>JGI10211J34971_10003045_pt1 | contig 13498 bp, 14 predicted proteins | sample Etolagsediment_FD_34971 | JGI IMG/M metagenome (IMG submission 34971) | reverse complement strand
AGATACAATCACGAAATTTTTATGTAACAAGAGGATAGGTAATGGCGTTCGATAACGAATCATTTGAAGAAGAAGAAAATTTTGCAGAGATGTTTGCAGCAAGTGAGAAAAAACAAGAAACAAGCCGTATAGTAGAGGGTGAAGTTGTTGAAATTCAAGCAGATGAAAACAGAGCATTAGTTGGTGTTGGTGATAAACTTGAGGGTATTTTAAGTTTAGATGAGATCACAGTAGATGGTGAACTAGCATTTAATGTTGGTGATAAAATCAATGTAATGGTAATGGGATACTATAATGAGCGTCCTAAGATATCATATACAAAAGTTCTAGAGCAACAAAAAACTTTAGATTTTATCAATGCGAATAAAGAAGACTTTGAAGATTTAGTAATTGAAGGTACTATCACTAAGAAAAATCGTGGTGGTTATGTAGTTGAGGCTGATACAGTTTCTTTCTTTATGCCACGTTCATTAGCAGCTTTTAAAGATACTGATGATGTTCTAGGTCGTAAAATCAAAGCACAAGTTGTTAAGATTGATGAAGGTGAAAATTCAATTATTGTTTCTCGTAGAAAACTATTTAACGAAGAAAGAAAAAAGAAAAAAGAGATTATCGATCAATTAATGGCGGATGATGTTATTGTTGAAGGTGCAATCAAAAAAATCACTTCTTATGGAATGTTTGTAGATGTTGGTGGTGTTGATGGTTTAGTTCATTATAATGAAATTTCTTATAAGGGACCGGTTAATCCTTCTAAACTTTATAAAGAAGGTGATGTTGTAACTGTTAAAGCTATTTCATATGATAAAGACAAACGTCATTTATCTCTTTCTATTAAAGCGGTACAACCAGATCCATGGGCTGAAGTTGAATCTGAATTAGATGAAGGCGATACAATCACTGTAACTGTTTCAAATATCGAAGCGTATGGTGTATTTGTTGATTTAGGAAATGATATAGAAGGTTTCTTACATATTTCAGAAATTACTTGGAATAAAAATGTTAAAAATCCTAATGATTATTTAACTGTTGGTGAAGAGATTGATGTTGAAGTTATTGAAATTAATTCAAAAACTCACAAATTAAGAGTTTCATTAAAAAGATTACTTCCAAAACCATTTGATGAGTTCTTAAAGAACTACAATGAAGGTGATGTGGTAACTGGTACAGTAACTTCATTAACAGACTTTGGTGCGTTTGTTCGTATCGCTGGTGTTGAAGGTCTTTTACATAATCAAGATATATCTTGGGATAAAAACCTTAAATGTAAAGATGTTTTAAAGTCAGGTGAAGAAGTTGAAGTTAAGATTGCTAAAATTAATAAAGAAGATCAAAAAATTTCTTTAAATAGAAAGACTCTTTTAGAATCTCCTATTGATACTTTTGCAACAACACATAAAATCAATTCAGTTGTTACTGGTACAATCCGTGACATTAAAGAGTTTGGTGTTTTTGTATCTTTAGCTGATGGTGTTGATGCACTTATTCGTGATGAAGATTTAGCACCACTAACAAAAGAAGAACTGGCAGCTGGCCAAGAAATTGAAGCTGCAATAGCTGTAATTGATACAAAAAGAGATCGTATCCGTTTATCTGTTAAAAAATTAGATTACATAAAAAACCAAGCTCTACTTGATGAAATTAATGATGATACTGCTCATTCTTTAGGTGATTTAATTAAAGATCAAATGAAGTAGTAAAAATTGCAAAAGATTTTAAAATGGTTCACTCCAATTATTGGAATTGGGGTAGCCATTTTTATCATCTTTTTTCTTGTTTCTATAAATTCTTCAGAGACCTTTATAGAAACAGAACCACTTACTCTTAATGATGAAGTAGTTCAAATAAAACCAGACAAAGTTTGGTTAAATCATTTTTCACAAACACAAAGATTAGGATATTTTTATCCAGTAAATGAAGTGTATATTAAAATAGATTTAGATGAAAAAATAACTAAAGTTATCACATATAAGTTATCTGCACCTCTTTTAGATCCGTATCAATTATTTTGTTTAAAAGAAGAGCTAAAGCAGCATAAATTAAAGTATTTTCTTAAAAAAAATGCTAATGGGGTAGAATTACTTATTTTTTCTAAAAATATAGACAAACTAAATTCTTTAGTTAAAGTACTTAAAAATTATCAAATTTCGGCTATGATAGAGTCGTATAAAGAGGAATATTAATGCAAAAATATACAGTAGTTGTTTGTGATCACATCCATGAAGCTGGATTAAAAATGCTTGAGGACGATGAAAATATTAATTTCGTTATGGCAGCAGATGTTGATAAAAAAGAGTTGATAGAAAAAATTATCCCAACTGCTGATGTAGCCATTACAAGAAGCTCTACTGATGTAGATGAATTTTTTATCAAACATGCTACAAATATGAAAGCGATTGTTCGTGCGGGTGTTGGAGTAGATAATGTTGATATTCCAGGTTGTTCTAAAGAAGGAATCATTGTTATGAATGTACCAACTGCAAACACTATAGCTGCAGTTGAACTTACAATGGCACATATGCTTTCATGTATGAGAATGTTTCCATACTCTCATAACCATCTTAAACATGATAGAGTTTGGAAACGTGAGAAGTGGTATGGTCATGAGATGAAAGGTAAAAAATTAGGTGTTATAGGCTTTGGTAATATAGGAAGTAGGGTTGCTAAACGTGCTCAAGCTTTTGAAATGGATATTATTGCATACGATCCATACATTCATCCATCTAAAGTAACTGATTGTGATATGACATATACTAAAAACTTTGCAGATATTTTAGCATGTGATATTATCACGATTCATACTCCTAAAAACCAAGAGACTATTGGTATGATAAATGAAGCAGAATTCGCGCAAATGAAAGATGGCGTTGTTGTGATTAATTGTGCTCGTGGTGGCCTTTATGATGAAGAAGCTTTGTACAACAATCTTAAATCTGGAAAAATTCGTTTCGCTGGGATAGATGTTTTTAATAAAGAGCCTGCTATAGATCATCCATTATTAAATCTTGACAATGTAACAGTTTCGCCACACTTAGGTGCAAATACATTTGAATCTCAATACAATATTGGTACTCAAGCTGCTACAAATGCTATAGAAGCTGCTAAAGGAATTTCGTATGCTCATGCAATGAATTTACCGATAGATGAATCTAAAATACCTGCTTTTGTAAAACCATTTTTAGAGATGGGACAAAAAATTGGTTTCTTAGAATCTCAAATTAACAAGTCTCAAATTATTGCAATTAAAGTATCTGGTCAGGGCGAAATATCTCAATATGTTGACTCTCTAGCTACTTTTGTTGCAGTTGGTGCTATGAGTCAAGCAAGCGATGATACAATTAACTATGTTAATGCTGATTTTGTTGCAAAAGAAAAAGGTATTAAAATAGAATCAGAAGCTTTAACAGATTCAAAAGTATTTAAAAACCTCATAACTGTTAAGTTGACAACTGCAGAAGGGACAACAAGTATCTCTGCAACAATTTTTGATGATGGAATTAAGCGTATTGTTGCACTTGATGGTTTTGATATTGAAGTAGCACTGAAAGGTAATATGATTTTATTTAAAAATAATGATGTACCGGGTGTTATTGGAAATATTGGTTCTACTTTAGCAAACAATAACGTAAATATTGCAGATTTTTCATTGGCTAGAAATAATCAATCAGAAGCATTAGCAATCATTCTTGTTGATGATGCTGTTAATGAAATAACATTGAATGAGCTTGCCTCACTTGATGCATGCATTAGTGTAAATTACGCAAAAATTTAAATTCTTCTCTTATAAAGTCATAGCTATGCTATGACTAGTCCTTTATCTTAAGTCAAAAAATAATAAAACAATGTTATTATATATATAAAAATAGGGGTGTGTGTCAGTATGTTTTTAAAATTATTTTTATTGATTTTTATAGAAATATCTTTATATGCCTTTGACGTGAATAGTAATGGATTTAAATTTCATGGCAATTTTTGTGGTGACAATATTCCTAATGTTCATGCAAAATCTAAAGAAGAAGAATTCAAAATTCTCAGTCAAATAGAACCTATAGATATAATAGATAAAGCATGCAAAAAACATGATCTTTGTTATTTACAAAGAGGTCGAGATTCAGTCAGTTGTGATAATGAACTTGTAAGCGAGATGAGAGAGATACATGATACATTAAATGATGATGCCTGTAAAAGATTTTCGCAGTCGATTATTTATTATTTTAGAATCAAAAATGACAACTTTATAACTTTACTTGATTCTGGTGATTCTTTCAATGATAAGATGATTAAACTTCCTTCTGTATCTTTTAGAAATATGCTTAATACTGCTCAAATCTCAAGTGTTGCAGGAGTTAATTATACTATATCAAAACCTTATGGATATATTTTTGATCCTAAAAACAACAAGACAAGAAGAAAAGAAGTATTACAAATTTTTCCACCTAGATATAAAAAATGTGAGACCTCAAAATAATTTATTTTTTAAATTTTTTAGAACCTATATCATCTAAAATTTTAATAGCACTTAGATCTAAAGCTTTTGCTAATTCACTTGTTTGAGAGACTATAGCAAATGATTTTTGTGTATTGTCATTCATTGAGTCTATAACTACATTAAAATTATTAAGTTTTTTAGATTGAAGTTCTAAATCATTAACTATAGTTGAAATGGATTGTACAAGAGTATTTACGCTTATACTAATTTCGGATAATGATTTTTGTGTACGTTCAGCAAGTTTACGAACTTCATCAGCAACAACAGCAAATCCACGACCATGTTCGCCAGCTCGCGCTGCTTCAATGGCTGCATTTAAAGCAAGTAAATTAGTTTGTTCTGCGATATCCCCAATAATAGTAATTACATTTTTAATTTCTTGAGATTGATTGCCTACTTCACTCGCTTGTTCTACTATGCTTGTAATATTTAGAGTAATCTCTTGTGTTGCATCTGATGATGTTTGAGTTTGAATGGCTTGCTCATTAGCAGTTTTTATAAGTTCCTCTACAAATTCATTTAAAGAATTTGATCTGCTTTGTAACTCGTATGCATCATTTGAACTGTTTAAGAGCATTGTAGATATATCTTCACTTAGTTTATAAATTAGGTTGTCTAATTTAGAATTATGGTCTGGACTTGCTATAGTAAAATCCATATTAGTAAATGCATTGAGACTTTCTTCTATACTATTCATATCTTCACCAAATGCTTTTTGTAAATTTTCTAACATATCATTAAATACATCTTTTAATCGAACTAATGAAGGATTTGATGAATGTATTTCTATTCTTTTAGTAATGTTTCCTTTATCTATAGCATGAGTGATTTCAGTAACGCTATTTACTAATTCTATATCTTCTTCTATTGATTGTCTTACTTTTTGAATATTTTCATTTATTAAACTACACATTTGTGCAATTTCATCTGAACCACTTACTTCTAATAGTTCAACTTCATTATTTTCTTTAGATAAAAATTTAAAAAAATTACTTAAACCACTTGAACAAGCATGTACCTTATCTATAATATATTTATTTAATACAAAAAATAGTAAAAGAAACACAATTAAATCAACTATTAAAATCCAAATTAATGTTTCTAGCATCACATTATCTGCAATTGTAGTAATTTGATTTGCTGTTATATTTGTGCTTTGTTTTATATTGTCAATCATATTTGATTCAATAGAATGTCTAAGGATAAATCCTATTAAAAATATACTTAATATAGATGCAATTCCAACGGGTAAAAACACCTTCATTTTCAATGATAAATTTTTATACATACTCATCCTTTAAAATTATGATTAGATAATGACATAAGTAAACTTAATAAATAGTTTTTATTTTCTATAAAATAATTATATTTTTATTACTTCTATATATTTTTTGTAATATATAATATGTTATAGTGTAAATACATTTTTATAAGTGAGGATGCTGATGTATTTTAAGAGTTGGAAGATAAATGGCTAAGGTATTAATCCTTAGTGGAGCAGGCTTAAGCGCTGAATCCTGTATAAGTACATTCAGAGATAGCGGTGGACTTTGGGAAGAGTATGATGTGAATGTGGTGTGTAATTATGATTCTCTTCAAAAAAATGAAGCTATTACCATTGATTTTTATGATAAACGACGTGCTGAACTCGCATCTAAAGAAGCAAACTATGCTCATAAAGTTTTGTCTAAGCTTAAAAAAACTTACACAAATGATATTGCTATTATTACACAGAATGTTGATAATCTTTTTGAAAAAGCAGGACTCCCAAAGAATGAAGTAATTCATCTGCATGGCTTTATGACTGAAGTACGATGTCAGTCATGTGAAGAGGTATTTGATATTTCTTATGAAAAACAAGAAAGTTTTAATGATGGGTTTTGTCCTAAATGCTCAAGTAAATTAAGACCAAATATTGTTTTTTTCGGTGAACAAGCTCCTTTGTATGCAAAACTCTCGCAACATCTTAATGATTGCGAACTTTTAGTCGTTCTTGGGACAAGCGGTGAAGTTATCGGAGTAAATGAAATGGCGCGATATGTTGGAAATTCTATACTTAACAATTTAGAACCTAGTCGTGCGATTGAAGATTCTTTATTTTCTAAAGTTATGTATATGAAAGTTACAGAAGCTATAGATGAAATAGCTGAGACTATAGAAGAATTTTTGAGCTAGAAAATGATAGTGACGAAGATTTAAGAAAATGTTACTAGAATTTTAGTTATATTTTATGAAAGGTATTTTTTAAATGTCATACTCATGTCCACTTAATTTTGTTCAAGTTGATTCGAATGCTTCAAGATTAAGTTCATTAATGGTTGCATCACTTGTTATTATATATTTAGCAACTTCCATTGAATTTATATTATATTTTTTAATCTTAGATTTTTCCCTCAAGCTTTTTGTAAATAAAAACTATTCATTACTCTCTACTCTTGCACATGCTTTGAGAAGATCCTTAAAAATGCAAGAAAAGTTTACAGATGGAGGAGCAAAAAGATTAGCTGGAATTTTTGGTCTAATATTTGTATCTATGTTAGTGATAACACACTTTTTAAATTTAGACTCTTTAACATATATAGTAGCAGGTGTTTTTCTTTCATGCTCACTTTTAGATGTGTTTATAAACTATTGTTTAGGATGTCAGATTTATTATATTGTTAAAAAATTATATCCATCATTTATGAGTTAGAAATAAGGACTTATTATAGATATGCAAATGGTCGTTGATTCTCTTCGTGAAAAAGGGAAAATTTATAAAAAAATGAAAGAAGTAGCTCCAAAAGAGTTAGGTATTAGAAATAAGATTAGAATCTATAAAGCGACAGATACTACGGGCTATTTTTGGGCAATATTTGCTGTAAGTCAAAAAAGTCGTATTCTCATGAAAGATGTGCGAAAATTTGAAGAGATTTATTCTAAACTTACTATTTATTTTGAGCATAATTTCAAACATAAAATTATTTTTATAGATGCTCCATTATGTTCTAAAGCTAAAGAAGCTTTCAAAACACAAGGCTGGAAGATTCAGTAATGTTACTATGTGACATAGGAAATACATCGTACCATTTTTTAAATCATAAACATGATTATAAAGAAAATGTAAAAACTTTTAAGCCCCAAACAATCCAAGAAAAAATTTATTATATATGTGTAAATACAGAAGTTCAAAAAGCCTTAGATAGTTTAGATAATTGGATAGACTTGTCTAAATTTATTGATAAAGCAAAATATTATGAAACTATGGGTATTGATAGAATATTTGCCTGTGAAGCTATTAATAATGGAGTTATAGTAGATGCTGGAAGTGCTATAACTGTTGATTTAGTTGAAGATAGTAATTTTAAAGGTGGATTTATTTATCCTGGAATTGAAGCTATGCAAGAGACATATAAAAGTATATCTCCAGCTCTTGATTATTCATTTAATTACAAGCTAGATTTAACTCAACTGCCAAAAAACTCTAGAGATGCTATTAGTTATGGCTATTTAAAAACTTTATATGGTGAAGTTAGGTCGTATAATAAACAAATATTTTTAACGGGTGGTAATGCAGAATTACTTCTTCATATATTTCCTGAGGCAAAGTTACATTTACATCTTATTTTTGATGGAATGAAGAAAGTTTTAAAAGAGATTATTTTATCTCCCAATTAAACTTTGAGCTAGATTTGGATAAAATGGCGAAATTATAATAAAAAGGCGTAATAGATGCTAACAGTTGCACTTCCAAAAGGTCGTATTGCTAAAGATACACTTGAAATTTTTGGTCAGATTTTTGGAGATGAATTTAAATTTGATGACAGAAAACTCATTTTAGATACTCCAAACTTTCGTTTTTTACTTGTAAGAAATCAAGATGTAGCTACTTATGTATTTCACCAAGCAGCAGATATTGGTGTAGTGGGGCTTGATACTTTAGAAGAACAAGGTTTAGATGTTATACGTTTACTTGATCTTAAAAAAGGTATTTGTAAAGTTTCTATTGGGATGAAAAAAGGTGAAAAATTAGACTTTGACAAGCCTGATTTAAAAGTTGCATCGAAGATGGTAAATATCACAAAACGTTACTTTGAAGAAAGAGCTGTGTCTGTTGAGATTATTAAGCTTTACGGTTCTATTGAACTTGCTCCTCTTATAGGTTTGGCAGATATGATTGTGGATGTTGTAGAAACTGGTGCGACCATGAAACAAAACGGTCTTGAAGTTGTGGCAGATATGATGACATCTTCTACGTATCTTATTGCAAATAAAAATTCTTATATCGCTAAAAAAGATGAAGTTTTGGATATTTATGAAAAGATAAATGGAATCATTAACCCTTAGATGACAAATTTAGATTTATATGCAAAAGCAGAACATCTTTTAGGGATAGAAGAAGCAACAGAAGCACTTTATGATCTTTATCGTTCAGAATTAGACGACTACAATATTAAGTCACTTTTAGATGTTGGATGCGGTCGTGGCGGTTTTATGCAGCGTCTTATTAGTGATGGTGTGACCTGTAAAGGTATAGATAAAAGTCAAGTGATGGTTGATGAGTGTATCTCTCAAGGTTTAGATGCAGAGTGTGCAGAGATCGGTGAAGTCAAAGGCTCTTATGATGCTATTGTAAGTATCTTTGATGTTTTAAACTTTATGGATAAAGAGACACTTGTGAATTTTTTAAACACAGCAGCAACAAAACTTCGTGATGATGGTGTTTTAATCGCAGATATAAATACGCGATATGGTTTTTCTGATGTAGCCGAGGGAACTATGACTAGTGAAAATGAAACAGAATTTCTTAGTGTAGATGCACAGTTTGAAAATGATGAACTCCATACAAAGTTCACTCTTTTTAAGAAAGACGAAGACAAAAGTTTTACAAAATACCAAGATACAATTGTACAGTATTTTCATAAAATAAAAGTATTTCAAAACTTAGATGGATTAAAGTTAGTAGAAAAACAAAAGTTTTCACTTTATGACACAGAAGATAAAATCCTCTTAATCTTTAAGAAAAAATAGCGTAGTGATTTTTTCCTGTTTTTTTAATTTCATACATAGCTTCATCAGCTTTTTTCATTAACTCATCAATATCTTTACCATGATCTGGATATAAACTAATACCAACACTCACACCGACCTGGCATTCTTTTCCCTTATAATGACATAACTCATTAACTTCTTTGATAATAGTTTTAGCAATTTGTTTGACATGTTTTATATCTGAAATATCTCCCAAAGATACAGCAAATTCATCTCCGCCAATTCGTGCAACTGTATCGGATGATCTTACAACAGATGTAAGACGTGCTCCCACAACTTTTAAGATCATATCTCCAGCTTCATGACCTAAGGTATCATTAATGGCTTTAAAGCCATCGAGATCTAAAAACATTATGGCTACTTTTTTCTTAGTTATATCTGCATGCCTAAAAGTACTTTGCACAATATCTATAAAAAACAGACGATTAGGTAAATCAGTGACTAGATCACAGTTGGCTAGATGTTCGAGTTCTTTGTTCGCACTTTTTAAATCATTTGTTAAGTTATATAAAGATTCTCTATCTCGTTTGAGTTCTTTAGATATTTTTTTTATATTATTTATAAAATGACTTAGTAAAAAATAGATTCCTCCAAGACCTGTACCAATATTCAAAAAGAAAAATATATCTAAAATGAGTATCGGAAAATTATTGTGCGTATTTGCAATTAAGTTGGAGTCTATTAAAGCTGAAATGAAAAGCAGTAGGACAAATGCACTAAACCAGAGTACTTCTACTTTTATCTTTTCACTGTACATTGCAGCAGCAACAGGAGCATAAAATGCCCATATAAAAACAAAGCTACTTGCAGCAAATCCTCCAAGCACCCACATTAAAACAAAAGGCAAGACCAAGATCATTGCCAACTGTAAACTCTCAAAAAGAATAAAATTTTTAGTTTTATATAAATATAAAGCAGAAAATAGAGAAACTATAATATAGATAAATGGGACAAGAGAAGCTTGAATATTGCCAAAATAAAAGTAAAGTATACTTAAGGAAATGGCAGGTAAAGATACATAAAATGGTATTAGGGTTAATGCTGTTTTTTTAGCTATTAGGTGCTCTGAGTCTGTATCTCTTATACCAATATAGGATAAGTTATGCAAGATTGAAAGCATATAAGTTTTAATGTTTAGCATGTGAAATCTTATCTGAGTTTGGAAATTTTTTATTATTAGTTTTTATAAATGAATTCATAGCATTTCCCTTAGGTCAATATTTTTTTCCATGATAATAATTTATTCTTATTATTCTTAACATGTATTGAGATTATTATATCTAAAGTAAGAGATAAAATTATATTATACTTAGTGTATATATGATTTTAAGGAGTCTCTTAATCATTTGTTCTCAAAAACAATCGCTTCGTAGGTGAAAAGCTCCATTTCTGCCATTTCTTCAGTGGTCATACCAGCTTTTTCTATAGCACAACTTTGTACAAACTGCTGAGTATTCCAATTCATTTGAGTGGCAACATGAGGCAAGTATGTGCCACTTTTTGTCCCGTTTTTTACATAAATACCATGTTTACCTATTTCTATTTCATCTAGTGACTTAATCTTTTTTCTCGGTGTTAGTACAGAGATTTCTATTTTTATATTTTCTAACTCTAAAGGAGAAACTTTTAAAAACCTTGTGTCATGTTGTGCAGCTGCTATAGCCATAGCAACAACCACTTCGGCTAGTGTTTGGTTTGGCTCAAACCTTCCTATGCAACCTCGAAGTTGATTATCTTTATAAAGTGTTACAAAAGCTCCCAGATGTTCTTTGAGTTTTGGGTGAAGTTTATTTAAATCTAATGAAATTCTTTTATTATGAAGTGTGGCTTCATATAAAGAGAGTTTAGCGATTTGAAGGAGTTGCTCTTTTTCTGCATGTGTTAAAAAAGTGTCTTCTTTTGGTAAATACACCCGAAAACTTCCATAGCCTACAACTCTGTTTTTATCCCCATACTTTGTGTCTCCTGAATTTGTGTAATTAAGAAGTTCATAGGTAAGGTCTTTATTTTCACTAAGATACATCAATGTTAAAACAGATGCCCATCCACAAGCAGAAGTATAAAGTTCGTTAAGTTTTAGTCTTTCATTTTCTTTGAGGGTGTTTAAAAAGATTTGAGGATTATTTGTTGTAATGGCCTCAAGTGTGCGTTTATCCACTTTAGCGGCATTTTCATAACTTGGATAATGAGAGAGGTCCGTGCTGATTACAAATAGATTATCTTCGTTAAAGTAAGGTCTTAAAGACTCTGAAATCGCCTTGATTGTTTGTATATCTGAAGTGGCGATGATTATAGGAACGATTTGTAAATCTTCACCATAGATTTTTTGTAAAAAAGGAAGTTGCACTTCAAGTGTATGCTCTTTCGTGTGTGCATCTTTATGATAGGAAAACAATTGCGTATTCTCTAAAAGCCGGCTAGTGATTTCTTGATTTACTTTCACTTCACCCAAGGGTGTTTGGTAATTGCCTTGCGTATATATAGAAGCCCCATTCACATTGATATGGTGACTTGAGCCTATGAGAAAAATATTTTTATATTTTTGATGAAGTGTTTTATAGGCAAGAGTGGCAGTTGGAGCTGAAAATATATATCCAGCATGAGGAACTATGATTGCATTGATATTTTGTGTGTCAAATTTTCTTGCATCTTTAAAGAGTTGTGAGAGTTGAGTGCTAAGTTCTTTTTTATCTTGAGGATAAAAAGAACCAGCAACAGCGCAAGACCTATTCATAGCATGCATCTCTAAGAAACTTAAAAATAAGAGTGCTACTGTATACGCTGTACGCATCTTATATGTTTGCTGTATCTTTCGCTTGTAGGCTCAGTTGTGCCTTTTTTAAAATCAATAGTCCAATAACTGTCTGAGCGGTATGCATATGGGGTCGAAGACCATACATCATCACTCGCTGTGTATTTAAATCCATTGAGTATAGCAGGGTTATGATTTTTGTAGTCAACTATAGTTTGTAATTCATAAATAGTAGGAAGTCGAAAGTCAGAATATTCACCAATAACAAGATTTTCACAATGCTTTTTTGCTTCAGCATAAGTAAAAATATCTTTTTTAACTGTAGCATTATCTTGCCAAAGTAATGAAGTTCCTGAGTCAAATGTCACACCTGTTTGTTGTGCGCTTAATGCACTTAAAATCATTGTACTAAGTAGTAGAGCTTTCATAATATTTCCTTATGTTTTAATTTGTATTACTTCACCGTTTAATTCTTCCCCATTATACAATGATTGTGTGTTTTGTACAAATTTTGTCGTTTTGGGGTTGAATAAAATAAAATCCGCTTTTACACCCACTTCTATTTTTCCCTTTTTCAAACCAATACTTTTTGCGGGATTACTAACTGTGAGTTTCATAAGTTCACTCATACTGATGATACCGCTGCGGACAAGTTTTGTATAGTAAAGAGGCAAGGCATCGCTTAATGCCTCGCATCCATAAGCTGCGTCATAAAATGCAACTTCTTTATTCACAGGTGAAGAGGGTTGGTGTAGTGTTGTAAGGCAGTTTATTTGAGAGTTTTTCAGTGCATTTTGCAACTCCAATATATCTTCATTGCTTGCTAGTGGCGGGTCAAGTTTGGCTGTGGTGTTGAATTCGTTGCATTCTTTGTCTGATTTGAGCAAATGGTGAATGGAAACTTCACATGAGACATCTATGCCATCTTTTTTTGCTTGGTTAATTAAAGAGACAGATCTCGGTGATGCAATGGCTTTAAAAAGAATTTTTATTTTAAAATGTCTTGCAATCTCAATCATACGTGAGACATGAAGNACTTCGCTTAAGTTTGGTATGCCNGCGAGTCCAAGTTTTGAGCTGACATTGCCATCAAGCATCACNCCGCTTTTTATAAGNGAGTTGTCTTCGGCTTTACAAAAGAGTGTCACTTTATACATTTGAACATACTCAGCTATTTTTATAGCGATGTCGTTTTTTGCAATGGTGCTCATATAAGGAGCTACAAC
>JGI10211J34971_10003042_pt1 | contig 13509 bp, 9 predicted proteins | sample Etolagsediment_FD_34971 | JGI IMG/M metagenome (IMG submission 34971) | reverse complement strand
GCGGTGGCGAGCCTTCTGTACGAGACACTGGAAGAACAAGAGCATACTCAAGTGCATTAGATGAACTTGATGAAGATTTCGCTTCCAAGACAACTTCGTTCTTACTTAAGGCTGAAGGCACTGGCGCACAGGGTGCAGGCGCTGCGGCTCGCCGCTTGCGTTCTTCTGTTGAGGACGCACTCAAGACTGTCGACCTAGAAGTTAGCGAAGATGTCAGCGATCAGGGCGTTATTGAAGCCAAGGTAGCTGCCGTCGTTAATCAAGTGCGTAATCGTCTGACGCAATCCGCCAAGATCAAGCCGCAGCCAATGACAATGGACGAAGCGTTGAAGCGCCTAGCCCCGTTGAACATAGCTGAACCAAACAAGCTTCGTGGTCAGATTAGCGCGATGTTAAGAGCGAACAAAGAAGCTCGCGCCAAACAGAAGAAAGACTTCACGGACGCAGACCAGAAGCGCCTGATTGGTAAGTTTGTAGCCGAAACCATGACTTCGGACACCGTCGACAAAGCGGTGGCTAAGCTCAAGACTGAATTGAACAAACCATCTCCGATCCGTGCCAAGGTTCGTATGGAGCTTGAGGCTGCTAAGTCCACGCTCACCCGCATGCAGGAGATTAAGACCCAAGCTAAGGCTCAGAAGAGAGTAGAAGTTTCTACTACCGCACAAAAGATACGCGAAGCTGGGAAGGCACAAAAGAAAGAAGATCGCGGGATCATATCTGTTGGTCCCGGCGTGGTGGTAGAAGACGCCGCTGCCTATAGAAAGCTGCTTGATGGCGTAGAAAAGCGCGTTGACCGCCAAGTAAAAATTACCCGTGGCGAAGCTGCTGCTGAAGCGTTCGGCACTATCGACGAAGACACGTTCACTTTAGGTGAGCGGCAGGACCAGCTCGACCAAGAAGTCAGCGACACTCTGCGCGAAGAGAAGACCGGCCAGCTGCGTCGTAAGACCGCACGCAACGCCGAGACGGTGCAGAACTATCTGATCCAAGAGGACAAGGCTACCGACGAAGACGTAGAGCGTCTGGTTGATGCCATCGAGATGTATACCGATGAGCAGTCCACGGAAGAAGAGCGTATCGAAGCCAAGGGCATCATCGACGAGTTCAACGAAACTTATTTGGATGACGCACTGGCATGGTCTAAGAAGGCGCCTAGAGCCAAGCTTGGGTTTGCCAAGACCCCGTACTATAAGGACACGGCTGAACTCCGTCGTGCCATCGAGCAGAAGTTCGACAAGCGTGCTCTAGGCGCTGCGATCGGTAGTGGTCGCGTTGTCCTGCTTGAAAGCATGAATGATCCGAAGCTCGATCCTGAGATTCGTGCAGCTGTAGAAGCTGGCGTTGAAGAAGGGTTTGTAGCCGGTGCGTTTGTCCACCCGAACGCAAACAACGAGCCTGTTGTCTACCTCGTAGCCAGCAACATGAACCCTGCCGAGGCTATCCGCACCGTGATTCACGAAGCTGGTGTGCATGCTGGCTGGCGTGGTGTCATGGGTGAGCAGAACTATATGCAGGCGGAGAACTTCATCCGCCAGACCATCCGCCGCGTAGAGAAGCAGAAAGGCCCGCTGACTAAGGCCGAGCGCGTGATCTACGACGCGTACAAGATGGTCAAGACCCGTTACAAGATCGCTCCGTCCGAGGTGATGGAGGAAGTGCTGGCGCACGTTGTAGACCAGCATGTAGACATTCCGCTCTACCGCCGTGCAATCAGCGCGATCAGAAACTGGCTGCGTTCTATCGGCCTGATGCCTAAGCTGCCGCTGACTCCTGAAGACCTCGCTGGCATCGCGCGTCGTGTGGCTAGTAACTGGATGCTCCGTGGCGACGCAGTTAAGGCAGCTCGCAAGGGTCCGATGATGAGCGCCCGTGAGGGTATTCTCGATGCGATCGGCAACTATGGCGGCAAAGTAGGCGAAGCCCCGTCACCAGAGTCTCTGGTAGACAAGGCGACTAAGCTGGGCCAGAAGATCGGCTACAAAGAAGTCGATGGCAAAATGGTTCCGAAGACAGCTGAGGACTATCGTACCTCTGGCCGTCGCAAGATGGACAAAATCCTCACCCGCACGTTGTCAGCCGACGCCGCTGCCAACCGTGAAATCCGTCGTCGCCTGCGTGATAACGCAGAGAACATGCCTGATGCTGAGGCCGAAATCATTGGCCGCATGCTGGAGATTTCCACCTCCCAGACGTTCCACGCTGAGGGTGTAGCGAGCAACTTCCTCGAATACGGCAACGTCGTGTACGACAAGGAACTGCACAAGTGGGTCGCTGAAGAGACTGATGCAAACTACGCAACACTGATGCAGGCGGTGGAAGAGTACGGCAAGGCGAACGACCTGACCGGCTATGAAGCGCAACGCGCTCTCCACTACTACCTAGAAGCCAAGCGTCTGAAGTCCCTGTACAACGACACCCGTGCCAAGCGCAAGGAGCTTGATCTACTCAAGGCTGAGAACAAGGGCGACAGCAAGCGCGCTAAGCAGCTGCGCAAGATGCTGAAAGAACGCAAGCTGCACCGCTCTGAAGCTGATGTGGATGCGTTCCTGAGCAACTTTAACGAGAGCACAGAAACCAAGAAGGTAGTCGACATCTGGAATCAGATGCGCGAAAACGCCATCAAGATCATGGTGAAATCTGGCACCGTGACGGAAGAGAAGGCTGAAGCTTGGCTAGATAACGTCGACTACGTTCCGTTCCAGCGCGATGACCAGATTGAAGCGAAGCAGGGCATGCCGGACTACATGAGCGGCCTTGTCAACAAGTACATGGACAAGCGCCTGAAAGGCTCTGAGAACGAAGTAAACGACATCTTCGACAACATGGCAGCGTGGACTGAGTACGCCGTTGAAGCAGCGGTGCGTAATTACTCTGCTAACCGCCTGATGAAGGAGATGGTCAAGCTCGGCATGGCGCAGGAAGTAACTGCTGCCAGTAGCGTAGACCGCGAAGTATTCGAGAATAACAAGGTTGAAATCTACATGGACGGCACGAAGAAGATCTTCGTTGCTGACGACCCGCTGTTCCTCGAAGCGTTCCAAGGTCAGGAAGGACTGGGTATCCCGTACATCAAGCAGGCATCGTGGTTCACCAACTTCCTGCGTAAGTCGGTCGTACTCAACCCGATCTTCTCAATCGGCCAGCTCAGTCAGGATGCGTTCGGCGCAATGTTCACTTCTGGCCTTAGCCCGATGCAGGCGATCAAGATCCCGTATCAGGTGCTCAAAGAGTTTATTAAGACCCTGCGTGGCACCAGTGAAGCGCACGAATATCTGAAACGCGTAGCTTCTGTAGGCGTTAAAGACTACAGCGCGGCTGTTGTGGTGCGTGACATCGAAGCTCGCCTCGGCAAGATGAAGAACAAGGGGCGTTTGGGCCGTACGATGGACTGGCTCGAGAACTTCTCTATGGCGTCAGATAACGCCGTGCGTCAGGCCGTATATAACCTGTCGCTGGCAGATGGCACCAGCCAAGCAGAAGCCGTAGAGCGTTCGTTCGAGATCATCAACTTCCGCCGCAAGGGTTCTTCGCCGCTGGTGCACATGGGTGCGCGGTTTATTCCGTTCTTCAACGCTTACCTCCAGTCCATGAATGTTCAGCTGAATACGCTGGCTGGTGAAGGCATTTCTCCGAAGAATGAAAAGTCCCGTGTGGCACTAGCCAAGATCATCGCGATGAACACCTCGCTGATGATGCTATATTCCATGATGATGGGCGGCGACGAGGACTACGAAGAACTCGACCCGATGTATCGTGACCGTATGCTGATGCTGCCGGGCAGTGGTGGTCTTGGCATCCCGCTGCGTACTGACTTGTTCTTGCTGCCGAAGATCATTGCTGAGCACGGTTATCGCCTGATGACGGACAACGCGATGGAAGATGGCCGCACGTTCCGTGATGCGATAGGCGTTGCGATTGCAAACGGCTTGTTTAGCCCGACCGCAGTGCCGCAGATTATCAAACCTGCTGTCGAAGTCGCGCTGGACAAGAACTTCTTCACTGGCCGCACCCTCGTCAGCCAGCAATACGCTGACCTGCCGCCGTACCTCCAGCAAACCGAGTTCACATCAGAACTTTCTAATTGGTTGGGTGAAGCGACTAAGGCTGTGTTCGGTGGCGGTGGCATCTCCCCGATCAAGGTCGACCACTTGATCCGTGGCTATACCGGTTCTGTGGGTGGCATGGTGCTGTGGACATCTAACTTGATGGGTGACTACGCGGGTGTGCGCCCGTCTAAGTCTATACAGGACTACATGGCCGCTCTGCCGGGCGTTAGCCGCTTCGTGAATAAGGAAGAGGGCACTGGCCTGCGTAGCTACTACTACGACATGGCTCGCGATGTGAACGAAGCGTACCGTGAATACCTGACGATCAAGGCGAATTACCCAGATAAGCTGGATCCGTTCCTAGCAGACACCGATAAGGTTCAGCGTGTGGCGATGGCGAAGGGTGTGCGTGATCTGTCTAACCGCCTAGCTAAGATCCGCTCAGCGATTAAGTCTATATCTGCATCGTCCGGTGATTCTGAAGAACAGCAGCAGATGATTGCCGACCTGCGTGCCCTAGAGAATGAGCTTCTCGGCAATCTAAATCTGAAGGGCCTGCGTGAGCGGGCAGGTAGAAGCAGTTTCTTCTAGGCAAAAAAAGCCCCCTCGCTAGAGGGGGCAACCACTTCAGAGACCAGTGACTCCTGCTGGAGGAGGTGCCCGAGAAAGGCGAGAAGAATCACTGTGGCGCTGATTTTACCTAACTCTCCACACGCGTAAACCTTTTACGAACTCCTCCGTCACATTTTTAATCGTGACGTCGTAGCCAAACTCCTTGGCTATGCTCCTGATCTTGCTGTCCATTGAACACTTTAGGCAAGGGATAAAGAAGCTATCGTTCACCCGCATGCCGCTTATGGCGGCCTCAAGATTCCATTTCAGCATCGTCATCCTCCGGTATGGCTTCAAGCGACGCCATAAATGACTCGACTTCTTCTGGGGCTACCCTGAACTCGGCAGCTGCTACCGGCGGAGACATGGTGAACTTGGTTTTAGAAAGCATGCGCTTCTTGTTCTTCTTGATGTAGGTGTACGGGCCGCCCGGAGCAGCGCATTCCTGTAGCACGTCGTCGATAGTGAACTGGCGGTCGGTGCAGTAGTCGCGCAGGTCCTTGTAGCTGAGGTACAGCAGGTTGGTTTCCTCTTCAAAGCGAACCGTACAGCTGCCACCGTTCGGAACAATCTTGCCGTGGTCCTGCGTCATCGGGTTGATGTGCTTAGAAATAACCGCCGTGTTGCGAAGGTTTTCGTAGATAAACTCGCCGATCAACTCGTACGCGTCGATGATCTCGGCCTTCATGTTGTCGCGGGTTTTCTGAATATAGCTGCAACACCAATCTTCTAGGTGGTCTAGGTCGAACTCGTGCAAGCCCAGTGCCTGTGCAATGCGCCCGCCGGTTAGGCTGCTGGAGTAGATGCCGATGTGGAACCGCTCCTCCATACGCTTGCCGACATTCTTCCATATACGCGCACGCTGCTTGTCGAGTAGCTCAGGAATACGCTCTGCGTTCTTTACCAGCCACTGTGCATAGATTTCGCCCGCAACGCCGTGGTTATCTTTCAGCTTGTTGAACAGCACGTCGCCGTTTTCGATCTGGTTCTGCTTAACTGGGATTTCGATCAGTCGCATCAACTCGCCATCTGGGCGCGCCTTCAACTTAACCAGCTTGCTAACCATCGAGGAGTTGGAAGTCATAATGTGGATCAGGTTCCACGTAGCTTCGTTGACTCGCTCGGTGTTGCTCGTGGCGTTCATGCGGTTACGACCACGCCCTTGCGATGTGCCGTAGATTTCATCAGACAGGAACTCAGCCGGAGCGTTAGTCATTTCGTCCGACAGGGCAACGATGTTGTTGTACACACCAAGGCGGTGCTGGCGAGAAGCCATCGTGTCGCGCTGCGTTAGCATCGCCTGCTCTGGATCGCCAAAAATGCTCAACGCCAAGAACGCGGCAGATGATTTACCGGAGCCTGACTTGTTACTAATCAGGTTGATTACGCCACCTGCTACGCCTGAGAACTTCATCAGCGGCGTACCGAAACCGGCCAGCGCCACAAGCTGCAACGCTTCCATGCCCGGATTGTTCAGCACGTTGAAAACTTCCTTCCAAGTATCCAGCGAGCCTTTCACGTCGAACGCGTCGATGATGTTGGCGGTGGTGCTGCTTGGGAAGTTGTGAGTGTAGCCGTCCTTCGTATAGGTGCGGTGGCCGACTACAAATTCTGTATTGGCTGCGTGCCAACCAAACTGTAGCTTGGCTTCCTTAGCACGCTCGCGCATCTGAAGTTCTTTCGTGTATCTAATTGCGTAATCCATAATGTCGTTCATCTGTTTTTTGTTAGCAGCAACCCCGTAGCTACCTAAAATCTTCTTGAACTGGTCTGTCGAGTGCATGTCCTTCAGCGGGACTATGAACTCGCGCTCGCCATCCATCGGCATGTGCAACTCAAACACAATGCACTCGCCGTCGTTGGGGTCCATCAATCTGGTGATGGCAAACAAGTCGTTCTCGTACACCATGACTTCGACCTTGTCACCCTCCGCATCGCGCTCTTCACGGTATACGCCGCCGTTGGCGCCTCGGAAGTACGGGAACGGAGGCTTGTACAGGGCTTTCTGCACGGCCTGAGTGCTGATACTGCCGTCGCCCACTTCAAGTTCTTCGCCTTCATCCGGCGCTTCAAACAGGGCGCTGGCATCACGCTTGATTTCCGCACCCAGCTGAATCGGGCTAGTTATCTGCTGCGTGCAACCTTGGCAAATACTGGAATCAAGTCCCTTGATTACCGCACAGGTGTACGGCCCTTTAGTCAGGCTGGCCTTCTCAATGGTGTTTTCCGGCGTGTAGTCAGGGTGTTTGTTCGACATCCTGTGTATGGCCGTGTCGCGGTCAACGCAAGCCCATGCGATCGACAAGCCAGCACGCCAGAGCGGCTCTTCAAGGTCAGTTTGATTGGTTACGACTTCCTTGATGAAGTTGCAGCCTTTGTCCTTAACACTCTTCATCACAATCGTGCTGAAGCGGGACTGCTTGTTCCCTAGAATTGCTTTTGCTGTTTCGCTTAGCTCAGCGGTGTCTACCTTTACCCGTGGCTTCTTCGGCTCCGGCAGGTCGAGCGCAGCTAGGCAATCTGCGAACAGGTCGACGTCGATAGGCTCGCCGTGCTCATACTGCGTAACCCACTTCGGGTCGTCAGGATTCTTGAAGTTCAGCGTCTGCGGTATACGCAGGATGCGCGCTTCGTCAGCGGTAACTGCTGGGTCAGCGTCGAGGCCGAGGTGTTCACATGCAAGCTTCAGCTTCTCAGCGATCGGCGACCATGCGCTCTTTGGAATGTATTGGGTGAGCAACCAGTAAACGTGAATCCCGTTGCCAGAATTAACGATGCTTGGGTGCGGCAGCTTCGCTTCGCTCCTGAATTTCTCCAGTGCTTCCAGCGCGTCTGCCTGACTCGGATATGGTTTGTTAGTGCCGCAATCTAGATCAAGCCAGAACGACTTCATCCATTGGGCGTTTTCTTGGGTGCGCTTCTCGCTGCCTTCCTTGTATGAGGCGACGGCAAAATACGCATCTATCTTGCGGTCAACGAGGCTTTCGGCGCGTTCGGCCAGCGTGTCGATGTCGTCTACAAATTCTTGAAGGACTCTTCCGTCGCTTATACCGACTACACAGTACCGGCCATGTTCCGGCAATACCTCGTGCAGAAAATCAGTTGTCGGGCTCATTAAGTGGTTCCGGCGAATAATAGTGGGCGGCAGCGGTTACGCCTACCGTTTTCGGGCACGAAGCCCTAGCCGCCCTTAGTGGCTCAGAATAATTTCAGCTGGTTTGGGTCGGCGTCCGCATGTCTAGCGGGGGGAACCGAAGATAGCATCAGCTCAAAGCGTTCAGCAAGCTCGTTAAGAAGTTGCTTATTTACTCCTACAGATGTCCTACCGTCCAGCTCAAGTACCGACTTAACCAGCCTCAAGACTTCAATGTCGCTGAGGCTGGAGTACTGCATTATTCGTCGCCCCACTCGTCCAGAATGGACGCCACGTCAGGCTTCTCTGCGCTCACAGGCTCGGCCTTCTTCTTGACTACCTTCGGCTCTTCCGCAGCAGCTTCTGCCTTTGGAGCAGCTTCTGCCTTTGGAGCAGCTTCTGCCTTTGGAGCAGCTTCTGCCTTTGGAGCAGCGGCTGGCTTCTCGAAGCCGTCCTTAGCCTTCAACTCTTCTTCGGATTCACGCTTGGTGAACTGGCGGTCGCCGGTATGCGCCTTCGCGTCGGAGGAGTCAGCTTTCTTCTGCACGGTTGCCCACTCAGCTTCATCCAGCGGACGAACTGCGCGGAACATCAGCTTTGGAACTGGTGACTTGGTGTCGAACTTCACTTCGGTGACAACCTTGACGATGTCGTAGCCGAACTCAGCGAGGCGGCGGACATACGCCTGAAGCGGTGCATACTTGCTGCCATCTTCGGCCTTACCGAAAACGGAAGTCGCAGGCAGAGTAACTCCATAGACATCGCCCTTCTGATCGCCTTCCAGCACGACCGCGAGACGAGCGGAGTAGCGGCACGCACGACCGTCACCCTGACCCGAACCCTTGATGTTCTGCGGGCATTCAGCGCACAGATTGGCCTGCGGGCCTTCTACGTTCGGGCTAGGAGCGTTGCCGTCGTCAGACCAGCAAGCTGGGCTTGATACTTGGCCTTCCTTGTAGCTGCCTTCGTAGTAGGTGCGGGCGATAGCCGGAGCAGACTTCACGACGATCATGTTCATGGCACGATCTTCGTTCTGGGCTACTTCCTGCGCGCCGACCATCATGCGGAACACAGAGCCCTTGAAGCTGATGCGCTTCAGGGATTGCCCTGCGCCACCACCGGCGAGTGCCTTGGCGGTATCGGAAAGTTCACCACCTTGCAGGTGGGCTGGCATGCTTCCCATGCCTTCAAATAGAGTCATATCAGACATCACTTAGTCTCCTTCTGTGTGTAAACAAACTGCTGGGATTCAACGAATTTCTCCAGCTGGTCTCTGGTGTAAAACACCTTGGCTCCAAGCCGCACGAAGGCAATCTTTCCCTCGTAACGGAGCTTGTTGAGTGCGGACTCCGATAGCCTGAGCAACTGAGCCGCCTCCTTTGTGGTCAATAGTCCGAGGTCGCTCACGATTTGTTTCCTCTTCGTACGACGATTGAATACCGGCTGTCAGAATTAACAGGCGGCGCTACATCTGGATTGTTCTCCAGAAATTCCTTGAAGTTGCCCTGATGAATACGGCGTTCAACTAGGTCGTATCCGTTGTCACCCTGCTCCTTCAAGAAGTCTTTGAATGAGTCCCAGTCAGGGGCCCAATACCTAGTACGCACCACGCGGGAGGCAGTGCCGTACGGGGTTTTCATGCTTTCGAGCCCGTGCTCTTTGGCGAGGTCAAGCAAGGTGTACTCGATCGTGTCGAGCTTTTCCTTTAGCGCGTTGTCCTCTTCATCGAATTTGTGCTTGAGGTCAGCACGAGCGTCACGGATGCGAATATAAGCCGATACCAGCTTGGCTGTGTCCATGTTGTGTCTCCGAAGTTGTGCAGCTTTTAGCTGCTAAGTTCTTGTTCGTACAAGGCTACCAGATCTTTCTGGTTAGCTTCCTTAGATTCTAATGCTTTATAGACCCTTTTTTCAACCTCTGAGCCGTAAATTTTTATCACCGTCATTTTATTTTTCTGCGACGGTCGGTTGATACGCTCGTTCGCTTGCAGCCAAGTCTCCACCGAGGCTACAGGTCCGAACCACACGATTGTGTCAGCGGCGGTAAGGGTTACACCGTGCGCTGCGGACTGCGGCTGGATCACCAGCACGCGGGGGTCGTCTTCCTCCTGAAACGCTTTGAAGATAGCGGTGCGCTGCTTCATCGACACTGCACCACTAATGACTTCAGTGGCATAGCCCTCCTTTCTCAAGCGATCTGTAACGATTTCGATGGCGTGGCGGAACGGCACGAACACAATCACTTTGTGGGCTGCCTCTCTCACCACCTCAACAATCTCGTCCAGTCGATTCTTGGCGTCGAACTGCACGGTTTCTCCGTCGTCAGAGTAGACCGCTCCGCAGCTCAGCTGGAGCAGCTTGTTCAAGCCAGCCGCCGCATGCACCGCGCTGATTTGTTCCCCAGCGGCCTCCACATACATCTGCTTCTTCAGGGCTTGGTAGTACTTTTTCTGCTGCGGGGTCAGCTCGACCTCACGAGTTTGGTACGTAACCGGAGGCAGGTCGAGGCACTCAGCCTTGGTGAACCGGATGGCGGGTTGGAGCGCAGCGTTGACTAGCTTGGTCGCGTTGTTGCTCGGAATCCATTTGAACTGGGTGATCTTGACCATCACCTTGTCGCGCCAAGTGGTGTAGTAGTTCGGAACCCGCTGCGGGACGGCCATCTTAGCCAGCCCGAACGCGTCGACCGGACTCTGGGCGGCAGGTGTGCCAGTCAGCATCCACAGCTTAGTCATCGGGGTGACTATCTTGTTCAGAGCCTTCCAGCGGCGCGTGGTGGCGGTCTTTACGAAGTTCGCCTCGTCAGCTACCACCAGATCGAAGTTGCCCTGCTGAAGGTCATCCAGAACTGTAGGCACGCCGTCGTAGTTGATGATGACGAAATCGTTCGGCCCGTGGATAGCCTTGCGGCGTATCTCCCGCCCGCCGTGGGCTACGGCTGCCGTGCGGTGCATGGCGATACTGAAAATGTCCTGCATCCATGCGGAGTGCATGATGGAGAGCGGGCAGACAATCAGCACGCGCTTGATGTCACCAATCGTCATCAGGTAGTCAGCCGCCCAGATAACCGCACCGGTCTTACCTGTGCCCTGTTCCGAGAAACAGAACGCACGGTTGTTCGCAGTTAGAAAGCTGGCAGTCTGCTTCTGGTGGTCGTACGGCTTGAACGCGCCCGGCCAGTTGTAGTCCCGAAGGATCGGACTCGGTGCTTTCCGCACGCCTAAGTTAGCTAAGCGGCGGGTATTTTCCAGATTCCATTTAACCAGCACCTCGTGGGATTCATCCCCGATTTGGCCGAGGTATCGGCTTTGCTGGATGGCGGTGGTGTATTTGTTCGGATCACGAACGCGGACTAATAGTCCTCTATTATCAATGACTTCCATACTCTTCCTGAAGTGGTTTGCCAGTTTAACTGGCTTATTACATTCATCGCTTTCACGATGCGGCACTCCACAGTCTACAGCCGTGGTAGGGCCTTGCCAAGGGGTTATTTCATCTTGGCAGACTTAGTTCTTGCGAAGCTACGATTCTTGCTTGCAGGTACTGCACGCAGGTTACTGCGCCCATTGCCGCCGCCCTTCGCCATTGGTTTCTTGTGGTCAACATCCTTGCCGTCACCTTTCTTAACGACGCCTTCTTTCATCAGCTGGTAGCGGGCACGGTTGCGTGCAGCGCGCTTCTTTTTAACCGATGGCTTGCCGTCGTACTTACGCTCGGCCTTGTAGTCGCGTGGGTTTCTCGGCATGTCAGCCTCCACAAAATTCGCAATGTTTAACGGGACACCACTTACGGCACAGGCCGTTCGGGTTGGCAGGCCAATTATCGTTGTCGAACGCCGATTGTAAAAGCCCTGCCTTCTTCTCCCACTTGCCCCACAGAAACGGCTGGTCTTGCTTGTCGTACGCCGCCTTGATGACGACATCGTGCAGTAGGAAAACCAGCGCCGCCTTAACTTCCTTCACCTCTGGGTAGTGCTCGAACACCATGAGGGCCATGAGTTCTAGCTGCCCCTTGTCAGGGTAGCGGGCGGAGCCGGTTTTGTAGTCAACGATCCACGCTCGTTCCCCGTTGAGTATCACTAGGTCAGCGATCCCCCGCACCCAGACATCCTTGGCTAGAAACTTGGTCGGTTTCTTTTCAAGTGTGAGCGCCATCTCAAGCTCGCACAGCTTCTCGCCTTCGATCTTGTTCAGGCTATCCAGCGCAGGCTGGAATTTGCCGTAGCCCGGATGCAGGGGTTTGCCGTCCCGAATGTACTCTTCTGCCGCTTTGTGAACCTCTTTGCCGTAGATGGTTTGCTCCGTTTCCACGAAGGGGTACAACTTCTCTACCTTCTCGGCGTGGTACTTCCGAGGGCAAATCTCAAATGTCTTTATCGAGCTGAAGCTCCAAGCGGCTGGCATTGTTGTCCTTATTTAGCGTCGCCGTAGGTGTCGGCGATGTCTCCTTCGGACCATGTTACCAGTTCGGGCCACCAATCAACACCTTGGCGCATGATGTTCTGCATGAAGTCAAGAGCCTCTTGCGCTTCAGCATCAGGGACAACGAGGATCACTTCGTCATGCACGGTGTGCACGATCTGGTAACGCTGCTGAATCTTCAGCATCATGTCGGACAACGCTTCGCGTGCAAGGTGCTGCACGATGTTTTCCGTCACCTTCCCAGCGTAGATGCGAGCCTTGCGTCGGCCATTGCCATACACCCACTCACGCTTGCCGGACTCCTTGTCTGTTTCCACGCGTAAGTCTGGGTAGCGGATCATGCCCTGCGGCGTTTTGATTCCACCCTTAGCGGTCTTACACAATCCTGCTGGGTCGATCGCTATGCCTTCATGCCCGTGGTAGATGTGGTCGAGTGCTGCATGGCATGTTTTCCAACCCTGCGTAATCAGCGGGTAGGCTGCACGCCAGCGATTAACCACGTCGTATGACTCAGCTTCCGTTAGGTCAACGCCACCCATCAGCTTCGCTACGCTTTGGAATGTCTTGCCGCCAGCACCGAAACCGAGGCCGAGGTGCGCAACCTTGCCCACCTGACGTTCCTGTTTGGTTACATCATCGACAGCCTTGTCGTACAGCTTGCTGGCGAAGTCCTTGTACAGGTCGGCCTTCTCAGGGTCAGCCTTGAACAAGTCCATGCTGCTCTTCTCACGCCACAGGAAGTGGTTCACACGCAGCTCGATACCTGACAAGTCAGCCACAACCACCTTGTGTCCCGCTGGCGCGAGGAGGCTTTTGCGTAGTGCATCGGTTGGCGATGGCTTACTCGGATTAACGCGTGGCAGGTTCTGCTGGTTCATCTTCATCGTGCCAGACCACCTGCCAGTCGTATCTGCGCCGTAATAGTTCAGCGCGATAGGCAGCTTGCCATCAGCAGCCGTACCGCATGCGATGAACTGCTGGATGCGTGACTCGAGGATCGTACTCTTCACCTTCAGCCGTGCGGATGCAGCGGCAGCCACTTCAAAATCATCGTGTTCTTGCAGGGCGAGAAACTCTTCGTCCGTCTTAGCAAGCGCAGGCACTTCCTTATCTGGGTTCGTAGGCGATGGCTTCATCGGAACCTCAACACCCTTCGCCTTCAGATACTTCGCAAACTTCGGAGCGGAGGCGAGAATCTTCTTGGCTATGTCCACCTTCTCGTCGTCTGTCATCAGCTCGACAGGCACATCAGAAACCTGCTCCGCCACACCGAGCAGCATCTTCTGTTGCGCTGC
>JGI10211J34971_10003041_pt1 | contig 13510 bp, 10 predicted proteins | sample Etolagsediment_FD_34971 | JGI IMG/M metagenome (IMG submission 34971) | reverse complement strand
TATGAAAAGATGAACCCCCACGATTTCGCTGATTTGATGATTATGAAACTAAGAGGAACAATTAATCCAAAAAAGTCAGGGGATATGGGTGTTGATGGATGGATAGATTTAGGAACAACACCTGTTCAGGTAAAAAGATGGAAACATAAGGTGGGGAGACAAGAAGTTGATAAATTTTTAACAGCAGTTAAAAGGGATGGCAAAGAGCAAGGAATGATTATTGCTTATGAATTTAGCAAGGATTGTTATAATGAAGTAGCAAGAATAGAGAAAGATGATAAGATGAAAATTGAATTGAAATTAGTTAAAGAATTGATTAATTAAAAAAACATGCCACCAAGATATATAAACCAAAAATTATTTAAATTTTAAAATTATTTGAAAGTTTAAGATGGAAGGAAAAACATTAAATCAAAGAGAATTAAAACAACTTATAGATGCAGAAGTTATGAAAGAAGATGGTGTTGTTTTTAAATGTAATGCTTGCTCTAATTTAAGTATGGATAAAGAGAATTGGTTGATTACTTTAAGTTTACCTAAACAAACCCATAAAGATTTTAATTATATATCCACAACATGTTCTTATTGTGAGAATTTACCTAAGAAAGATTATTTCAGGTGAACTACCACAACCTAAATCATAAATGATTTAAGGAAGTAGCTTCCTGTTTCGCAGACGAAGGTAACCCTTCATCTCCACAGGCGTTAATTCCCGAAGTCCCTTCGGTAAGTTTTCCGCTATGGAAACATGAGATGTTCAAAATGTTAAAAGAAGAATTTAAATCACGGGATATTGAATTACCACAAGAACAATTATATGTTCTCTTAGAGAGTGACTTTGTTATAGATGGATGTCAATATTCAATTAAAAAAGATTATGTGATTATCCCATTATCAAGAAAAATGAGAAAAAAATTTGACATATCTTCACAATTAAAGTAATAAGGTTTGGGGGGGGTTGGTGAGGGTTTGGTTTATGCGATAATTTTATAAAGTTGGGTAGGGGTTATAATTGACATGGTTGAACAAAAAAGTATTTATAATTTATTTAAGTATATCTTTGATATAGATATAAAAAAATTTCAAGAAAATCTTTTTTGGACATTTTTTAATTTTTTTCCTATTGTGGGCATATTAATAACATCAAAATTATTTAATATTATCCTTTTTCCCTTAAGTGTTATAAATCTTTATTTTTTGTTTGTGGTGGGGGTAGCAGGATCAGTATGGATATTATTTCATAAATTAGATGGTTATTTTTTTATAGGCAACTTTGTTATGCTTGGGGGGGCTGTGTTTGGGGATATTTTAGTGGTAGGTGCTGGTTTTAAGATTATAATATTTATAGCAATAATACAATTAATATGTTATTTTAGAGATTATTTCAATGATAAGAAAGAAAAGAAAAAAATACTTATAAAAAGAAAACCTAAATCTAAACTTAAAAAAAAATGAGCAAGGTAAAACAACAAGATAAAATAAAAGAATTGGAAGAAAGAATAAATTATTTAGAAAGCAGAAAAATTAAGTTAAACATAGATTGGAAACCACTAATAGCAACAATTATATTAATTCCATTAACAATATTTTGGCTGTATCAATCAATAGTTAATTGGGGAATGTTTGAAATATTTAATTTAGAGCCAGCAGAAATAGTAACAATAAGCAATTTAATTGTAATTCCAAATATATTATTTAATTATCTGTTAATATCATTAACAATAATATCCCTAGTTGCTTTAATTAAAGGTGGATATAATAAACTAAAGAAATATAATGAAGAGGGATTGATTGAGGGATTGATTGTGGGATTGATTTGGGGATTGATTGTGGGATTGATTGGGGGATTGATTGGGGGATTGATTGTGGGATTGATTGTGGGATTGATTTGGGGATTGATTGAAGAGAAATATAAAAATGGAAAATAAAGAAGTTGTGGTTATAAGTGAAGAAGATTTAACTTAAATCAGTTTTAAGTCCACATCATTTATGTAGTGGTAGTTCACAGATGGACAATAATGTAAAAGAAGAAATTGAACAAAGGAAAGAAAAAGTAAAAGGATATTTAAAGAAGTATAATGATTGGTTAATTTATCTAATGGTTTTTATAATCATTAGTGTAGGGGTATGGATTAGGACATTAAATATTCATTTATTAAGAGATGTAACAAATGGACAGTATATCCCATCAGATCCAGATGCTATGGGTTTTTTAAGGTATGTAGAATATGCTTTGGAGCATGGGAAGTTAATGGCTGTTGATACCATAAGGTATTTTGGTCATGGGTATACTAATTTACAAGATTTTAGTTTATTATCTAATTTTATTGTTTATATTTATAAAGTAATGCACTGGTTAATCCCAGATGTAACCATTCAATATGTCCATATTATCTATCCACCAATTTGTTTTGCAATAGGTATGTTCTTTTTTTATTTGTTTGTGAAGAAAGTATTTGATTGGAGAATCGCATTGATAGCAACTGCTTTTCTTACTGTTATACCTTCATTCCTTTTTAGAACTATGGCAGGTGTTTCAGATAAGGAAGCCTTTGCGGTGATGATGTTATTTATATTTTTATATTTTTATATTTCTTCTTTTAAAGCATATACTTTACAAAAAACAATTATGTTTTCAATACTCGCTGCTGTGAGCACAGCATTGATGGGTTTGGTGTGGGGGGGGGTGAGCTTTGTATTTTTGACAATCGGGTTATTTACATTGATATTAATAATTTTAGATTTAATTAATAACAAAAATATTTATGGTTATTTTGTATGGGTAGGGGTTACATTTGCAATATTAGCATCATTTTATTATTATAGATTTAACCCAATATCTTTAATTTATTCTAATACTATGATGCCGTTGACATTAGCATTAGTTAGTGGGATATTTTTATTAGGGATAAAGAGATTTAACATAAAATTAAAAAAAGATGTTCCTAAGGGGATATTGGCTGTGTTGATCTCAGTAATTTTTGGGGGTATTGCTTTATTGATATTAAGGGGTCCAAGTTATTTTATGGAAAGATTACCTGATATATTTATAGATATGGTAGCTCCATTTGGAAGAAGCAGGTGGGCTTTAACAGTAGCAGAATCTCATCAACCATATATTGCTAATTGGGTTGCAGAGATGGGGTGGGGTTATATTTACGCATTTTTAGCTGGCGCGATATTCTTATTTTATTGTATGGTTGAACATTTTGGTAAGAAGAGGGCAATGCCATTAATGTCTATGTTTGCATTATTTTTATTTTGTTTTACAATGAATAGATACAGTCAAAATTCCATATTAAATGGGGTTAGTGGAGTGTCTGTAGTTATGTATGTAGGTTCTATAGTTTTATTATTAGGGGGGGTAATTTATTTATATTTAAAAACTTATTATAAGGATGAAAATTTACTTAAGTTAATTAAGAAGATTAATCCTATATTTATTTTTATATTAATTTGGTTTATTGTTATGATTATTGGAGCTAGGAGTGCATTAAGGTTAATATTTGTTTTTGCTCCGGTTACAACAATTTTGGTGGCTTTTGGGATAATAAAATCAATAGATATAATCTTAGGATGGAAAGATAAAACAAAATATCTTTTTATAGTGTTTATAATCTTAATTTCTTTAGTGACATATTTTAATTTTGAAAAACAAGTAATTTCAACTGCAAGAGGTATTGGACCATCAAGTTATAATCAACAGTGGCAAGTTGCTATGGCTTGGGTGATGGATAATACAAAAGTTGATTCAGTATTTACTCAATGGTGGGATTATGGTTATAGTATTCAGTATGGGGGAAAGAGAGCAACATTGAGTGATGGTGGAAATGCCTATGGAGGGATTAATCATTTAGTGGGGAGGCATTTCTTAACTAATTCAAATGATGAAGATGTATTAATGTTTTTACAAGCAAATAAAGTAACACATACATTAATAAGCAGTGCTGAAATATTTAAGTATCCAGCATATAGTAGTATTGGTTCTGGTGCTGGTGAACAATGTAATGATAGATTATCTTGGATAACAACTTTTAATTTAGACCCACAACAGATAACTGAAACAAGAAATTCAACAATATATGTTTGGGTTGGAGGGATGATGTTAGATGAAGATTTTATTTATAATAAGAAGGTATTCACAAAAGATTCTACAGGGATTAGTGCTGTAATAATGCCTATTTCATTATTAACTGGAGAAATAGAACAACCATCTGTAGTTTTAGTTAACAATAATCAAGCATATCACATCCCATTAAACTGTGTTATAGTTGGTGCAGTAAATGCTCCTAAGTTTTCTTTTGATAATAAAGAAGGATATGATGGTTGTTTTCAAATAATACCTAAGTTTGAAAATGGTGATATAAATCCTTTAGGTTCAGGATTTTTATTATCTAAAAAAGTTAAAGATACTTTTTTTGCAAAGTATTATTTATTTGGATGGGAATCTCCTTATTTTAAAATTGTTTATGATGATTCTATTAATTGGCCATTACTTAATTATCAAGGGACGTTGATTGGTCCATTAAAGATATGGGATGTAGATTATCCAATTGGTTTAAGTCAAGGTCCAAAGTATTATAGTACTTGGGAAACAAGTCCTGCTGTGGACAGGTTATGTTGATGTAAACCACAATGTTTATATATTTATGATTGACTAATAAATAAGTGGTGGAAAAGATATGACAGAATATGAAGGAAATTGGAATATGGCCGTTCATTATATGAAGCGGTTGGATGAGTGTATGAGGGCAATAAATGCTTCTTCAGCATATGGAGATCTTAAATTATATAAATCTTCTGTGGATACCCTTTATATTGAATTGCATCCAAAGTTATGGGAACATAAAGATTTATTAAATGAAATTAATAAACAAAGAGCAAAAGTTGAAGAAGTTTTTGGGGAGTGGGCTGAGTTTAAGAATACAGGAAGAAAGAATAAACAATTAGAACATCAGTATTCTATTGATTTGGTAAATGAACTTAATAGATTTAACATATTATTAAGAGATGCTGTTCATGTTTGTAAATTACTTTTACCAGAGAATCTTGATCCACGTTCAATTATTTTTGAGAATTTATAAAAAATGAAATACCTCCAAAATAAATTACCCCAAAAGTTAGGGTATCCTTGAGACGAGTTTTATGGCAGATGTAAAAGAATTTTATAAAAAGTATAAAGAATCTAATGAGCGTCAACAAGAAGAAGAAAATTTGTTGAGGATGAAGATAATTGGAGATTTTGTTGGAACTAAAAAGATAGTTTTAGATTTAGGATGTTATAATGGATTGCAACTTGAATTGCTTAGGAAAAATAGGAATTCAGTTATGGGTATTGAAATTTCTGATGAAGGAATAAGTGAGTGTAAAAGAAAAAATATTTTTGTTGTTAAACATGATATAACAAAGAAAATTCCATTTAAAGATAAACTATTTGATGTGGTTGTGCTTGGGGAAGTATGTGAACACCTTTTTAATCCAAGTGAAGTATTAAAAGAAATTCATAGAGTTTTGAAAGATGGTGGGCATTTAGTTTTAAGCACACCAAATATTGCTGCATTAACAAGAAGAATAAAATTGTTATTTGGAAGAAACCCAAATTTAGATCTTTGGTTAGAGAATTCAAGTGGGCATTTAAGGTATTATTGTTATGATAGTTTAAAAAAGTTATTAATTAAAAATAATTTTAAAGTTGTTGGTTATGAATCTGATTTTATTTTGTTTAATATATTTAGATTTAAAAGATTAGTTAAGTTATTAAAAGGGTTTGGTTGGACTATAATAATTAATGCTGAGAAAGCTTAATTTTTTTTGCATTCATACTTCTTATGTTAGGTAAGTTTTCAAATAAGATGTTCCAGCAGTCTTGATGAAAAACAAATTTATAATCATTAAAGTATTCTCTTGTTTGTGTGTTGAAGATATTAACAACACATATCCATTCGTGATCATCAACTCTTTCTTTACATAACCTACATCTGTGTTGTTGTGGTTTTAGTGGGATTGGTTTTTCTTTAATATAATTTAATTTTTTTTTAACTTTTTTTTTATTTTTTTTTTGGGTCATATTTTTTAATAGATTTATATCTTTATAAGTTTTTTTGTGATTTTAATTAAGTTCGCAAAGGTTTAAATATAAGTTGTGCTTTTAGTTCTCTGTGTATCAATGCAATAATGGTAAATCAAATAAAAAAAGGTGATGATAATTAAAGAGAAATCTATCCCCTTTTTAGGGGAAAGATGGTAAAAGTTAGTGTACCTGGTAAAGGATTTGTTGAACTTAAAGAAACACCCAAAACTTCTTCTGCTTATTCTTCTTCTTATACCCCTCCCCCTATAGGTGGGGGGTCAAGTGCTTATCCATCATATTCTGCACCACCACAAAAACAATTACGATTAACTTCTACTATTAAGAAAAAGACAGCAACTTATGGTGTTCCTTCAATACAATCTTTAGGAAGATCAACAGTATTAACTCCAACTTCTTCTGCTAAGGTCCCACAACATAAATCAACAATGTCAACACCAACTCCTTCTGCTAAAAGATATACACCATTAAAACCATTGCCTTCTAAAGTAAAAAAAGAGATTATTGCGAATAGACAGGTATCAAAAGCATCTATGACAGGAGCTTCTACTTATACAAAGGAAGAGAGGGTTCCTTTAAAGGTTGGGGATGATTTAGTACAAACTTTAAAAAATGAAGGTTGGAAGGGATCAGTTAAACAATATATTGAAAAAGTTATGCCTTCTTTTGGTCCTGCAGCACATTATGAACCTGAGTATGGACCTGTAGATTATGTAGCACGTGATAGATTAGAAAAACAATTAATTGCAGAAAAAAAAGCAAGGGAAGAAAAAGAAAAAGCAATACAATTAGGAGAAGAGAAAGCAATTAAACAGAAGACAAAGGAGTGGGAATTAAAGAAAAAGCAATTAGAAGAAGAAAGGAAAATGCAAGGAAAGAGAGTAGATATAGGGCAAGGAAAGAAAGCAGATATATTATCATTAAAAAAAGTTGAAGTTGAAAGGAGTTTAAAAGAAAAAGGAATTGAAGCAGGAAAAAAATGGATTGCTGAAACAAAAAAATTAATTTATGTTCCTCAAGAATTAGTTATGAGGGCACCTCAAAAAATAATTGGAAAATTTGCGAAAAAGGAAGAAACTAAACAATTAGTGCCAACTATGCCAACAAAAGTGTCAGAAACTTTTTTACAGAAAAGTGCAGAAGAATTAAAGAAAGAAAGTGCCTATTTTATTAAACCAGAAAAGGAAATTACACAACCTTTTGAAACTCAAGGAATTCAGAAAAAAGAAATAATAGTCGTTCCAGATAAACCAATACAAGGAGTAGGTATAATAAGAACTCCTGTAGCTTTGGAACCACCTAAAGGACCTGAGTTAAAAACAACTTTTGTTACAAAAGAATTGAAACCAGGCATTAGTCCTTTATCATTAATTGCTTTAAAAGAAGCAGTGTATGCCCCTTACTCAAAGATTAGGGAAAGGATTAAAGAAAAACCTATGGATATAGAGATTAAAAAAGATAAGGAAAAGGAGAAAATTATTTCTAAACTTAGAGAAACAAAACTTGCTCAAACACTTAAATGGGGTAAAAGGAGACAAGAGCCATTATATCAAGTTTTTTCCCCTAGTCAATCAAGGGTATTTGTAAAGGAAGAGAGAGTTCCTTTAGCTTTAGCTTCATCACCAAGTTATGAATCAGTAACTAAAGAACCAAATTCATTTGAAAAATTTTATAATTGGGTGGGGGAGTTACCTAAAAAAGTTAGTGGGAAAGCAGTAATCACCCCAGAGAAAGTTAAGAAAGGAGTTTTAATTTCAAGAGCAATGGGGCCAAAGTTAATACCTAAATTATTAGGATCTGAATTAAAAACACAGTATAGTATTATGGGTACAGAACTTAAAGAAGGGGAAAGGGCTGAGATAAGAAAGGAAAAATGGGAAGCATCATTTGAACCTGCTTTAAAGTCTTTTGGGTTTGGTGGGAGAAGACCTTATGGGGAGCAATTAATAAGATTAAAGGAAATGGGGATTGTAAGATTAGTTAAAGGTTACCCAAAGGAAGAATGGTATACAAAAGAGGGAACAGGAGCTATTACTGGCGGGAGGATGGGAAGAGAAATTTATTATGAAAAAGGACCTTTTGAGGAGACAACATTAACTCATGAAGCATTACATGCAACAAAACCTTCTTGGTCAGAGGCAAAAGTAAGAGCATTAACCCCAACTTATGAAAGACATGGTTTTCCAAAACAATCTTTATTAAATTTTTCTAGTGAGGTACCAAGCACACAATTTGCACCACAATCAAAGTTTATAGAATTAGGAAAAGCAGTTTATGCCCCACAAGAAATTGTTAAAGAAAAGATTAAAGAAAAAACAAGAAGACTTAGTACTGAGGAATATTTAAAGGTAGCACATATGGAAGGGTTAAGAGGTATTCGTTATAATGTTCCAAAAGAGGAAATGGCGGAATTAGTATTTAGTCCTTCTCCAAGTTCTGGAAAAGTTCTTGGGGGTATAAATATGGAGCTTAAAGGAGAGAGAAGGGTTAAGGTTCCAGGTCCAAAGGAAAGGAGGATAACTTATCCAAGAGAAATTTGGATTAGTGAGATTATGCCTCAGAGAGGGAAAGAGAGAGAATTATTAACTCATGAATTATTACATCTTCAAGAACCAGGTTGGTCAGAACAGAAAGTTAGAGAAATGACTCCAGTATATATGGAGGAGGGATTTAAGAGACCATCACAAGTAGCATATCAAATTAGTAAAGCAAGGATAAAATATCCGGAATTTAGGGAAGCTGTGTTTGCTCCATTTGAACCATTACATAAAGAAATACCTTTAGCAATTAGTAAGGCAAGGAAAAGTGGAAATTGGAGTAAAAAAAAGAAAATAAATATAAATCCTATTGAAATTAAAATTCCTGGAGGAAAAAAGTGGTGAATCAAATGCCCCCTCCTATAGGTGGAGGATCAAGTGCTTATGTACCTCCTCGACAATTGTCATCAACTTCTTCTACTATTAAGAAGAAAGCAGTTTATACTGTTTCACCTGTACAACATTATTTGGGTCGTCAGTCAACAGTATTAACTCCAACTCCTTCTGCTACACAACAGAAATCAACAGTATTAACCCCAACCCCTTCTGCAAAAGTTAGGAAAATTGTTAAGATGAAAGCAAAACCTTCTGCTAAAGTAGAAAAAATACCACCACCAAAAAGACTAATGAAACCACCGGGAGAAGTAAGGAAAGTTGAACCTGCTAAGATGATTGAACCAACTATGGCTGGGAAAATTTTGGTTGCTGCAGGAAAATTAAGAAAATTTAGAATTGTTAAAGATAAGGTATGGCCTTATGCAAAAGAATTGACAGGGTATAAAACAGCAGGATATATTCAAGATAAGTATTCAAGAGCTCCAACAATCTCAATAAGGGATTCTGCTCCAGATGTGCCCACTGGAAGATTATATACTAAAGATCAGATAATGGTTCATGAATTTGCCCATATGGCACAACCAGCTTATGCTGAGCAAGATGTAATTGAATTTCCATTAACAGATAGTTATAAAAAAACGATGGTTCCTGAAAAGTTTGTTAAATCTAAAGTAGAGGGACCATTTGAAAAATATAGAGGGTATCCTATTTATACCCCTAAGCAATATAAAATAACTTACCCAGAAGAAAAAGGAGTAGTATCCATTAGGGAAATTAGAGGTGATTTGAGTGTTCCAACTGCTTATGCTGTGGGGGGGGATGTCGCAGGGGGTGCTAAGGAAATTTTAACAACATCTCAAACAAGAGAAGGTGGTTTTTCAATAGCGTATCCAGAAAAATTTAGAGAAAAGGCTCCATCTTTTTTTAAGTGGGTTGATACTGCGTGGTCTGGAAGCAAGGGATTATATGTACCTAAAGGTGATGGAAGAGAAGAATTTTATCTTACACCAGAACAAGTTAAGGAAGTTAAAGAAACAAGACCAGATATTTATTCTACATGGAAAGGACAGGGGGCTATTGAAATATTAGATGTTAAAGATAAAAGAACATTATTACCTGCTATGATACTTCACCCATTAACTAGTTATCGTACAGCTAAGGAAGGATTAAAATATCAATATATAGGAGATAAAAAATTATCTGATGTAGATTGGGCTTTGCAAAGATTTGGTCCAACACCTGCAAGGTCAGAATTGGATATTCAAAAATATTCAACAAAATTAGAGGAAGCAAAGAAGTTTTGGGAAAGTAAACCAGATCTTGCTTACAGTTTAAGATATGCAACAACTGAAAAATATCAACCAGCAGCACCAGTGTTACCAACACCAGAAAAATTTAGAGAAAAATTAGATATTAAAAGAGGAGGGAAAGCTGGTGATTTATTAGAAACATATACAGAAAGAAAATACGAGCAAGCATATAAAGGTGGTGGTAAAGTTGCTTATGAGTTGGGTGCTGGGATTTATGAAATTCCAAGGGAGAAGTTTGGGGTGCCTAAATTTGGCGAGGAGTTATTGATTGCTAGAGGAACAGGTTGGTTGTTGGGAAAAGGATTTAGTATTTTAAGTTATGGTAGAACCGCAGTTGCTGGTACATTAATTAAAAAACCTGCAATAAGATTAGCTTGGTTAAGAACCACAAAATTAGCAGGGATATTGGGTGGTGGTTATCTCAGTTATACTTATTTTAAAGATGTTAAAGAAAGAGCAAGAGAAAGAGAAGCAAAAGAACCAGGAACTTATTATAGGGAATTTGGTAGGGAAGTTCCATTAGTTTATCAGTTTGGTAAGGGTATGGAATCTGCAATGATTAAAAGTACATTAGTACCAAAAGTTGAATTGATGAGAAGAATACAATTGGAGGCATATAAACCTGTTGGTGCAGAAGAAGTTCCAAAAGGAGTTTATCCAGAAAAGTATTCACAAGATTGGTTAGATAAATTTATTACAGAATATAGGAAACCAAAGGTTGAAGAAAAACCTGTTAGTTCTGCTACATCAAAAGGAGTAAAAGAAATTGTTTTGGAGAAGGGAAAAGCTATTGTTGAAAAAGGAAAGGAGACTACTGACAAGATTATTCCTAAATTTGAGATATTCCCTGATAAAGGTGGTGTTTTAGAAGTAGGAAAAGTTGAAAAACCAGTATCAAAATCTTTGATTATAAAAAGGGAAACAGCCAGTGCTTTGGGGTGGGCAAGAGCTAATTTAGAACCAACATGGGGAAGAGAATTAAGATGGCAATCTAAACTTGAAACTGGACCTGGGGGAGAACCATATGGTTTACAAAGATATGGTGAATTTAAAAGGGAATGGATTGCTACAGAAAGATTGGGTGAAAAAGAAAGTTTATTAAATTTACAACCTATGGATATAGTTACAGGAAAGATTAAAACAGCAAAAGGAACTAGACTTCCAGTTAGAGAAGAATTAATAATAAAAGAGACAGGTAAGGAAGCTGGAGCGGGTATTGGTGGTTCACACTCAGAATTGGGTTTTGTTTCTGATATTATTAAAAAAGATTGGGAATCAGGGGATATAGATTTGTTTTATGGGATATCTAGAGAGAGGGTATTAAAAGGTAAACCAACACAACCACCACCAAAGTATAATCCATTTACAAAACAATTAATATATAGGGATGAAGGATATAAAATAGATTTTGGGAAGTTAAAAGAAGGAACACCAGAAAAATTAGCGGTTTCTGCATTAATGAGATTAAGAAGCTCAGGTGCAAAAGGGTATAGGGTTTTTGGTTCTGAATTATGGAAAGGAAAAGGTAAAGGAACAAAATGGAAAGGAGAAAAAGTAGCAGAGGTTCATCCAGAAATAGCATATCCTTCTTTTTTAGGTGAAGCATTAAGATCACCATTTAAATTAATTGAAGGAACAATTTTAGAGAAGAAAGCTTATGAATTAGAAACAAAAGGAGTTCAAATTTTACCACCTGAAGTGCCTTTATCAAGATTAGGTTTTGCATATCCAGAACCGTATGTTGAAACAGAAAAAGGAACAAAATTAGTTTCTATAAGAGAGCAGGCTAGAAGAAGATTAGTTGGAACAACTTATGAAAGATCTTCAAAAGATATTCCAAAATTAGTTAAAGCAGAAGTTGGTAGAGTAGCTAGACAAATAGAAGCAGAGGGAGGGAGACCAACACCTGAATCTATTTATTATAGATTAAGGTCTTTATCACAACAATATATTACAGAAAAATATGATATAAAAGCTAGAGCAGCAAGGCAAGCAAAAGAAGGTTCTGTGTTAGATAAAGTGTTTATTGAAGAAGAGATTAAAAGAATAAAACCTGGGGCAAAATCTTATAAATGGGAACCAACAAAAGTTGAAAAAGGAAAAGGAGAGAAAAGTGGTTTATCAGAACCAGCAAGAACTTTCTTTAAAGAAATGGGTATAAAGGAATATAAATATCCTGATACTAAGTTAAGTTATCCAATAAGTGTAAAGGGAAAGGGAAAAGAACCTTATAGAGCTGTTTATAAAGTACCTTATATTTATAAGCCAGAATATAAACCAGGATATCCTACTTATCCTAAACCTAAAATACCTTATCCTGAACCTGAATATCCTTATGAAGGCCCATATAAAGGATATACTCCTTATGGAGACTATACTTATAATTATAATTATGATTATGGGGATTACAGTTATGCATATGAACCACCATTACCTGGAGGAGGATTAATAGCACCAGGGGTAGGAACACCAGATGTTTTTGGAACTGGTTTACAACCTAAGTTTGGTAAAGGAGTAGAAAAATCATATAGATATATTCCTTCAGTAAGTGCCTTTGTGTTTGGAATAAAAGCAAAAGAAGTTAAAGAAGATATCGCACAGTGGTCGCTTGGTATAAGACCAGTTATTGTTGGTCAACCGTTGGTTGGTAGAAAAGAATATAAATATAGGAAAACAATTATATAAAAATGGGTAAAGTAATGAAAGTTTTAGGATTTGAGGAAAATGCTTCGCTTCCATCAGCAGGAGGTATGGGTTATGTAAATCAAGGATTATTAAATCAGAATTCTAATTATATAAAACCAGATATGACTGTCTATAGACCAGATCCAGAGTTTATGGTTATTAATAAACCAAATGATCATTTAGGGGTTCTTGATAATATAAAAAAATTAGATCCTGTTGGGAATATTCAAGAGGGTTTTAATTTAAATAAAAAAGAAGAGAGTAGAATAAAATTAGTAAATCCTCTTGTTTCAAAAGGAGGGACATTACCTGGGTTTATAAATACAAAAGCAAAAGGAATTGATTTTAGTGATAAATCTAAAAGTAGAAATGAATTTAGCTTTGGTGGATTAGGATTAGGATTAAAATCAAAATCTAAAGATGATGGTTTAGGTTTTGGTAATTTGGGGTTAAATAAATCTAAAAGTAGAAATGAATTTAGCTTTGGTGGATTAGGATTAGGATTAAAATCAAAATCTAAAGATGATGGTTTAGGTTTTGGTAATTTGGGGTTA
>JGI10211J34971_10003040_pt1 | contig 13512 bp, 11 predicted proteins | sample Etolagsediment_FD_34971 | JGI IMG/M metagenome (IMG submission 34971) | reverse complement strand
ATAGGATATAACCATATACGATCAAAGGGCACAATTGTAGCATTACTTGATGAAAATTTTAAAAGAATTAATATTTTAGATACTAATAAAACTGGTTGGGTTATGTTAGATAAAACACCTTTTTATGCTACCAGTGGTGGTCAAGAGGGTGATGTAGGTGCTTTAGAAGATGGTGAGAATATCGGAATTATTGAAGAAACTAAAAAATTCCATGGCATGAATATGTCAAAAGTTAAAGTTGCTAGTTCAACTTTAAGTGTAGGGGAAGTAGTAGAGGCAGTAGTTGTAAATAGAGGTGAAGTAGCTAAACATCATAGTGCTACACATCTACTACAAAGTGCACTACGAATGGTACTTGGAGAAACTGTATCTCAAGCTGGTTCTTTAAATGATGATAAAAGATTACGATTTGACTTTACCTATCCAAAAGCTATGACTCAAGAGCAACTAGAAGAAGTTTCTGATTTAGTAAACTCTATGATTGCTCGTGGACTTGAAGGTAATACTGAAGAGTTAGCAATTGAAGATGCTAAGAAAAAAGGTGCTATTGCTATGTTTGGTGAAAAATATGGCGATACAGTTAGAGTAGTTGAGTTTGGTGATGTGTCTGTAGAATTTTGTGGCGGAACACATGTGCAAAATACTGGAAATATAGGAAGTTTTTATATTATCAAAGAGAGTGGTGTAAGTGCTGGAGTTCGTAGAATTGAAGCTGTTGTTGGACTAAGTGCAATTAACTATACAAATGAAGCTATGAAAAAACTAAATCTTATTGAAACTGAAGTGAAAAATAAAGATATCATTGGTGGTATCAATAAACTAAAAGAGCAAATAAAACAGTTAAAAACTGAATTAAAAGAGGCTCATGAAAATGTATCAACACCACTAAATGAAGAAGAGATTGATGGAGTTAAAGTGGTTGTAGATATTGTTGAACAAGGTGATTTAAAAAAGCTTGTTGATGATATGAAAAACGGCAATGAAAAAGTAGCGACATTATTACTACAACCAAAAGGTGATAAAGTAATGTTAGTAGCTGGAGTAAAAAATGCTTCTATAAAAGCTGGTGACTGGATTAAAGCTATTGCTCCAATCGTTGGTGGTGGTGGAGGAGGGCGTCCTGACTTTGCACAAGCTGGAGGAAAAGACGCTTCAAAAATCCAAGAAGCAAAAGTTGCTGCATTAGAGTATTTAAAAGCTAATATTTAATATTTTGAAATAAGACTATGATGAAAAAAGTTCTATTTATATTTGTTCTTTTTTCATTGTGTTTATTTGCAAAAGAGTTCAAAGTTGCTACATATAATGTAGAAAATCTTTTTGATTTACAAAGAGATGGTACAGAATATAAGGAGTTTATACCCTTTAGTAAAACATGGAATAAAAAAGCATTTTATTCGAAACTCAAAAATATCTCTACAGTGATCAATCATCTAAATGCAGATATAATTGCACTTCAAGAGGTTGAATCTCAAAATGCTTTAGAGGCATTGTTAAATAAAACCTCACAATATAAATATAATCATTTTATAAAAAAGAATACATCTTCTGTAGGTGTTGCAATTTTGAGTAAATTCCCAATACAAAAAATTCAAAAAATAGTTGTAGATAAATATGACAAATATGCTAGAGATATATTAAAAGCGACAATCACAATTGAAAATAAAGATATCATTATATATGTAAATCATTGGCGTTCAAAAAGAGCAAGTGAGAGTAAAAGAATAGTATATGCAACAAGTTTAAAAAGAGAACTCGATAGTTTAGATAATAGTAGTGATTATATTATATTAGGTGATTTAAATTCTAATTATGATGAGTACCTCACTTTTAAATATGATAAAAAGCTCAATGACACATATGGGATAACAGGGATTAATCAAGTTTTAAACACAACAATAAATGAGAATTTTATAAAAAAAACTAATATTTTAGATTGGAAAAATAATGTACATTATAATCTGTGGTTAGATTTAGAAAAAGAAGAAAGATTTAGCAGTAAATTTAGAGGTGAAAATAATACCCCAGATAATATTATAATATCTTCTGGATTATTTGATTCTCAAAATATTTCATATGTTAATAATAGTTTTGCTGTCTTTAAAGCGAAATATCTTTTTAAAAAACAAAAGATATACAGATGGGATTCAAAGACTTTTGAAGGCTATTCTGACCATCTTCCCATCTATGCAGTCTTTTCAACTAATAAACAGATATATAATGAAAAAATAGATAATCAAGTTAATATAAATAGTAGTATTGCCTATTTATATAATATTCAAAGTATTGATAATTATTTACTCAAAGATGCTGTTGTTGTATATAAAAGTANAAATATTGCAGTGATAAAAAAGAAAAACGATAGAGCTATAATGATTTATAAACCATCATTAAAATTCAAAANTGGATACTCATATGATATAGTAATTGAAAAAATAGATGAATATAATGGTTTAAAAGAGATAAAAGAGATATCTGTAATTGAAGAAAAAAAGAAAATCCAAAACTATCAGTCTTATTATGTTGATGGCAGAAGTATAGATTTATTCGATAGAAAATATCAAAATGAAATAATAAAAAACTTACGAGGCATATATAAAAGAGGATACTTATATTTCAAAAATAGCGATAGAAATGGAAAAATAAAATTATATTTTGATAAGAAAATAAAAAGACCAGAAGATGGTAAAAATATCACCATATCTTCTGGTCATCTGAGTATATATAAATCAAAAGTTCAAATTACTTTGCATAAGCAAAGCGATTTTTACTAATTTTCTTTTAATCCCATATAGTTAGAAACAATTTTATAAAGAGCTGGAATATCTGTTTTACCAACAAAATCATCTACACCAATAGCTCTCATTTTACCTTTTACAGCTTCTGTTGTCATACTTGAGTTAACAACAACTGGTATACCACTTAGTCGAGGATTATCTTTAATTGCTTGTGCAACTTGATACCCATCAGTTCCAGGCATCTCAATATCTGTAATAACCATACCAATTTTACTTGGATCTCCTATCTCATCAATTCTATGAAGTAACTCTTCTCCATTAGAAGCAAGGATAAAATTTGCTTGTGCTTTTCGTAAAAATTGATTAATAACTTCTCTTGCAACTGCACTATCTTCTGCTACTAAAATAAGTTTGTCATTATTTACAGGCTTTGTAACATATCTATCTAAATCACTAGCATTGATGTCTGTCCATCCAATATCACTTAAAAGTTGCTCCGCATTAAACACAGTACAAAGCTTTTCAACTTTATCTACTTCAACATATGTTGTATAAGTTACTTTAGAGTTTTGATTTTCAGAATTTATAAGTTCAGCTGTTGTTTTTTCAACAATATTCACCATATCTTTTACAAGGAAACCAACTTGTTTATGATTAAACTCACAAAAGATTATGAGCTTGTATTCATTTAACTCTAAAGATGGATAACCTAACCATCTATCAAGGTTAATTAATGTTATAGGCTCACCTCTAATAGTAGCAATACCTTCAATAATGTCAGTATCTGTAGGAGTATCAGTAACAGAAACTTCTTCTGTAATGATGAAAGCTTTAATTTTTGCTATGTTGATAGCATAAATATCATTATGACCAGTACGAAATACAGCTAATTGCTGAACATTTCTTAGGTGAGCTTGTGTTAATTGCTCTACACTATTACTAATTCCGCTCATATAAATTCCTTTTAAAATTAATGTTGTTCAATTGAATTATTCTATCTGTTTTTCACTTAATAGTTTTTTAATTGCTATACTACACATTGTAAGTCCAAAAGAGCCTGTGACTCCAATAAAACTTCCTAGCTCTTTACAGTTTGGTAATTCACTACTAAATACTACTTTAAAAGCTTTATTAAATCGTTCTTTTTTAAGTCCATCTCGTATTTTTCTAGCAAAAGGATCATTATGTGTTTTAAATATATTTATATATTCTATTTTAGTAGGATCAATTCGTTTTGCACTACCAGTCGTAGAAATGAGTTTTTTATAATATTTCTTAATAATTTGAATTTTTGGTTTTATATCATCTATTGCATCTAATATCAAATCATATTGACTCATATCAAAATTTTCAATCCATTCTAAGTCTATTTTTTTATTTATGGCAGTGACATTTGGATAGAGTGTTTTAAGATGTTCAACTTTTACTTTTCCAAGAGCTTCACTTCCAATTTGTCTATTTTGATTTGTCTCTTCATAAGTGTCATAATCTACTATAGTTATATCTTCTATTCCCGACCTGTATAAACAATCTAATGCATGACCACCAACACCACCAACTCCTAAAATAATAATCTTTGAATTTTGTAATTTTTCAAAGTCATCGCCGAATAATTTTTTACATCTACTATGTTTCAATTTCAATATTCCCATCTATATTTTTTGCTTTTGCTCTTACTGTTGCATCTTTTAATTTTTCAATAATACTATCATAGCTATCCATATCTCTTACTTGTGTAATACCAAAAACTATTGGTTTTTCTAAAGTATATTTTGTAGAAAAAAGTTTATCAAGTTTTTCTGAAAGTATCATCGCACCACTAAGTGAAGTATTTGCTGTTAAAATAAGTAAATTACCATTATCAAATCTACCAAAGTAATCATTGACCCTTATTTTTTCTTTTATTATGGAACCAATACTTGCATAGATAGTATCTTCACAATTTGTATTATTTAGATCAATTAAAATACATGAAAATTCTATCTTATATCTTTGTGCACGAGAAAGTTCTTTCTCCATGATTTCTTCAATAAAAGATTCTGTATAAGCCCCAGTAACGATATCTTTTTCTATTAAATCAACAATACTTATATTATCAAGATGATTATTTGATGAATAGTTTGCATTATTTATATCTTGTTTGTATTCTTGTTCATTATAATTTATATGAAGCATAAGTAGTAAGGTATAAATAAATGTAGTTAATAAAACATTACCGACAACTATTGCATCAAACATCTCTTTATAAACAAAATCACTTGGTAAAGAATGTACCATAATGATGGCTAAGGCACCCTTTGCTCCTGAATATGTTAATGCTCTAGTCCATCTAAAAGGTAGTTTTAGTTTGTACATCATAGAACCAACTGCTAAAAATCGAATCACTGTAGTTAAAATAAAAACAGTTAAAATCTCTTTGTAGTACTCCATAAGAAGTTCTATATTTATTATATTAGCTAATATCATAAACACTATTGCATTTGCAAAAATTCCAATAAATTCTGCTTCTTTTTTATATTCTCTAAAATCTTTTTTTGATAATGCTGGTACTTTCCTTAGTAAGGTCATCAGTGTGGATTCTATATCTTCATTAAGATTAATATTTGGATTGGTTTTTTTTACTAACTCTTTTTGTACCAAATATTTAAATGTTAATACAGAAGTTACAATAGATAATATTCCTGCGATGTGAAAATGTTCTGCAACCATAAATGATGTAATAACTATAAGATAAATTACTAAAAATTGATCAAAAGAATTTTTTAATAGTTTGATAGTAAAGTAACCTAAAAATGCAATAATTACACCAATACTTGTAGAAAATATAAGAACTTTCAATAGTGTAGTATTGATATCAAATACACTAACATTTCCACCACTAATTAATGGCAAGGCAATAAAGTAATATATAATTAAGGCAGTAACATCATTAAATAAAGATTCCGATTCTGCATATATTTTCAGCTTTTCTGGAAGTTTGAATTTTGACATGATACTTGCAACCGTTATAGCATCAGTTGCCATAAGCATAGAAAAAAGTGCAATAAGCATACCTATAGTAAACTGGTATTGTGGCAAGATATAAGGAGTGATAAAAATAGCTAAACTTATTGATAATACAACTGCAAAAACAGCTAGATATAAAATCTCCTTATATCTTTTTTTTAATTCTCGAGCTGAAATATTTAGAATATCTGGTAATAAGATTACTGGAAGCATTAGATATAAAATCTCATCAAATTCTTCACTACTGACTGCAAGAGTATGTGGAAAAAAGAATGAAAGTAAAAAAGATAAAATAATTAGTGTTAGGGTAGTGGGAATTTTAGTAGATGTTTCAATAATTCGAGAAACTAAAATAAAAACTAAAAGAATAGTGAAAAGTAATAACATAATTACCCCTTAGTAGATTAAACCTTCTTTTAATAATATCTGTTTTATATTGTGCATCTGCTTATGTTTGTCATTACACCATTGCGGAGAAAGAAGTGAATCATCACTAATTCCAGCAGTTACTCTAGAAATAGAAACATCATCTGGTAACATCTTTATAGATTTTACGAGTGTATCAAGATATAACTCTTCACCAATTGGAGTAAACTTCCCTTGTAAAAATTCATTTGTAAGGAGAGTGTTTTTTACAACATATAAAGGATGGAATTTAATAGAATCTAAATCTAATTTAAGAGACTCCTCTACGCTATGTAACATCATCTTTTGATCTTCTCCTGGAAGACCAAATATCATATGACCACATACTAAAAGACCTCTATCTTTTGTTTTTTTAATCCATTCTTGGATATTTCCAAAGGTATGGCCTCTATTAATTCTTTCTAGTGTTTCATCATATACAGATTGAATACCGTATTCAACCCAAATCTCTTTTGTTTTGTTTAATTCTTCTAGATAATCTAATGTCTCATTTGTAATACAATCTGTTCGTGTTCCAATACTTAATCCAATAACATTATCAAATTCTAGTGCTTTTGTATAAAGAGCTTTTAGCGTATCTAATGGAGCATAAGTATTAGTAAATGATTGAAAATACACAATAAATTTTTTGGCACCAAATTTATTTTCCAATCTCTCTTTCGTAGCATCAAACTGCATTTGAAGTTGTTTGAGTTGATTTTCTAAGTATGGATTATCTGTACTGTTTAAATTAAGTTTAAATCTTGATTTATCAGTTAGATTTGGTGAAAATGATTCATTTTCACAAAAGGTACAACCACCTTTTGCTACAGTTCCATCAATATTTGGACAAGTGAATCCAGAGATACTTATAGGGATTTTATAAACTTTTTCCCCATGTTTTTTTTTCCAATATCTTCCTATTGTGTTTAGATGTTTCAAACTATTTTATTTCCTATTATACTACGAAATAATCGCCGTCAAAACTTACAAGAGAGTAGTTTCTCTCTCGTCCTAGTGAATCTCTTAAATTGTCTATTGTTAAATACTCTAAAGAATCAGCTCCGATATATTCACATACTTCATCTTTTGTCATAGTAGCATTGATAAGTTCCTCTTTTGTAGGAGTATCAATACCATAAAAACATGGATGTTGAATCATTGGAGATGCAACTCTAAAATGTACTTCAGCAGCACCTGCTTCTTTTAACATCTGTACAATTCTTTTACTTGTAGTTCCTCGGACAATTGAATCATCAATTACAATTAAAGATTTCCCTTGTATTAAAGATTTCATAGGGTTGAGTTTCATTTTAACTTTTAAATTTCTCATCTCTTGTGTTGGTTCAATAAATGTTCGACCAACATAGTGATTTCTGATAATTCCAAGCTCAAAAGGTATTCCACTACCTTGTGCATATCCAAGTGCTGCTGGAACTCCTGAATCTGGAACAGGAATAACCATATCTGCTTTGATTGAAGAACCAAAGTCGTTTTTAGCTAACTCTTTACCCATATTTTCTCTAGTTTTATAAACACTTTTTCCATCAATTACAGAGTCAGGTCTAGCAAAGTAGATATACTCAAAAGCACAAGGTCTAAACTCTTCACCTTCAAATAACATGATAGATTCTGGTTCATCTAATTCTTCAGAAAAGATTAACATCTCACCTGGTTTTACATCTCTGATAAATTCAGCTTCTACAAGATCAAATGCACAAGTTTCACTGGCAACAATCCATCCACCTGATTTTAGTTTTCCTAAAGATAATGGTCTAATACCATGTGGGTCTCTTACTACGAATAGTTTAGATCTACTTTGAATCATGAAATTGTAAGCACCTTTAAGTTCTTTTAGTCCATCAGTGATTCTGTCTCTTAATCTATTTTGTGTTGATTTTGCGATAAGATGAATAAGGTTTTCTGTATCCATATCTGTTTGGAAAATTGAACCTTCATCTATAAGTCGTTGTCTTACTTCATCTTTATTTACAAGGTTTCCATTATGTACAATTGAAATTTCACCTAGTTTATATTTTGCATGAATTGGTTGCGCATCAGATACAGAATCATTTCCTGCAGTTGAATATCTGTTATGACCAATTGCGATAGTACCTGGAAGCTTACTTAATGTACCTTTATGAAATACATCTTTTACATATCCCATTTTTTTTACTGTGTAGATTTTTTTATCTTCACTTCCACCACCACTACTTATTCCTGTTGCCTCATGCCCTCTATGTTGCATAGCAAAAAGAGCAGCTGAAGCTAATCCTGCTGCATTGTCGTTTCCAAAAATACCTACTACTGCACACATATTATAGTCCTAAACAATCGTTTATTGAATATAAACCGGGTTCTTGGTTTACAATCCATTTTGCAACTTTAATTGCACCTTTACTAAAAGTATTTCTAGCAGTTGCAGTATGGTTAAGTTCTATAAACTCACCGTCATTATAAAAACCAGCTGTATGTCTACCTACGATGTCTCCACCTCTTAAACTCATCACAGCAATCTCATCTTTAGTTCGAGCGCCAATAATTCCATCTCGTCCTGAAATTCTTACATTGTCAAGGTTGAGTCCTCNCGCATCTGCTGCATGCTCAGCTAAAGTCAATGCTGTACCACTTGGAGAATCTACTTTATGTCTATGGTGTTGTTCNACAATTTCACAATCAAAATCAGCAAGTGTTTTTGAAGCAAGTGCTACTAGTTTATTAAGTACTGCAACACCTAAGCTCATATTTGTAGCATATAAAATTGGAGTAATTTTACTTGCTTCTATAAGCAAGTTTTTTTGATGTTCATTAAAACCTGTAGTAGCAATAACAAGTGGTCTTTTTATTCCAGAGTTAATTACAGTAGTAAGTAAATCTTCAGTCGCAACAGGTGCAGAAAAGTCTATAACTACATCACAAGCTTCTAACATAGTTTTCATATCATTTGTAACAACTGCATCTTTTGGTAAAGTTTTTTTTAATTCATCAAATACATGAACGCTTCCTACACAAGCAATCTCATCATTTTCTAAATCATCGATTAGTAAAGAACCAACTCTACCTGTACTTCCTAAAATTCCTACTTTTAACATTGTTTATATACCCCAAGATTTTAATTTCTTTTTTGATTAATCGCATTATACCTATATATTTTTAAAGTATCTCTTTAGTAAGTCTCTTTAGTATTTTGCTTTCATATTCATATAAGTATTTATTTCTATAATTTCTAAAATTAAAGAGAAGGATAGTTATGGAAGAAAAATTTATACAATGTCCATATTGTTTAGAAAATGTATCTGTTTTATTAGATTTGGGTGCAAGTGGAATGAATAATATTGTTGATGACTGTGAGGTTTGTTGTAGACCAATTGAGATTAACTATAGGGTTGAAGAGTATGAAGTTGTAAGTTTAGATTATCGCTCAATTGAAGGAAATGAATTTTAGAAATAAAAAAGCTCCATAAATACTATTTATGGAGCTTTTTGGGGAATTAAAATGTTATTGTAAATATGCAATAGCACCAATTCCAGCAGTTGCGCCATCACCAGCAGCACATACTACTTGCTTAGGCGCATTAATACGAATATCTCCACCAGCGAAAAGTCCATCAACTGATGTTTTCATATTAAGATCAACTATAACTTCACCTGATTCATTAGTATCGCATAAAAAACTACCATCATCTTGTTTTAAACATTCATTTAATACATCACGTCCTACAAAAATAAAAGCACCAAGGACATCAAGTGTTTTGATTTCATCAGTATCTTTTGATTTAACAATAATACCAGTAACGCCCATTTTATCACCGATAATCTCTTCAGTTGTATGATTCATTACTTGAACGATATTATCAAACTTCGCTAATTTTTCAACTTCATGTGGACTTGCTCTAAATTCATTTCTTCTATGAACGATATAAACCGTTTTACAAATATTTGCTAAAAAGATTGCTTCCTCAACAGCAGTGTCACCACCACCTAAAACAGCAACATCTTTCCCTTTGTAGAAGAAACCATCACATGTAGCACATGTACTTACCCCTCTTCCAAAGAATTCTTTTTCACCTTTAACACCACATGGTTTAGGAACACTACCTGTTGCTATTAATACTGATTTTGATTCAACTTTTTCACCAGAACCAAGAGTTAGAGTAAATATATCACTATTTTTTGTTACATTCATAACTTCACTCATATCGTGTTTTAAACCAAATCGTTGACATTGTTCTGGCCATTTGTCCATAAGTTCCATTCCAGTTATAACTTCAAGTTGTCCTGGATAGTTTTCTATCTCACTACTTTGTGTGATTTGTCCACCTGGTAAACCTTTTTCAAACATTGTAACATTTTTAAGTCCACCTCTAGTTGCGTAAAGTCCTGCAGTTAACCCCGCAGGTCCTCCTCCAATAATTGCTAAATCTAACATTTAATTTCCTCTATATTTTCTTGATATATACAAAATTGTACAGTTATTATCTTATGTGTAAGTTTAATAGTTAAATAAAAAAAAATAAATTAAGTTTCAATAAATATTTGACTTAAAGTATATTATCCTTCAGTTAAAATTTTGAATTGATTGTTTTCAATTTCGACATATAGTTCTTTTTTTCCAATAAATTTATATGTTCGTGTTTTGTAGTCTTCATCCATAATTACTTTAAAGATTTTTTTATTTAATTCATTAGGATAAGGGATAACATTAATATTTGAAAATTTTATTGTTTTTGATTCTTTTTTCTGAAAGACTCTTGTTTTATGTTTTGTAAATTTTTCTAAATTATCCCCATTAGATTTTTTAAATTCTTTATCATAAAAAGACAAATACTTATCAAGTTTACTCTCTTTCCAAGCATCTCTCCATGAAAAAATATTTGATAATACTAAACTTATGTCATTTTTTGAAACAGAGTTGAGTTTTTGCTCACTTATAACAAGTACTGAATTATCAATATTTATAGAGTTATCAAGTTTTTTAATTTTTGTATTATCTAAAGCAATACATCCTTTTGTATAGTCGTCTCTTGCTTGCTTTTCAGGAAGACCGTGTATCCAAATACCAGAACCAGTTTTTCCTTGACTTTTATCATAAATATTAGGATAATTTGTTGTTAAAGCTAAAGGTCCATAAAATGGATCTAATTTTGTAAGTCTATTTGTAAGCTTATAAGCTCCAAGAGGTGTTTTCATATCACCTTCTATTTGTTTATCTCCATTTTCTTTTCCTACAAATACATTTGATGAAAAAAGCTCTTGTTTATTTTTTGTATCATAAAGGATAATATCTTTTAGGTTTTTTTGACAAATCATTACATATCTTATTGATTCATAATAACCATTTGATACATCTTTAAATAGTAAATTTGAGTCCCAATATTCTTTTGTTTTTAATCTATCAGATATAGCTTGCTCTACTGCATTGATACCTTGTGTTCTATAGAGTTCAACAATATCTACAGGCTCAGCATAAAGTGAATTTATAAATAATATAATCAATACAAATTTTTTTATCATCAAGTTTTCCCAAATTTTAAGATATGAAATTGTATAATAATACTCTTAAATTTCATAATATAAAGAGTTTATTTGAAAACAATACTATCATTTTTTTTAGCTACCACATTGAGTTTCGCATCATACTTACATGAAGATATTTGGTGGAAGGGTGAGTCTTTATTGACTTTTCTTGATAAACATCAGATATCAAAAGATATATATTTTAGTTTATCTAAAACAGATAAAGAACTTTGTAGTGAGATATATGCTGGTGTATTATTCCAAATTATGTATGATGAAAACAATAAACTAGAACAAGCACTTATCCCTATTAGTGAAGAGATGCAACTACATATCTTTAAAGATATAAGTGGGGTATTTACTTTAGATATTATCCCAATTGAATTTCATGAGGTGACAGAAAAAATAGCTATAACTATTAAAAATTCCCCATATCAAGATATTGTAGAAACTACAGGGAATAAATCTTTAGCAAATGAATTTATATTGGCATTTAAAAATTCTGTTAATTTTAAAAGATTAAGAGAAAATGATATTGTGTCTATTGTATTTAAACAAAAAATTAGACAAGGTAGATATTTTGGTGTTCCAGAAATTTTAGGAGCTTCTGTAAAAATGAGAAGAAAAACCTATTATATATTTGAGAATCCAGATGATAAAAGATACTACAATGAAAAAGCAAAAAGCCTGACAAGTTTTTTACTGAAAACTCCTTTACGCTACAACAGAATCTCGAGTAAATTTACAATGAAAAGATGGCATCCCATACTTAAAAGATATAGAGCCCATTTAGGGGTTGATTTTGCTGCGCCAACGGGACGAAAAATATTTGCAACAGCAAATGGTAGAGTAATTCATAAAGGTAGAAAAGGTGGATATGGTAAAACTATTATGATTCGACATAATAATGGATTAAAATCATTATATGCACATCTTAATAGTTATAGTAACAAAATCAAAGTTGGATCTTGGGTGAAGCAAGGGAGTTTTATAGGAAGAGTTGGAAGTACGGGACGAAGTACTGGACCACATTTACATTTTGGTATTTATAAAAATGGACGGGCAATTAATCCTTTAAAAATAATTAGTGTCACAAAAACAAAACTTACAGGTAAAAAGAAAGAATCATTTATGAAAATTGTAAAAGCCGTTAAAGAAGATTTAGATAAAAGTATTACCAATCAAGATAAACCACTAAAACTAGAAAATTTTGAATTTTCTTACAAGATATAAATTATGAAAAATGAAAATATAAATATAGAATTGGATACGATTTTAGAGAATGTAGAAGATTTTCATGCAAGTGATATTGCATATGCATTAAAAAAGATAAAAAAACAAAGTAAAGATGAATTTTACGAAGCTTTACATAAAATACCTGATGAGTATTTGGGTGAGGTTTTACTTGAACTACCTGAGTCATTAAGAGATAAGGCATATAATTCACTTTCGCATGAACAAATTTCACAAGCCCTTGAAGAGTTAGAAACAGATGATGCAACTGATATTATTCAAGATATTGAAGATATTGATGAGCAAAAAGCACAGCATGTACTGAATTCTCTAGATCAAGAGGACCAAGATGATATTAATTGGCTAAAAAAATATGATGAAGATGAAGCCGGTGCATATATGCAAATCGAGCTTTTTAGTGCAAAAATCCATGAAACTATTCAAGACTCAGTAAATAGATTAAAAATTTTAAAGAAAAATCATGAGATTGAGAACATACATCAAGTTTTTATTGTTGATGATGAGACTACATTATTAGCTTCAATTGCTTTAGAAGATTTACTTACATATAATTTCGATTTAAAATATTCAGAAATATTAGAAAAAGATATAG
>JGI10211J34971_10003039_pt1 | contig 13512 bp, 16 predicted proteins | sample Etolagsediment_FD_34971 | JGI IMG/M metagenome (IMG submission 34971) | reverse complement strand
ACATTGTCCAACAAGATATTTAAGAGTTGTGTTTTTATGTAATCTGTCGATTCTGTATCCCCTCCCTGAAGGAAGGGGTTTTAGAATCGCATTTCTGATAATCTGAACTCTTTGGTAAACGACGGTATCTCTGATATGCATATGACCCATCCTTCATCATAATTTGAACTCCTTCTCGAACAACGGTATTTTACTGTTATTTTTCTGCTGGAGAATCATCTCGAGTGTGTCGAGGCGTTTAGAAAGTTTTAGTTTACCTTCTTCAATCTCTTCCCGTGACTTGCTGAATGGTATCATAGTTGGAACTCCTTAACGAATGATTTTATCATTTCGCGTTCTTCAGATTCGTCGTATTGCATAATAATCTCAAACTTTTGGCCTGGCAACACGTAGATACTGGGCTCGAAATGCATTGACGGATATTTGATAGGCTGTTCGTTCGATTTCAATTCGCGAACCTTTCTGCCGTTCATTATAATCGTGGTTTTCTTGTGCTCGTACTCCGTCATAATCGAAACTCCTTTACGAACGTTTTTACCCTGCGTTCTTTGGTATATTCGAGATAATCATCCATCCATTGTAATTTCTCTGCAAGTGTTGATGTTCCGAGGTCGTTAGTCCGTTTTTTGAGATTTATGCAACTCCCTCCATATACGTTTCCGGTAGCCCTTGTTCTTGTAACGGTCCTCGAACCTGTCCCGGATGCTCGGGTGCCATTTTCGCAACACACCAAGCCTGAAATAGTACACAGCATGGCTCCTCTCAACATGCCTGTTCCGTCTCGGGAGATATCCTTCCATGACCCATTCTTTCTGCAACCGTTCCGCACGCCGGTTCGCAGTATCCATACGTTTACCGCCTAACATATCTACCACCATTTAATTATTCATTGTCGAAATCCAAATCATACTTGTCTATAAGTTCCTTCTTGATATCTTCCCACGGTATCATCTTTTCGGGGTGTTCCTTGCATTCCTTGCTTATCCTCAATAACCTATCCAGACCCTTCTTTACCTTACCCTGTGTCCAGCCATGGAACGTCATCTCCCAGATACAATCGACAATGATGTTCTCGGTCTTGTAGTCCATTAATGTCCTTTCGTCAATCATCATACCGAGCCATTCTTCCCATGGCGTAAAATCGAGTGCGTAATGCTCTTTATCACGGTTGTTGATACCGTATACATCCTCGTAGTAATTGACCTCGTTGTCCCATTCTTCTTTTCTGATGGTAATTATGAGATACACCATCTTGCGTTTCGGCTCGAGCCTTCGCATTTGTTTGTATACTCGTCTGTAACCGTCGATGCTCTTTTTCTGTTCAGGTGTGCCGTAATTCATAATGTAATCTTCGACGTTACGCCAGGTCGTGTCCATGACCAAATCTTTCAATCTTGTTTTTCTCTTCATATCTACGCCGTTCCATTATACGATACATCTCGTCCTTTAGCCCACAATGGAACTCGTAGAGGACATCTTCAGGTGTCGGTTCTTCATAGAACCGATATATCTCGGCCTTTTTCTTGTTCCATCCTTTGCGTTTGCGGAGATGTTTTTTGGCATAGCCAAGTCCTCCTCCGTCGTGTTTATACCGGCCACGTCGGTTACAACCGCAATGGCAGGTCATGTTCCATTTTCGCATACGACCAAGAGCGTTAGCCCACCACTTCTTATCGTAGGCCATACCCTCGTCCATGTTCCATTGCCATAGGGCAATATCTATCCGTCGGCTAACCTTATGATACGTATTATGCATACGTTTTAGTTTATTATCGGAGTTCAATAATATACCACCTAAGCCCCAGCGTTCTCCCAATGCTAGGTCTTTAAGTGGTGAGTCTCAACTATCATTAGTAACTATATTATAAGATAACCTATTTAATTTTTTCTAATATTCGAATGGGACTGGGGGGAGTCGAACCCCCGTCTGTCAGGTCACAGCCGACTGCTCTACCGTTGAGCTACAGACCCCATTATGATGCTTCCAAAGGGACTCGAACCCTTGTCGCCGGGATGAGGACCCGGAATGATTGCCACTACACTATGGAAGCGCGTAAGTGCCGGTCTGTTCCCGGCTGTCACCTACGTTGGGTTTGTCCCGTCTTAATGCGATGGGCCTGCCGTTGGGCAACATAGGAACCCCAACCCGAGTACTCCCGGTGGGATTCGAACCCACGTCTCCGGCTGTCTTCGACAACCGGTGTCTCGAAAGGCCAGCATGATTGGCCAGGCTACACTACGGGAGCATAAAAGGTGCAGGTTTTAATGGCGGATGAGAGTTGCATGGCCAAAATAAACCTAAAGATATAACAAATATTTTTGATTGTAAAATATCCTATAAAAAAATTCAGCAATGCAACTATTCATCACTCATGATGCAGAGGTTCAGGCGTTGCCTTCACTCGGACATCGAACGCGACGTAGTTGAGCATTACTGTCATCATACTAACTATATGATTTGATAGTATTTATAGATTTCTGCGAGATTTATCATGCGCCGGAGTTCAACCTACATGGTGATATGTTTAAATACGATTACAAATAGTATAATATTATAGGTGAGATTAAATGTCATTACATAGACAGGTTGGCAGCGGAGTTAAACCCGTTACCAGTAATTCAGCACCTACAGGCGGCGACTTGCCACGAGAGATACCAGACCCACATAGACGAAGACAGACATGGTCTCCAAGAGTACAGGCTGGCCAGGTGTCGATAACTGCAATACCAGGCATATCCTCTGACAACGTCCAGGGCGCCCTTGAAGAAATATCGGGTAGCGCCCCGGAGCCCGAAGGATACTGGGACAGAGTTGATGACCATCTTGAACCGACCACGTTCGGAGATAAGGTGTATGCAGTGAGTGGCCTGGGTAACTTCGATCAGACGTATACTGGTTTCCTAGGCGGCAACGCTGAACTCGGTAGAAGTCTTTACGCGACTGGTAGAGGCTCGTTCGCTAGTGGTGATGCATACGCAGGTGATATCAATGCGGGAGGCGCTGGCTCGTTTGCTCAGGGAGAAGTTCAGGGTTCATCCATAAACGCAGATGTAATAGGTTCGTTTGCACAGGGTTACGCCAAACATGGCGGTATCCATGCAGGCGGCCCTGGCTCGTTCGCCCAGGGAAATTCTAGCTGTGGTGCTATAAGTGCAGTGGATCAGGGAGCGTTTGCTCAAGGCGGAACAAGTTCCGCAGGCGTACCTGGCATCATGGATGGCATAATAGCTCAGGGTATTGGATCGTTTGCCCAGGGTTATATTTATGATTCTACGATAGTAGCTATGTCCCCAGGGTCTATGGCACAGGGTAATGCGCATACATCGATAGTTGCAGGCGGCTACGGTTCATTTGCTCAAGGTATTGCTTATGGCCCAATATACGCTGTAGGCAACGGCTCGTTTGCGCAAGGACATGCTTCTGGCGTGTATGGTATATATGCTCAAGGTTATGGATCGTTCGCACAGGGTAAAGTATCCGAATACAGCGGTGTTGCATCGAACGGTAATGGTTCGTTTGCCCAGGGAGAAGCGTGTTCAGGAGGATATATTTCATCTGACGGTTATGGTTCGTTTGCACAAGGGCGCAGTGAAAGCTCAATACATTCGAGCGGTGCTTCGTTTGCGCAAGGACTTACATACGGTGAATATAGTAAAATAGAGACAGATGGGGTGGGTGCGTTTGCTCAAGGCTATGCCGTAGGTGAAATTGTAGCTAATGGGCGTGGATCATTTGCTCAAGGAACTGCTTTATATGAATATATCCGTGCAGAAAGTAGTGGCAGTTTTGCACAGGGTGTTGTTGACGCTCCGTATGGACATATCTATGCAAATCAGGGGTCATTTGCTCAAGGGCGTAGTAATCAAGGCCCCATAAGGGCCTATGGCGAAGGTTCGTTTGCCCAGGGGCATAGCAGTTATAACGGGCATATACAGGCTAATTCAGGTTCGTTTGCTCAAGGAGATGCCATGGGGTATCATATCAGTGCCGCGGGTATTGGTTCCTTTGTCCAGGGATACACCAATAACAAGGGTGGAATTTATGGTTTAGGCGCGGGTTCATTTACGCAGGGATTTTCCGATAATTACGGTATAATATCCGCTACGACTGGCTCTTTTGCTCAGGGGTATGCTAATGGCTCTTCCATACTTGCAGGCGGATATGGTTCGTTTGCGCAGGGACATGCTGAAGCGACTTATATTTATGCAGGTATGGGTAGTTTTGCTCAAGGACATGTAGGCACCTACATTACGGCAATAGGTAGCATATTTGCCTATGAAGGTGGTTTTGCGCAAGGTGAAGCAACCTATGGTTACATACAGGCTTATGGTAAAGGCGGTTTTGCCCAAGGCTGGGCCGGATATGATCATTATATACAGGCTTATGGTAAGGGTAGTTTTGCCCAAGGATATGCCGGAGCAGCTGATATAGTTGCGTATGCTGATTATTCTGTTCAGTTCGGCCCGGGAACGAACAATACGCCTAATTCATTAAGGGTTATGGAAAGTCCAAAATTGGTGAGTGGAGGAAAGCCTAACCCTGTGTATAATGGTGATATATGGATCGCAGATGGGTTTCTATATGGACGTAGTAACGGTGTTGATTGTAAGTTTGTTAATGCTATTATGTAATCAGGATATAAGGTGAGATTAAAATGCCGCTTCGTAGACAAGTAGGGACAGGTGTTCATCCTGTAGATTATCATCATGGCAATACGGATAGATATCTTGTTAACGAAGTTCCTGATCCACATCGACGAAGACAGGCTTGGTCTCCGAGAATACAATCAGTTCAGGTATCGATAACCGAAATACCTGGCGTAACCTCTGACGATGTTCAGGGTGCGCTTGAAGAAATATCGGATAGTGCCCCAGAACCTGTTGAAGTATACTGGGACAGAATAGATGACCATCTCGAACCGACCACGTTTGGAGACAAGGTATATGCAGTAAGTGGTTCAGGCAATTTTAATCAAACGTATACCGGATTCCTTGGCGGCAACGCAGAATACGGCCAAAACCTTTCCGCACTGAGTAAAGGTTCGTTTGCAAATGGAAACGCTTCAGGCGGTGATATTGTGGCCGTTGGCCAGGGTTCGTTTGTTCAGGGTAGCGCTGAATACGGTTCTATAACGGCTGTAGGATATGGTTCGTTTGCGCAGGGATATTCAAATAGTTTATTGGGCATCTTGTCTGCGGGGCAAGGCTCGTTTGCTCAGGGTTCATCGTATGGCGGTTTAATTGGGGCCTATAATAATGGCGCGTTTGTGCAAGGATACGCCGGTGGTCCGTATGGCATGTTAGCCGCGGGAACCGGTTCATTTGTGCAGGGTAACGTATATCCAGGCGGCATTATAGGATCGTTTGCAGATGGATCGTTTGCTCAAGGCTGTGCATCAGGTATAATTAGAGCTTTTGTAGATGGCTCGATGGCCCAAGGTTTTGCTAACACAGATAAGTTCTCATACCACATTTACGCATATGGGTATGGCTCGTTTGCCCAAGGATTTGCCAATGGTGGCAACATTACGGCGACTGGTGGAGGCTCGTTTTCGCAGGGCAGTGCTTTATCTGGATATATCTACGCAAAAAGCTATGGCAGTTTTGCGCAGGGCAGTATTGATGGCTATGGAGGGTCTATCTATGCGAATCAGGGGTCATTTGCTCAGGGGGTAAGTAACTTTTCGGGGCCTATACAGGCTTACGGTTACGGTTCTTTTGCTCAGGGACGAAGTGATTATGGAGGACAGATACAGGCTAATACAGGTTCGTTCGCCCAAGGGTTTGCCCAAGGTTCACTTGCCGCCACAGGTCATGGTTCGCTCGTTCAGGGATATCTTAGCCAGGGTGACATCAACGCAGCTGCCGATGGCACTTTTGCTCAGGGATTTATCGATAATGGTTTGATAGAATCAACGTATCCAGGTGCCTTTACTCAGGGATATGGTTGCCAAGGCGCAATCGTGGCAAGGGCTCCAGGCGGATTTGCTCAGGGGCAAGCTCAAATAGGCGGCAGTAATATAACGTCTGGTTATTCAGGCAGTTTTGCTCAAGGTTGTGTGCATAGTGATGGCCCCGTTCAATTAATATACGCCGCTGCCCAAGGCAGTTTTGCTCAAGGATTCGCTGACTATAGCAACATAATTGCACATGGCAAAGGTTCTTTTGCTCAGGGTAAAAGTAGTGGCTATGGTATAACATCTGGCAATGGTTCGTTTGCCCAAGGATGCACTGTTCATAATAATGATATGATATTGTCGACTCAGGGTGGATTAGCGCAAGGGCATGCTAACTATGGTAGTATAAAGGCCCAGGGTCAAGGTAGTTTTGCCCAGGGTAATACGGAATACAGTGCATACAATGGTATATGGGCCTATGAGGGATGTTTTGCTCAAGGTAACGTAAACGGCGGTTTAATAAATGCTTATGGCAAGGGTAGTTTTGCACAAGGCTGGAATGGTAATGGATATACTATACATTCAAGTGGTGACGGTTCATTTGTTCAAGGATATGCAGGAACTGCTAATGTCATTGCAAGTGCACATAATTCCGTTCAGTTTGGCCCGGGAACGAACAATACGCCTTATTCGTTAAAGGTTATGGAAGGCCCAAAATTGGTGAGCGCAGGAAAACCTGCAGCGGTAAGTAATGGCGATTTATGGGTTGATCTTGACGGTTATCTATGGGGCCACAGTAACGGTGTTGATTGTAAGTTTGTTAATGCGGATATGTAACCAAGAAAAGTATATCATAGAAAAGTATAATATCAAATACGCAATATAAGGAAAGGAGGTGTAGAACAATGCCAAAGGATAATAAAAGGACTCTGAAGGTAGTAAGTGGAAAGGCAGTAGAATCAACCGAGATATCGGCGGAGCAGATTGACAGGCGCATAGAAAGAAAGGCGTCCCGTATCGCACAAATCGACAAGCGTATAGTTTCTCTCGACGAAGAGAAAACCAAGCTGGAAACCGAGAAAGCAGAGCTTGAATCCATCAAGTTAAAGCTGTAATTTCCATGAGCAATGATAATCTAAATCTACACGTCGTCACAGGCCTTCCACGGTCAGGATCAACCCTTCTATGCAACGTCCTGAACCAGAACCCTCGATTCTGGGCGACCAGCACCTCGACGCTACCTGGCCTGTTATCCGTAATGCGTCACTTCTGGAGTAGTTCTGTTGAGGTAAAGAACCTGCTCGAGAAAGAGCGTGACGTTACAGAGGACAGGATGCTACGTACGATGCGCAGTACGATACGTGAATGGCACAGGAAAGAAGGCAAACAAATCATCTTCGATAAATCACGCGCATGGACGTTCAACGCGTTGTTACTCCGTAAACTGTTTCCCGAGTCCAAGATGATAGTGTGTGTTCGCGACCTACGGAACGTGTTTTCGTCGGTGGAGAAACAGCATCGTAAGAATCCGTTACTCGACGAAGCGCAGAACCCTGAACAACTAACGATATACAAACGGGCGGACACCATGTTCTCGGCGAACGGGCTCATCGGCGGGCCACTACGCGGTATCGAAGACCTGATACGCAGAACCCCCGAGCCTGAAAAGAACGGTATAAGGTTTGTTAAATATGAGCAGTTCTCACACCATCCCCGCGAGGTAATGCAAGAAATATATGCTATGCTAGACGAACCGTTCCACGAGCATAACTTCGATAACATCGTGAACACATCGAACGACCCTGACGGCCATTATCTATGGAAGTACCCGCATCAGGGTAGTGGAAAGATTGTACCCGTATCGGCTGACGAATACACCAAGTATATGTCGCCTGACATTGCGAACCTTATATTATCAGCGTTCAAGGATTTCAACCAGTTCTTTGGATATACTCCGGTACATCGACATCAACCTGTCATAGAGAACAAACCAATAACCTCTATTTCTTATTATCAAAAATGAAGCGAGACCATGCCCTCGACCTGGCGTCTTTGGACCACTTAGAGTGCGCCCGGGCGCGTTGCCTATTTTGCCATTTTCGGTATCAAATTTTCGGTAAATTTTGTAAAGTTTAAATATCATTAAATATAATATAATATAATATGCCACTAAATAGGTCTACCGGAAATAAGCCACGGCAAGTATCTGTCAAGTTACCGCCAGACCATGATAGAAGTGACGTTACAGTCGTCTCCGAAAAGATTAGTACGAAAGCAATTCGCGTAGAAGGTAGGATTACCACAACAAAGCAAACGATGTACTCAAGCCTTCAGGCCGACCCGTTATCTGAATGCATGGGTAATCACGGACATGTATACACGAAAAACTATAACAATATTACCGAACTGTATTATATGGACGACCAGTGCAATGTAACACGGATAACCGGTGGTGGGACACTTACACATTCCCTTAACGATTCGTATGTTGACGGTACGTTCATCAATCTTACACTGGGCGCTGTTCTGTTGCAGAACCCTGGCATTGGAAATATCGACAATATAAGTATAGACGGTAACATCCGGCTCGAAGAGCAGGCAGCTGACCCAAATTTTGCAGCTGACCAGGGGCATGTATACACTAAGGACAGTGCAGGCATCACCGAACTGTTCTATATGGACAGTGCGGGCACGGTTACGCAGATAACAGGTGCGGGAACGCTTGTGCACTCACTCCAGCAAGCTTATGATGACGGGACCACGATAGATACTACATTGGCCCTGGGATCTATTATATTCAATAATGCGGTTGCAGATGTTTCCAATGCTCTCGAGATAACCAGGACGAATGCTCTGGCCGGGGCAAGTGGTATTCTCGTAACGATGCCCGCTGTTTATCCAAACGCTTTCAACGGAATAGAAGTAAATGGCGACGGGCGAACCGTTGAGATTTGTAATACAACCCATGCATTGGATTTGTACGGCGAACTACGGCAACAGCCTTTGGCATTGACGGTGAGTACCGAGCATAACTATGCTCTGTTCGATTACGACGCTCAAACCTTGGTCGTAGATACAAACATCGCCATGCAAAGGTTTGCCCATTTTCAAGCGCCTGCAATGTCCATAGACAACCTGATAACAGTTACCAACGCCACTACCTTATATGCGGAGGCTCCGACAAACATCGGAGCAGGGACGCTGACAAACGCATATGCCCTATTCGCTTCTGGTGATGTCTATATCACGGGAAAACTTACCGTAACCGGTTTGATAGACCCGACTGGCATTAAAATGGCTGAGCAAGCGGCTGACCCCGGAGCCACAGGCGCAGGCGAAGGGACATTTTGGGTAAGGAACGATGCACCGAATATTCCAATGTTCACAGACGATGGTGCCACAGATTGGGTTCTGCAAACTGCACCTACCGATATAGGTGTAAAAACTGTTTACGTGGACCCGGCTGGAACCCCTGGGACCGATTGCGACTTCACTACGATTGCCCTGGCCTGTGCATATCTGAAATCACTTCCTGGAGAATACGGAGGAATAATCACGCTCAAGGGCGGTGTCAACCATACAGTATCCACTACGGTTGACGCAACCGGAATAATTTTCCAGAACGGCTACGGTGGCAGGCCGGTCATCCTGGCCGCCACCGGCGGGGTATTGCAGGTTGACGGCGGGGGCGTGTTCAGAGGAATCAAGATAACGGTCCCGGCAGGGTTTGCCGGAACATACCTGTTGGATGTGGCCGATAACGGGCAGGTAGACTTTATCGGATGCGATTTCGCCCCGGCCACGGGCAAGGCAGTAATCGGCAGTTCGGGAGGACCGTTCGTTCTGACATTGACCATCAGAGAAAGTGGGCAGTCAGACCAGAACGGGTTGCTTATCGACAGCGGGGCGGTGTTCACTGTTGCAAACCTGATATTCACAGGAACGAACTTCGCCGGTATCATACAGTGCGGGGTAAGGAATATAATAAAGAACTCGACCGCAACGGTTGATACTACAGGGACTATCACAGGTATCCCTGACGCTACGATATATGTTGCACCTGGTGAAAACATACAGGCCGTACTTCACAGTCTACAGGACGGCGGTGTTGTTACGCTTCTACCTGGGACACATGATATTATATCTTATCTGCACTCTAATAATAATGTGACCTTACAGGGTTACGGTGCTGGTTCAATTATTCGCGCTCAAAGTGCGACCTGGCTAGATAGCGCTGGTGTTACAATAGATACCTTCGGCGGTCTTGCTGGCGATACCCTTACCATAACAACGTCTGTGGGCGGTCCCGTAGTGCTCACAGAGGGCGTTGATTGGACAGCAGGCGTTAGTAACGATGCAACCGCAACGAGCCTTTCAAATGCAATTAACGCAACATCTGCAACGCATGGACTTGACTCACACGTTCATGATGATAGTATCGTTATAACTGCGTTATTACCAGCGACAACGATTACTACACTGACCTCAAGCGATGTACCTAATATGCCTGCATCACCACCGGCATTAGGGGATGCGGTTATAAATATCGGTTGCGCATCAGGCGGTGAACCGAACAATGGTTGCATAGTCAGGGATTTACAGATTATGGTTGAGCCGAATATCCACGGTATAAAAGTAAACGGTGGTTCCGATAATAAGGTATTGGATTGTCAAGTAACAAGCACTGCCTTGAAATCATCGGCAAGGACTGGTATCGTGTTTACTGACAGCCAGGGAACAGCGAACGGTGATGTTGGTAAGAAATTTACCTGTTCAGGGAACTGTGTAACATCTACGGCATCGGCAGTAAGATGGGTTGACGGTATCCACTTAGATGGTGATGATCCATTCCCTGGTGCAATCTTTGGATATGGGAATAGGATTAAAGATAGCATCCTATCAGAGAATATTGTAGAATATGCCAGTGAGACATGTTATGTTATGACTGCCTGCGATGATTGCTCTACATTTACCAATCGTGCCAGGGACGTTTGTTATTCTGCTGGTGCTATTGGCCTTGCTATATTAGATGATACAGACTGCCAGGTGATTTCTAATTCAGTAGTTGGTAATCATGTAGGCACTGGTGTAGGAATACAGGCTTTGTCTTCATGCTCTGGAATGATAATTAATGAGAATGCAATTGATGGAGATGGAACAAATTTTACACAGGGTATTTCTGGAACTTATATAGATTCTATCGTAAAAGAAAATGTTTTCAGAGACTGCACAACTGGTATTGTGATAGGTGCTTCTGCTGTTCGTAATACCATCGGACAGAATAAATTCCCATCAGGTGTTACCACACAAATTACAGATGCAACCACCACCACAATTTATGTCCCTAATCAACGTAGAGGAACAGTTAATCCTAACGCTGTAGTCACAGGTGTATTTGGAGACTGTTACTTGAATACTGTAACCAGCGACCTTTACAAATGCATTTCAGTTCCAACTGGGACTGCATGGCAGGTGATTTAAATGGTTAAGGTGCCACTTGAACTTATATGGGATGAAAATCCAGATGATGGAGAAGATGAGAAAGAAGCAAAGAAGAAGATGAAGAATGATATCGTCTCTAAGCATAAAATTGCCAAAACGTCCTGCAATACATCTTGGAAGAAGTTAACAAAGAAGCAAAAAGATAATCTTTACAAGAAGTATTATGACACCGAACTTGCTAAAATGATTATTGCTAATGGTGGCGAACTCAAGAAGGTGAAGAAATGACCAATACACAGCCTTGGAGACAACACAATTTCATAGGTTCATTCACGACCGATGCTCTTGCCACAGCAGATATAGTAGCACGTGTTTGGGACTTAGCAGGTTCACCACAAGCGGGAATGATGTATTATGACTCTACACTGAAAGTGATGAAGATGTGGAATGGGACCGCATGGGTTATCATTGGGGCCTATACATATCAGGGTTTGGGTTTAGGTTCAGCAACACTCCTACCCGCAGGATCTGTTACTTCCGGTCTTTCTTACAATGCATTTACTAATAGGATAACAGGGGGGAGTTACCGTGACACACAAGGTAATTTAGACCTTACCGCCGCTCCTGTCACCGCAGACATGTTCAATGCTGCTGGTGATATATTGACCCTAACATTGAATGCCGATGGTTCTGCAAGTCTTGCGGTGTCCGGTGGTGTTGATACTTATAATACAATAATAGATTTAAAATGGTGGTAATATGGAAAAAGATAAAGCATTGCACATAGGATACTCTGCATTCATAGCCACTATGTTATCCTGGGTTCTGATAGGGCTTGGGTTTGGATATTTGAGTATTATTATGGCTGCTGAGATGACCCTAATAGTAGGGTTGGGCAAAGAGCTATATGATTCAAAGACCGGCGGTGTGAATGACCCGTTGGATGTCAAGGCAGACTTAATAGGAATAGTAATTGGTGTGATAATCGGCTCGGGAGGATTTTTGCTATGAATAAGAGCTGGAACTCAAAGGAATGGGAAAAGGATGCAGAGAGCGAAAAGGATAAGAAGGAATAGTTTCCCTTTACATGAAGTTCGGGAAGCCAGAGTTGTTCCAGGTGGTATTCAAGTTAAAATAGAATATCCTTACAGTGGAATAACGGCATCTTCTCCCTGGATGAAGATGAATCCTAAGCATTACTGGATAAATGATGAAAAACACCAAATTAGAAAAATGACATCTAACCTTTGCGAATTATTAATTGGTAAAAAGGTTCGGATACCAAAATTGGAAAAGGAAAACCGATACGATATCCGTAAACAGCAACGTGACATAATAAAAAGGAGAAACAATAATGTCTAAGAACAAGAAAGCGGTCTTAGAAGGGGAATTCAGTAGCGAACCTGAATCCGGTAGATTCTCTTATGCCAGGACAAGGAAGGGAATAACCTTGAAGCTCTTGAACTTTAAGAAGGATGAAAAATTTGTTTTCACCCGGGTGCAGGGTTTCAAAGTTGAAGACGATGGTTTTACAATAGACCTGAAATTCAACAAGTTCATATTCCCTAATGAAGCGGACGGCATAAAACAAGAAGAGGCTTTAACTGATCTATTAGGAGAAATAGAGGAATTTTTCTCAATAGGCAGGGATTACGACTCTTCTAAGGCTGAGACAATGGAACAGAATGAAGGAATCCTTTCAGTGGGATACTTCAAAGATTTAAGGGAAGAAGAGGATTAATATGGACTACGTGCATTGGACTGAAAAGGGAGAAAAGATTCCCTACAAAGCAGACAAGAACTGGTTAAAGACTTTAACAAAGAAGGATACGTTGAGTCTAAAAGCGGCCATCCATTTCGGCTTTGAAGAGACGATGCACTTAGACATAGAGATATCCTTTGAGTTGGAAGAGTTGAAATTGTATGAATCCAATGTAGACAATAGGACAATGAAACTACTATTGGAAAAGTCCGGCCTACCTCCACCCAACCCTAAATCTGGCAGTATTAGCCAATGTCTTTGGTCCTTTATGAGAGTTTATGAAATTATTAAATTATCTAATGATAACACTCATTGGGTATATCCCAATAACACTTACTACTGTCCATTCGGTGCATTCACTGATGATCGGCTGATATTCGGAACGGCCTATATCTGGACCGATGGGGCTTC
>JGI10211J34971_10003038_pt1 | contig 13513 bp, 11 predicted proteins | sample Etolagsediment_FD_34971 | JGI IMG/M metagenome (IMG submission 34971) | reverse complement strand
TGCTGGTCATGTTCTCCAACGGCGACCCCATCACTAGAGGAGGGGATGTATTCTTCCGTAAGCTAATCCCCACCGCGAATGACCAACCTGAGATAGTAATCAAAGACGCCGGTCACTTTCTTCAGGAGGAGAAGGGCGAAGAAATCGCCCAGCACATTCTGGACTTCATGGCCCGCACCCCAGTAGGCTGAACTGAGGTGCGGACATAGTGGGCAGATATTGCTTCGTGAGATGCAGTGACCTTGGCTATGAGTTGGAGTAGTTCATCGAACCGGGGCTTGAAGCGATAAAGGGCATCACCCAAGAGATAGGGTTGTAACGAGGATTACCTAAGTAGTAATCTTATAGACATGGCTGGTAGGTGCAATAAGCAGTAAACAAGAGAGTGCGCGTTAGGCATTAAGTAAAGCTGTCTACACCATCATTTGCATTTTGGAGGATACTGCAGGTTCGAACCAGTGAAAAGAACATACTTTAACATTGTCTTATCATTGTTCACTGTGCTCGTGGCATGTTCATTCTCTGCCGGACGTTCGCGTTCGAACGGCCAGCCTACTTCGGGTACACTTGAAAGCTACAGTTTCGAAGATGGCGTCCTTACGCTGGTATACCAGAAAATTAAAACCACAATACAGTTTATTAACGATGGTGTGGTAAAAATTACCACTACACTGCTGCCGGACTTTCCGCCGATGCATTCATACGCTGTTATAGAGAAAAACAGGGACACCAGCGTTTCTTTTACAGATCACGAAAGCTACATAGGTGTTGGGTACAGCGACATCGAATTAAGGGTTTCCAAAGCCTCATGCAAGATAGAGCTATATGATTCGAACGAACTCACCTACTCCGGTGAGATATATCCAGACACCAGGAATGAGGCGCTGCTGTTGGCCGCTGCATACAACAATGAAAGGTTTTTTGGCCTGGGAGAAAAGGCGGGGGATTTTGAACTCACAAACAGAGAGTTCACCATGTATAACCAGGACAACTTCGGATACACTTATGATTCAGACCCCCTTTACGCTGCCATCCCGTTCTATATAGCTATAACCGATAACAATCAATACGGAATATTCTTCGACAGCCCCGCCAGGTCCAGGTTCAGCTTCAAGAAGAGCGACTATTCATATTCCATCGACGACAGGGCTTTCGATCTTTATATATTCACCGGGGACTTAAAGGAAATCATCGAAGACTATACAAGGCTAACCGGTAGGCCATATTTCCCGCCAATCTGGGGGTTCGGCTTCCATCAGTCAAGATGGTCATATGAAAGCCAGGAGGAAGTTCTGGAAATAGCCAGCAATTTCAGGGATTATGACCTGCCCCTGGATGCAATCCATCTGGATATTGGATTTATGAACAATAATATGGATTTTACCCATGACAGCGATGACTATCCGAATCCCGGCGAGATGAACAATATACTGAAGGCCAGCGGCATTAAAACGGTTGCCATGGTAGACCCGGGCATAAAGGTTGAAAGCGCATATCCCATATACAACTCAGGAGTTGAAAACGATGTCTTTTGCCGGTATGAAGGTAGCTACTACACTGGTGAAGTGTGGCCCGGCAACTGCCATTTTCCCGATTTTACCAAAGGCTCGGTGAGAGAATGGTGGGGAGGATTATACGCAAATCTACTGACCCTGGGCATTGCCGGATACTGGAATGACATGAATGAACCCAGCATATTCAATGTGGAAAGCAAGACAATGCCCGATATGGTACGGATGTACAACGAGGGAGACGAGTCTTACCATAAATACGTGCACAACGCCTATGGTATAAGCATGGCCAGAGCATCACATGAGGGCATTAAGAGCTTAACGCAAAAANGGGTTTTCCTGCTGAGCCGCGCCGCTTACTCCGGAATTCAAAGGTATGCATTCCTGTGGACGGGAGATAATACCGCCGACTGGGACCATCTTAAAATGAACCTCTACATGGCTATGAATCTCGGGCTGTCAGGCATTCCCTATGTCGGAGCCGACATTGGAGGATTCATTGACAGCCCGACAGATGAGCTATTTACACGATGGATTCAAATGGGGGTTTTCATTCCTTACATGAGGGATCATACCTGTATAGGCACAAAATCTCAGGAACCTTATGTATTTACGGAGAACCTCGACATCATAAGAAAGTATATAAAATTGCGGTATAAGCTTCTACCATATCTGTATACGGCGGTCCACGAATCCCATAGCACGGGGCTGCCAGTTGTAAGGCCCCTGTTCCTCGAATACGGACGGGACTATCTGGATATACAGAATCAATTCATGTTCGGCACGGATTTCGTTATCGCCCCGGTGCTTGAGCCCGGCGCAACAAGCTGTGAGGTCACTTTGCCTCCTGGCATATGGTATGAGTATTTCAATGGAGAAGCCTATAGCGCCGGCACACACAAACTCGATATCTCCATCGAAGACATCCCCGTTTTTGTGAGGGGAGGAAGCATCATTCCAATTTACGATTTCGAAATCAAATCTACAGACGATTTACACTCAAAAAGGGATTTGACATTAAGAGTATGCCCCGATAGTGATGGATATGCGGAAGGTTCCGTCTACGAGGATGATGGTGAAAGCTTTGATTATCAACAGGGGCTGTTCTTAAACACTGCGGTGCAATATAAGGCAGATGGCCGCCATGCCGAAATCACCATCAGCACCGATGGGGACTTTGACATAGCAAGACGAATAACCATCGAACTGCCCGATGATATTGACTCGGTTACAATAAACGGAAAACCTTATGAAGTAGAGAATCACAAGATGATATTCTAACAAGGTGATGCCTTATGCCAGGTCTCATTTTATCTACTGAGGAGTCTTTCACCTGGTCTGATTACTCTGGGACACATCCTAGCTGCCATTTTCCCCATGATTCTCTCAACAAGGCTATAACGGTGGTAGATGTCCTATGCCGCTTAATGTAAATAATATGACACTTGAAAAGAGCCGCTTATTGATGTATGTATAAAGGGACATTTGTAAGATATATATCGATAAAGCCTGCTACTATTGTAAATATGAGGCGGCAAGTCATGAGATAAGGTTCTGGTCTGCATTCAGGTAGCCCGCATGATAAGGAGTTCAGGATGGAATACCGCGAAATAAGAATAGCGCTGCCGATGCTGAAGAAAATCGCCGGCAGGCACGGATTCACCATCGACGAGGAAAAGATCGAGCAAACGCACCTGGAGATGTACAAGGAGACCAAGGAATGGCCCAAGGACCTGCTCGAGGCCCTAAAAAATATGGGCTATGAATTTGACGTCATCAATTCATCCGAGGTCTGCCGCGTCCGCGTCTGGCAACTGGCGAGGTAGGCATGTACCATGTCATCTAAATATTTCAACTACGCGCTGTGGCGATTGCGCCCTACTGAGTGCCCAAGACATCAGACAGCTAGCAGCCTGACTAGATGTTAATAAACTTTATCAGCGGAGGTGAAATTATGGATGGAATACGACCGGTTGTAGCGCTCGCTTGCAAGGCGGTGGCGGTGGCGATGGCAGTGGCAAGCATAGTCTTGATCGCCCTTGACGTCGCACCCACCGCTTACCTGATTTTCATCAGCGTAGGGGTGTTGGCACTCGCGCTAGCCTTGATTATTCAGTCTCAGAGCGCAGTATAGAGCGCACGTTTCACCGACCCTAATCGTTAAGGCAGCACGGCAAAGCCTGAGGCCCTACTTCTTCCTGACCGGGAAGCGTACCTCGGTGAGCAGCTCCTCAGCAGGAGTGTAATCCGGATCGGTTATATAAACTTCCTCAGATGGACCGGTGATGTCGTACCCGTTCTCCATTATCCACCCGATGAGGGCGCCGTATACCAGGCCAACCTGGTCGAAGGGTCCCTTGTGCATGGCGCAGGCGATTTCCACCCCCTCCGCCCTCTTGACCCCAAAGCCCCGCTCATCAGGCCCGATGGGGGCCACATCGCCGCTTATGGGGCAGCGGATCTCCCACAATAGCTCCTCAGGAGGTACCTGCTCCGGGCTGTTGAAATAAACGCCAGAAGGAGGCCCCGCTGGCTCATACTCTTTCTCCCGAAGCCAGTCGTACAGCTTGGGAAAGGTTTCACCGAGCTGGGAGAAAGGCCCTTTCCTGGAGACGAAGGCCACCGTCATCGGTTTCGTTTTACTTACCGTTACCTCGATCGCCATCACAATCCTCCTTATAAAGTACAGAAAAGTTAAATGCAAACCCGCCCAACTGTCAACCCCTGGCCCACCTCTGTCATCGGTTCGATTTACGTATTTTCGCCCGGCTTATGGAGGGATCGTCTCCAGCGGGGTGATGAAACTCTTGCATCACCGACACCCTGTTGCTATAATAGNTTCTACGAGTGGAGCAGAAACTAAATAGGGTGGAATACATATAAAAGGTTCTTTTCATTGCAACGTCAGCTCCACCGCAGCTTTGAGGTGGCGCTCGATACAAGGAGGCGGGGGCAAATAATTTGAAGGTAAATCGGATAATAGCACTTTATACCCTCTGCGCCAGGGTTGAGGCTGATGGATATGGGGAATGATAAGGCCAGGCAGCTCAAAGCTGCCAAACCTCGAGTAAGCTCCAAGACATTTAGACCGAAGAAGTTCGCTGACCACACCAACTCTCCTTATCTAATCAAGGAAGAGCCTCCTCCGTACTACCCGCGGCACGTCGGTGAAACGCTGGACACACTCATCCTGGAGAACGCAATCCGAGACCGGCGAAACATCCTGCTCGTTGGTGAAACGGGTACGGGCAAATCCCATGTCCTGCGATTAACTGCCTACAAACTGAAGCTCCCCTATGTCAGGGTCCAGCTTTATGACGCAATAAGCCCTGAGGACCTGTTTGGCTCCTGGATTCCTTCGGGAAAAGGTGGCTTTGCCTGGCAGGACGGTGTCCTTACCTATTTCATGAGGCATGGGGGGATGTTCGTGGCCGACGAGTTGAATGGGGCAAAGCCGGGAGCGAACTTCGTGTTCCATTCAATCACCGACTACGAGAGAAGGATGACGCTAACGCAGAAGGACGGCGAGGTCATCTACGCCCACCCTGACTTCGTTTTCTGTGCCACAATGAACCCCGAATACGAGGGAACCAAGCCCCTCAACAAAGCGCTATTCGACCGATTCAGTATTGTACTGGAGTATGACGGAAATCCTGCCGTCACCAAGATGTTCCCCCCCGAGCTGATCACCCTCAAGGAGAAAATCGACGAGGCAATCAGGGCAGGGGAACTCGAGGGCGTATGCTCTATTCGAGGACTTCAACAGTATATGAGAAATACCGAGCTATTCGGGAAAGATGTGGCCAAGAATATACTCGTCCAGAAATTTGAGGGCATCGGTAAAGAAGCGGTCGCCGACATAATGGAGGCAGTCGGCCTTTGAAAGAGCAAACCGTCGTAAAGAACCTGGAGTCGGTTGGTAGAATCATAAACCGGGCCCTCTCAGGACAGAGTACATCGGTTAAGATAGGGCGCTTTCACCATTTTCCCTCCCCGGTCGCTACCGACGGCAAAGAAATACAGCTCAACGTCGTCTTCCCCAATAGCGATAAGCTTTCCTTCAAGGAAATGTGCACCATCTGGAAAGGATGGAACTACCATGCCCTTGGGCACATCCTGTTCACCGAAAATTCATTTAAACTTCAGGGGAAGGAGAAGGAAGCCTTCGATCTTCTTGAGGATGCCAGAATTGAATGGTTGATGAGCTACATTTTCCCCGGAACACGGAAATATTTCGTCAATAACCTGGTAAGAATGGGGCTAAACGACCCCATTATCTTGTGGAGCCGCAGACATCTGCTCCCGGTCAGGGTTCGAGAGCCCGAAATCGTGCCACGAGCTATGGACATCATCGATGCCTTCATCTACTCCGAGACCCTGGAACAGAGAGAAAACCTGGCGAGTGAATTTGCATCCCTGGTCTCGCTCAGCGACATGTGTCGCCGGCTCACTGGCGATATTGAGAAACTGGGCAAGATCCGCATCGAAAAGGTGCCCATAGATGAGGTGCTTCAGAAAGAAATTCAGGAGGCCCTTGAAGAGTTCCAGAAGAAGGCCGAAGAGGAACAGGACTCAGCCACCGACAACAGCGTATATAACGATCTAAAAGATGCCGCCGAGGAAGAGGAACTGAAGAAGGACCTGGATGATGCCGCCGAAAACGAGGTGGAGGAGAAAAAGTTCTCCGAGCTCGGCACTACTGAGATTAAAGAATACAAAGTCAAGCCGGACCCTGTCCTTGTGCGGCAACTGTACCAGATATTTAACAGGACGAGACTCTCCACCGGCAGTTACTATGAGAAAAGATTGCTTGCCGGTAGAGTTGACCCCCGAGAAGCGATGAGGTATTCCTGGAATGGCAATCCCAGGATTTTCAAACGCTTTGAGGAGGACCAGCTTGATGAGGCAAAACTGGCACTGGCACTGGTAGTGGATAAGTCCGGGTCGATGGCCCACACCGACCCGGAAGAAATAACCAAGAAGGCAGGATGTGCTCTGGCCTGGGCGGCGGCAAAAGCGGGATTTGAGGTCATGGTCGTGGCATTCGATAGCCGCTGCCACATTATAAAAGCGCCACACGAAAGAGGGTTCAGGGACTATAAGTACGGCGGGGGAACCATCCCAAAGCGGGCCTTGCTGAGAGCCGAAGGTTTTCTCAATGAGTCCACCCATTCTCCTATCATGATCTTGATATCGGATGGTGAATTTGACCAGTCCGCCCATAAAAAACTCGAACAGATAGCCAAGAGGCTTCGTTCGGTATATGTCATAGCCCTGGGATGGCGCATGGACCAATGGGATTCGGCAAAGATCAAGCCCAGGCCGGTGAAGACAGTTGGCGAGGTTACCAAAGTAATCGCCGATATAGTAGAGGAAGAAGAGCAAAAGAAAGTCAGAGAGATGGGGCGGGCATGGTAAGGGGCAAGTTCAGTGATGGCTTGGTCTGGATTCGATAAAGCGCCTCAGTGACTCCCTAGCTCACCTCTATCATCGATCCCTCAGCGGTCTTGGTCACCTCGATGCGCGACGGAAAGGCGTCCTTTAGCTCCTCTATGTGGGTGATGACCAGAATCTTGTCAAAATCGTCCTGAATGGAGTTTATCGCCTCCACCAGCTTCTCTCTACCGCTGGAGTCCTGGGTACCAAACCCCTCATCGATGATCAATGTGGACAGCGGTGCTCCCACCCGCCTGGCCAGCAGCTTGGAGAGGGCGATGCGCAGGGCGAAGTCGATGCGAAAGGCTTCCCCTCCGCTATACATTTCATAGCGGCGCATTCCAAGCTCGTCGGATATATTTATGTCGAGTGTCTCTATGGATTCTTCCCTCTTCGCTCTGTAGGCGCGCTGCGTCTCCATCTTAACGTGCATCCTGTTATCGGTCATACGGGCAAGCAGCCTGTTTGCCTCCTCCTCGATCTCGGGGAGCGCCGTGTCGATGATGAGCGCCTGAATCCCCCTTTTGCTGAAGGCAGCAGCCAGTTCATCATATATGTCCTTCTCCTTGAGGATATTCTCCAAATCAGCCCTCTTATCCTCCCTGCTTTGCTCCAGAGATGCGCAGCGCTGGAGCTTTTCCTGCACTCCTCCCAGCATCTGGCGAGCCCTCGCCTGCCGCCCAACCATATCATCGAGGTCCTTTTGAGCGGTGCTCAGGCTGGCCTCCAACTCAGGGAAGCCGGCAAGCTCAGCTTTAAGGGACTCCAGCCTTGCGGTATCGCCATCAAGGGTGGACCGCCAGCGCTCTAGTGCCTCCTGTGCCCTCTCCAGCGCTTCCCTCTCCCGGGGAAGAGAGTCCTCCGCCTCTGCGTGGTCTCTGTTCAGTGTCCCCTGTCGACTCTCGCACTGGGCCTGCCCCTCTCTTATTTTCCCCTCAAGCGTGCTTATTTCACGATTTAAAGCCTTTAACTCATTGTCCAAGTGTTTTGCCTCATCTTCATTGGCGCGGTACGCCTCACGCTTATCCTTGAGCTGGGTCTCGTAGTTGGCCATAATCCTCTCCCGTCCCTCCACCCCCAGCTCGGTACCACACAAGGGACACTTCGCCTCCTCCTGGGCCAGCATATCGACCTTTTCCCGAAGCTCCTTTCCTTCCTCCTCTATGCGGGCATTGGCGGATGTGAGTAAATGGATTCGATTTGACTTCTGCTGAGCCAGCTCCCTCTTTTCCTCCAACTCCTCCTCCGCCTTGACCAGGTCGGCCAACTGGGCGTTTACTTTTCCCATCTCCTCCTCATAGCCCTCGAACACTTTTTCGTATCTTTCCACTCGCTGGCGGTGTTCTCGAACCTGCCCCTCAAAAGAGCTTATCGTTTCCTGCGCCTGTTTGATACGCCCCTCTATCTCCCTCAGTTGCTCCCGCTTGATGTCGAGCTCGCTCTTCTGCCTTGCCAGAGCATTCACCTCCTCCTCCTGCTTCCTTCTGTCCTCCTCTTGTTCGGCGATCGCCTCTCCTATCTCACGGAGCTGGGTTTCGTATTCCTCTTTGTGCAGAAGTTCCTCATCTATTGTTTTTATCTCACCGTCCAGTACCTTTTCCCGGCCCTCCCCCAAGCGGGCGCGACCCTTTGCCCGCTCCTCCAACCCATCGTAGCGGGATAAAGCCAGGATGTCAGCCAGAATCTGCTTGCGCTGGGAGGGCAGCTTTTTAGTGAACTCATCGGCATGCCCCTGGAGNAGATAGGCGCTATTGGTGAAGGTATCGTAATCCATACGCAGAATCTCAACGATCTTCTGTTCGGTCTCTCGAATGGAGTTTCCCGCGATCGACCTGAACCCCTGGCCAGTGGCTATCTGAAGGTCNAGAAAGGGATGCCCCGCTCTGCTCACGCCTGGCCTGGTCCGCTTGCGGATGACCCGATATCGCTCCTGCTCAAGAGCGAATTCGAACTCCACCTCCATCTCCGTCCTTCCCAGGTGAATCAGCTCATCGTCGGTCTTTGCCCTTGCATTTCCCCATAGCGCCCATGTCATAGCATCGAGGAGCGCTGATTTCCCATTGCCATTGTCACCACATAGGCAGGCTACATGAAGCCCCTGGAAATCGAGAGGCGAGACATTATCGCCATAGCACATGAAGTTTCTGAGCGATAGTTTGGTCGGAATCATCTTACGACTACCCTGCCCTGATAAATGAAGGCTGCTTCCATTTTTACATGTCAGAGGGTGATGGTCAACTGGGGGACACATCTACAAATAGTACATCCTGAAGACGATTGAAAGGAAATATAAGCCTTGATAAAAGGTCACGAAAATATGCCGAGGATAATTTGTATATCAACAGAGGAAGCGGCTAAGGACCCTCAAACACTTCATCCTCCCCACTTCACTAGCTTATGACAAACCTGCTCGACGGCAGGCGCTTTTCATTGAAACGCTCTCTACTCGAAACTTGTCCCCCACTGATCCCATCCAGTTGCCGGGGCATTTTCATCGCCAAATGCCTGCTGCATTATGCGGCGGGAATCCTCCCTGACCATATCAGCCATCTCACCCTCATAACCCATTCCTTCAATCCACTTCTCCAGGAACATACCGCCGGGACTCCACCCCTCGATCACATCTTTTTCGGGAACCCATGCTCTTGTCGTCACTCCGAGACTGGCCAGAATCTCCGATATCTCGTCCTTCTGCCTATCATCACAGAAAACACACATCACGCACTCTTTCATGTCAAACTCTTTAAGCGGCATTCGATCGTACTTGATACAAGGGATAATCCCTCGCTCAACAAGGCCATCGAGTTTTTCAGCCAGTTTCTCGAGGTTCTCCTTTTCATCCAATACGATCAACTTGCCCCAATGCTCCAGATACTCCTTGTTTGTCAGCCGTATCCCCTTGTACCTTATATATGCGGCAGAGTCGTTACCGTAGTAGGTCTCATGGGAAAACAACATCACAAACTGTACTTGTGGATCATCTAAGATCATCTCGCTCACCTCCTATTACAGTTGAGCCTTAACCGGGATTTAGTTCCTCGCCGATCCTTGCCTACTGGCTACTTCAGTGATGAACAATCAGGACACTGAGGATCACGCTCAAGCTTGACCTCTCTAAACTTTGTATCGCTACCATCAAATACCAATAGCCTGTTAGCCAACAGCTCTCCGATCCCGGTGATATACTTTACCGCCTCTGTTGCTTGGAGGCAACCTATAATTCCTGGGATAACACCCAATACGGGGATAGTCGTTGGAGGGGGAGGCTCAGGGAAAATGCACCTCAGGCAAGCTGTTTGCCCCGGGATTACCGTGGTCGCCATTCCTTCCATCCCGAAAACACCACCATGAATGAACGGGATGCCTCTCTCAAGGGCAGCCCTATTCAACAAATACCTGGTCTGATAATTGTCCACGGCATCCATGATTAAATCGCAGCCGGTTGTAAGCTCGAGAATATTATCTTCGCTTATAGTCTCCGCTATAGCCTCCACCTTGATACAGGGATTTGCCTCCCGAAGCTTCTCTTCTGCTGACTGAGTTTTCTTCTTGCCTATATCCGTAGTCCAATGAAGGATCTGTCGATTCAGGTTGCTCAGCTCTACCACGTCCCCATCAACAATTCGCAGACACCCCACACCAGCTATTCCCAAATAGGTAGATATCGCTGTCCCCAACGCCCCCACCCCAGCAATAAGAACCTTGGCCCGCTTGAGCTTCTCCTGCCCTTCCACACCAAAGCCAGAAATCCTTATCTGCCTATCATACCTCTTTTTCTCGTCTTCAGTAAGCATTCGCCTAACACGAACTCCGATAGCTATTACCTTTCAAAGATAACAAAGCAAAACCTTGACAAAGACGGGATCTCAATCGTCCTTTTTTTACTAGATATAGGGTAGGGTCTAAAGGGGTGCAACTGGAAAACAAGCGCTCAAAGCATGTCAGGCGATCGTCTGCACTCGCTCAAGCGCCGGCAAAAGCGGGTAGAATATTCACCTCGTCACCGTCTTTTAGGGTGGTAGCCAGCCCCTGAAGAGAGCGCATATTATCACCATTTACGTAGATATCAACATAACGGTGCAACTCGCCCTGATCCTTATATAACCGCGCCTTCAAGCCGGGGAATTGAATCTCTAATTCGTCAAGACATCCAGCGATATCCCTGGCTACTATCTCCGTCTCCGCCTTACCCTCACCAGCCTGGCGCAGAGAACCGGATACCCATACTTTTACGCCCACAGCTTATTCCCTAGCGTTTCTTCACCAGTTTTCTCTTGAGTAAAGCTCCCACTGCGTGAGGGAGTTTCTCCACGGAGGACCCCAGCATCTCAAAGCTATCCCCATACGGATTGAAGGCCCTCCCTGCCTGGCCGACACCGAGGGTTACCAAATCGACCCCTCGTAGTTGGCAGTAGTTCAAAGCATGTTCAATAGGAAGACCGATATTCTTAAGCCCATCGGTGATGTGTATGATAAGATTCTGACCCCCGGAAGGAATCCTTAATGCTGCAGCTATTATTGCCTCCCCCGACGGCGTGTCACCCTCAGGCTCAATAGTGAACAGCCTATTACTATGGAAAAGATTCTTAATTTGACAGGTATCCGTCGCCTCCCTATAGCCCAGTATCTCCAGCCTTATATTTTCCCCTCTCAGAGATGCCGCAAGCGCACTATAAATGCCTTTTATCTGCTCCCAAAACCAACCTACTGAACCGGATGCATCGATAAGAACAATGATATTCCAGACGAAGTTCTCCCTATGATACTCCTTCTGTCTGAAGATCCTGCCGGTAGTAGGGGCTCTATGTAGCCTTGCAGGATCCAATGTACCGGTGTCCAACCCGCGGTTTATGCGCAAGGTTTCCTCAAGCCAGAGGCGAAATATTTCGGTTAGGCTCCGAACGATGTCTAGATTGGGGTCTTTTTCAAGAGGTTCCAGAGCATTCTCGAAGATTGCAGGAAAAAGGTATTGCGCCTCATCGGCCGCGCCTACAGCTTTCAAGGCAGCCTTGATAGCTTCTGTGACCTCTTCAGCTTCGCTGGCGACAGCCTGCTGTATTGCCTCAGCAAGCTCCGTAGAGATTCTAGCGTCATCTCCTTCTGAAGACCCGGCCAAAGTCTTAGGCTCCGTTAGCTCCCCCGCAGCCTCTGCCGCCTTCATCTTAGCTTCCCAATCTGAAAAATGCTTCTCNAACGCTTCCCACAGTTCCCGGTAACATAGAGCCCTGCCTANCGCATCAGCGTTCACAATCTCTGGCGTTTTCCTGAGNAGCATTTGCAGAGCCTCCATGTAGTCTAAGGGCATGCTCAGCATGGTACCGAGCACCTGCAGCATCGGCAGCTTCTTGCCGCCACAGAGGGACTCAACTAGTGCATCACAGTCCGTTGTCTCCAGGCACTCACAAGAAAGCTGCAACAGGTTTTCCATCTCCTGCGAGCTCATCTGTGCGAAGACCTCATCCAGAACCAGATATGTCCAGATTCCAAACAATCCCTCTGGATTAGCCAGACCAGCGGTAAAATCTTCCTGGTAATTCTTCTTCCACCAGGCTCGTGACTTCTGGACATATTTCCCCGGGACTCCTCTTCTGATGGCAGTGCCATCGACATGAATATCCTCCCCCGCCTCAAAAAGCTTGCCAAGGAGGGCTTTATCTTTCATTCCAAGGAACGTATGAGACAAATAACCCCAGGCGTGCTCGCTATCCTCGAGGTAATGGAATGACTCATGCACATTCAATCCCACCAGCACGTCCATCTTATCGCTTGGAATTGGATAGTCTCCCTTGGCTAAGACGGCTGGTAACTCTATCTTTTTACTAGCGTTACAAGGCATCCCCGCCCACACAACTTCGGCATCCACATCCATAACTGCCACTATTTTGCGCAGAGCCCGCAGAGCGTTCGCCAGCTCTATGTAATCAATTACAGACTTGTTCACCCTCCAGTATTCAGAATAGCTCATACTCCTCACCATCTGCTTCGGTTTCACCGATTCCAAAATGAAGGGCTACCAGGCAGGACTCCAATGCGTCCTTGCTAATGTGTAAAGTGAAGGTAAAAGCCTCCTTTAAACTAGCCCCCGCATTTACCAGTTCACCTACCATTAAACTATGTCGGGTAGATATCGCCAGCGGGTTCCGGGGGTCATTTCGTAAGCGATATATAACCCTAATAATCTTATCTGCATCCTCTTCTGAGACCCCTGTTTTCAGAACTATCACCTCTTGCTCAGTCGCGGGAGGTAAGTAATCCAGTCGAATAGTATAGAACCTATCCCGCAAAGCAGCATCCAGAACCTCAGTTCCGGTGAACTGCGGCCCCTCATTGAGGCTAGCGAAGAATATAACCTCCTCTGCCACCTCAGCAAGCCCCAACTCGTCCACCCAGATGTTTCTATCTTCTCCAAGAACAGAAAAAAGCTCATTTAGAGCTTTGGGGTGTTCAGGGCGGTTGATCTCCTCCAAGTGCACCGCACATCTGGGGGTGCTGATAGCCTGAGGGAAGAGAAACTCCTGATAGTAGGTGTCTCCCTCTCTAAGCCTCTGCTGCCCAAACAGTTGCCC
>JGI10211J34971_10003037_pt1 | contig 13515 bp, 15 predicted proteins | sample Etolagsediment_FD_34971 | JGI IMG/M metagenome (IMG submission 34971) | reverse complement strand
CCGCTAAAGGGTTGTGTCACTGAAAATGACTGATAGTTTGGTGTATCTTTGGCAGCTTTATAAACCCAGTCTACTTTATCTTTAGATTCGTAAAAAGACTCCTCTGCAAAGTACTGACGCATTGGTTCACGCAAAGCTTCTAAGAGATATCTACCACGCCCTATAATAGGATAGTTAATAAGTAGTGCATGTTTACGTTGTACATACTTGTCATGAATAAAAAGAAATACTAAGCCAAATATAGCTGCGATAATGAAAAATTCAAAAAAATCTACAAATACGCTCCAAACCCAGTGAAGTGTTTCCATACTAGAATTCCTTTACAGAAGTAATATTTTCAGTTTTGTCTTCTAAGTTTTTTATAACTATAGAGCCACTTTCTACTTCGTTAGAACCAATAAGCACAAAGTATTTTGCATGTACTTTATCAGCTCCTTTCATATGATTTTTGAAGTTTTTAGCCTTGTAATCAATTGTGACTTTATCGGTACGTCTTTTTTTATGTGCAAGCTGCACAACTAAATCAATAGCATCCTCATCAAGAGCACCAATATAGTAACCTTCTTGGATTTGTAGGGGCATTTTAATGAGTTCCATTAGTCTTTCAATTCCCATGGCAAAACCAACAGCAGGAGTAGGTTTTCCATCAAGAAACTCAACAAGTCTGTCGTAACGTCCACCACCGGCGATTGCGCTTTGGCTTCCTATATCATCACTTACGAATTCAAATGCAGTTTTAGAATAATAGTCAAGTCCACGAACAAGGTTTGTGTCTATCTCATATTTGATTTCATTTGTATCTAAAATACTTTTAAGTTTAGTAAAATCACTTTCACAAGAATCACAAAGATTATTGATAAGTTTCGGCGCATTTGCATAAAGTGTTTGGCATTTTTCATTTTTACAATCAAGTACTCGAATCGGGTTTGTATCTAAACGTCTTATACAATCCTCACATACATCATCTTTACACTCAGTTACAAACTTCACCAAACTCTCACGATATTCTGGCATACAGTTATTGTCTCCAAGTGAGTTAAGTTGCAGTCTGTATCTGATGCCACATACATCAAGAATGTCTGCCACCATCATAATTATGTTGGCATCTTCATAGACGCTATCTGAACCAAAGCTCTCTACACCAAACTGATGAAATTGTCTAAGACGACCTTTTTGCGGTCTCTCATAACGAAACATAGAACCGTGGTAAAAGAAACGGTGAAGTCCGCCAGCTTTGTCAAGTTTTTTTTGAATAAAAGCACGAACAACACCAGCTGTACCCTCGGGACGAAGACAAACATCATTTTCACCTTTATCTATAAACTGATACATCTCTTTTCCAACGATGTCACTGCTTTCACCAACTGAACGTTTAAACAGTGCAGTTTCTTCTAAAAGGGGAGTCTCTATAAAATGAAAACCGTACTTTTGCGCAACATCTGTCGCTGTGTTTATGAAGTAGGTGAATCTTTCATAATCCTCACTTAAAATATCGTTCATTCCTCTGAGTGACTTAATCATTACTATCCTTGATATTGTTTAATATGTTTTTTGTTATTTCATTTCTGCTTTGTGTGGCATCTATCTCGATAAGTTCTAGACCAAGGAGTTTGGCGGCTTCAATTATGGCATCTTGAATACGAAGAAGGTAGGCACTTCCGCGGAGTTCAATTCCATCGAGTTCTTTTTGGGAAAGTCTATACTCAAGCTCCTTTTTTGTAAGGCGTAGCAAGAAAACTTTTTGAGGGTAAATCTTGTCTGTTGCAAAGTTATTGAGTGAAACTAAATCTTCTTTATTTATTTCGCCTTGGATAAGAGCGTAAGCAACACCGCTTATAGCACTTCTATCTGAAATAATCATCTTCTGGAGATTGGGTTTAATCACCTCTTGCATATGTTCAGCACGGTCAGCTAAAAAAAGTAAAAATTCAGCTTTTTTACTTTTGGTACGAGCAGATAACACTATATCTCTAATCTCTTTTCCAATTTCAGTAGCTCCGGGCTCTTTTGTGATAATGGCATCGGTGAAGTGCTTTGAGAGTTTTGCAATCTGGGTGCTTTTTCCAGCTGTGTCAATCCCCTCTATCGCAATGTACATGAAGTTATACCTTCTATGGTTTCTTGCACTGATTTTGGAAGTATATGGGATGTTTTACCATTGAATTTTAAAAGGTTTCTTACAATTGAGGAACTTACAAAAGCATGATTGAGTTTTGGCATAAGGTAGACAGTCTCCATGTTATCATCAAGAGAATTGTTTAAATAACCAAGTTGCAATTCATACTCAAAGTCACTTACTGCACGTAAACCACGGATTAAAATCCTAGCATTATGTTCCCGTGCGAGTTCGACTGTAAGATTGTTGAAACCGACAACACGTACATTTTTGAGATGTGTTATTGATTTTTCTATCATTTGTATTCTTTGCTCAAGAGTGAACATTGGCTTTTTATCTTCTGAGATTGCTACAGCAACTATCACTTCATCAAAAAGACTTAAAGATCTTTCAATGATGTCAAAATGACCATTTGTTATAGGATCAAATGTCCCTGGATAAAGTGCTATTTTTTTATTCAAATTTTATTCCCATCTTTTATATAAAGTATTTTCAATGCCAAGTAAATCAAACCATTTGCCAATGATGAAATTTTCCATCTCATCTAATGTTTGTTGTTCAGAATAATACGCCATAACTGGTGGAGCTATTATGATGCCTAAACTCGCCAACTTATGCATATTTTCAAGTGCTATGGGAGAAAAAGGCATCTCTCTTGGGGCTAAGATAAGCTTCTTTTGCTCTTTAATCATCACTGCAGCACATCGTGTAACAAGGTTGTCACTAATACCACAAGCTATTTTAGCAAGTGTGTTCATACTACAAGGTGCGATAATCATAGCGTCAACTCCAAATGAACCTGAGGCGATGCTCGCTGAGATATCTTTAGCCCTGTGTTCAATCACACCCATCTCTTTACTAAGTACAATATTAGAGTTTTTAGACATGATAAAATGTTTTTCTATAGAGTCAGGAAGCAGTTCTAAAGTTTTTAAACCAAGATTCACTCCGCTCGCACCACTTGTTGCGACAACAATCTTTTTCAGCACTATGGAATCTCCACTTTGTTTTTAGCAACAACTTTGACATTAAGTCTTTTTTTATTACGTTTTTGCACTGTTATTATATCGTTAAGTTTTCCATTTTGTAAGGCTTTTGCTGAAAAAGATATATTGATGTTCTTATCATTAAAACTTACACTTACATTTGAACCTCTTTTAACCAAGTTTATTGTTTCAATATCCCTAGTAGTAATGATACTATCTGTTTTAAATTTTCTTTTACTCTGGCTTGTGTTTAAATGGGTATCGTTAATAGGGATTGCTTTAAATTTATCTAGTTTGACACTTGTTTTTGTCATGTTTATAAGAGAGAGTCTTGTCCCTTTTTGCACTTGCCTTTTTGCAATATAAATATAGAGTTCTGCATCAAGAACATAATCAAAAAAAAGTTTTTTCTTGTCTATAGTTTTTATACTAAGTGTGCCATTGTTCTTTAGATAAGCTTTCCTTTGTAAATGTACTTCATACTCTTTAGGAAGTTCTTGTATATAGCCCCTAGAAGTAAGGCTAATGGACTTTATGTCAATGCTTGGATATTTAGCTTTATAGAATTCAGTGATTTGTGTTTTTATTTTTGATGTGTCAATAGGACTTTTTTGAGTAAAATGAACATATCGACTAGAAGCTATAAGATCTCTAAAACCATGTTCTTTTAAAAGCTCTATAAGTTCACGTGACTTAATTTTTTTTGTATATCTGTTAGCTTCGATTTTATAAAGTGTAACATCATAAGAAGCATGGGGAATAATGTCTTGAAGTTTAATATTTTTTGAATCAACATAATAGCTATCACCTAATGTTAAAGCAAATACTTTTACGCTAATAAATAAAAAAAGAAGATATCGAATAATCATTAAAACACTTTTATTGTTATTTTTGTTATTTTAGCATTATTTTATATACATACGGAATAAGCTATAATCGGAAAAAAAATTTCAAGAGAGTATTATGCCTAGTATAGATGAAAAAATAAGTGCGGAACTTGAAATCCAAACAAATAATTGCAGGATGGAATTGGTTAGCTTACAGGCACAGTACTATATGCTTATTATTAAAAATTTATATATGAAGTATTTAAAACAGTATGAAAATATTGAACTTTACAATAAAGTTGAATTACTTGAAATGCTTCAAGTTGTTGAAAATACGGTAAATGAGTTAGAGATGGAGTCTATGATTGATGGCACGCAAAAATATGACATGAGAGAGTCATTGCCGTTTATAGAAGAATGTATGCGAAGAGTGATGTATAGGTATGGTTTTTCTGGATGGATTATTAATTAAATCAAAAATATATAGGATTTTTATCTAAAACTTAATGGTTATTTCAGGTTTTCCTATAAAATATCCCTGTAGTTCATCAACACCTATGTCTTGGCAAACTTCTAAAACTTTTTGATTATGTACGTATTCTGCAATGGTTTTAATGTTTAATTCTTTTGCAAATTCAACAATAGATGTAACTATGGTACGACTTTTTCTATCTGTATCAATATTTTTAATAAGCGAACCGTCTATTTTTAAATAATCTGGATCTAAATCAACTAGATAAGAGAAGTTGGAGTAGCCTGTTCCAAAATCATCTATTGCAATTTTTCCACCTAATGATGAGATTTTTTGTAGAAATTCTTTCACCTCATTTGAACCATATAGGTCGTCAGTCTCTGTTAGTTCAAATATAACGTTATGACAATCTTCAAAGTTTTCTAATTCATTAAATATATACTCAACAGTATCATCATTTGAAATATCAAGTGCAGTTAAATTAATTGACACAGCTATATTGTTTTGTTTGATAGTGGCTAATGCCTGTTTAATCATAAGCATTGAGAGTTGATGGTATTCCATTGTCTGTTTAGAAAGTTCTAAAAAATCAAAAGGTACTAAGACTTTTTTATCTGTAACAATACGTATCAAAGCCTCATACTTAAGAACTTTTTGAGTTTTAACATCAAGTATGGGCTGATAAAATGCTTTGACCTGCTTACTTTTTATAGCATGCTTAATTATTTTTGTCATTTTAAAGTTTGCTTCATGTATCTTTTGAGTATTGTCAGCATCTGTGTAAATAACATAAGTTTTACAAGTTTTTTTAGCTTGTGCCAAAGCCATATCAGCTTTTACTAATTGGTTATCTATGGAGAAACAAACTCCTGCATATATATTAATATGTACACTCAAATCTTGATTTATATAGATAGATAACTTCTCTAAATTAGAAAATACAGATTCAATGATATTTATCATATTGGTATCTTTTTTGAAATTATTTTGCATAATAACAAATTCATCACCACCTAAGTGATATGAAATAAAATTCTCTTGAATAGAAATTTCTTTTAGTTTTTTTCCAAAATCTATGAGGATTTTATCACCAGTTTGAAAACCAAAAGCATCATTTATCTGCTTAAAAGAGCGAATATTTATAATAATCAGACTATTGTTCGTAGACATTTTAATATCACGCATTAAGGCATTACGATTTGCTAGCTTTGTTAAACTATCTGTATAAAGTTGTTGCACAAGCTGACTTTCTAAGTTTGTATACTTTTGTTCTATAGTTTTACCCATATCAAAGATGTCACTTTTTACAGAATCTAGAACTTCACCACTTCTAAACAATATTTCTTTTGTACTTTGCTCTTTTATAATAGAGAAGTTTCTATCTTGTATTTGTTGTGTAATATATGATAGGTATTTAGACTGTGCTATCATTCTTTGTAGTCGTCCAAATACTAAGAGATAGATAAAACCTGCTGTAAATAAAATAATGATGAAATTACGTAGTATTCGTTGTTGAAACTTTTCATAAAAATTTTGAAAATCATTAAGTGTATAGACATATCCCATGATGTTTTTATTAAAATCTTTTATTGGATAACTGTATAAAATAAACTCTTTACCATCTATAAGTAGCTCAGAAATAGGAGCTTCTAAATCTATATTTTTTAGATTTTCAAAACTTATTGGAAGAGTCCTCTCCGCTAATATATAATCAGCAAACAACTCTTTATCGGATATAAAAGAATCATAATATTTTTTTGCTAAGGATTTTGCAATTGATTTTTTATAAACTAAAAAGGACTCATCTCCAGTATGTTCTTTTAAAACCTCTGGCAACCAATCGATTTTTTTACCCATCGATAATCCACCTAACATCTTTCCACTATCTGATACAATAGGATGCGTCGCTCTAAAACCTGGGTAGGTTTTACATACCATTGTATGGGTGCTAGGTTTAAATGAGCTGGTTACCCATTCTATATCTTTTCTTACATCGGAGACATCTTTTCCCAATGAGTTGAAGTTTGAAAAGTTTACAAAAGAGATAGCAGGTGGTTTGAAAAAATGAATCTCATACACCAACTTTAATTTTTTGAGTTCATTCCAAATTGGTGTGATATGTTCTTTAATTAGTTCATGATTGTCCTGCTCATAAGCTTCTTTTACAACAGGATTATGGGATAAGGTTATTGCTAAGAGATTAACATTATTCTTATGATGCTCAGATAGGTTGTTAAGTGTTTTTTTGTTGTTCTCATAACGTACATTCTTTTCTTTTTCAAAAGCAAAATAAAATGTACTGACTTCATTTATTATAAAAAAAGTAAAAGAAAATACTAAAATTAATAATGCTAAATTTCGTTTATTTGAAAACACTATCTTTCCTTAGTTTTAAAGATTGTACTCATGCTTATCTAAAATGATGCTTAGCATGCTGCATTATTTTTTTTAATGTATTAAATACCTCATCAACTCTAAGTTTTAGTAACTATCTAATTATGGGGGACATTTCAAGTTATTTAATCGTTTTATACCCTTTATCTATCCAACCCCAATTAATACCGCCATCTAATTCATAAACGTTTTTATACTTTAACTGTAAAGCGAGCATTTCAGCGACTGCTTTTGTTCTTCTTGCATGAGCACAAACTAAAATAAAAGCTTGTTCTTTATCTTTTACAACTTCAGTGAATACTTGTAGAAAATTATTAATATCATATCCACCTTCCTCATCAAAGAATGTAATCTTATGGCTTCCTTCTATAACCCCATAATATTCCCACTCATCAGATCTTCTGATGTCTATAATTTTATATCCTTGTTTGACTTTTTCATTGAAATCTTCTGCTAAGAGAGATGTAAAAGGTCCAAAGTTTGGCATAAATATCCTTTATTTAATAGTTTTATTGTTAAAGGGATTTTATGTGAGAAAAACAAAATATTGCGACTGTTTGTTATTGTAATACATAGGCCAAAGAGTATTATAAGTATTCTTAAGTCATTAGATTTTAGTAAAGGTCAAAAAAGTGCGGAAGCAATTTATTGACCCACTGGATAGATTTCAGGTAATATTGGCTGAGTAGGGATTTGAGGGATCACTTGATTTACAAGAGAAGTTTCTGGTACTTTTGGTTTAGTAATCATATAGTATTCATTTTCAGTCTCATTTTCAATAGGTGTTTGTATATTAGCTTCCTCTATAACATAATCTTGATTTGCTAGAAGTGCTTCTAATTGAGTTTGAAGTTCTTTGTTTGATGCAATCAATAATTGTATCTGTTTTTTATTTTCGTTATATAGCTTATTGTAATTATTATGATTCTGAGCGATTTTAGCTTCATTTTCTAATAATCTTTTTTCATTAAGGTCTATATTTTGTTGTATCATTTTTACATTTTTTAATTCATGTTGCATCATGAAATAAAGGATTCCAAGGGATATTGCCAACAAGATGGAGATTACAAAACTTATAATTCCAAATATACTAAAAGATGTTTTTTTGCCATTATCCACAACAAGTTCAATGACATCTTTTGCATCCTTACTAGCTTCATTATTTTTATTAAATTCGTTATTGTCCATACATGCTCCATTTTTTTTTGCAATTTTATCTAAAATTATGAAAAAGTTAGATTGATAGTATTAAAGATTCTTTGTTGTCATACTGATAAATGCATTTGATATAATACAGATTAAAATTTGAGTAAATGAGTCAAAACAATGGAAGATTCGAATGGGGACACTAACTTTTAATTGGCATTCTCTATTTATGGAATAAAAAAATTCACAAGATCCTGTTACTTCAATCAAGCATGAAATAGAACTTTCTTCTCGAGTAAGTTTATACAAGTGTATGGAATTAATACATTAGTTATTTAAATTTCTTATCATGAAATTTATACCATTTACAGCGTTTTTTATTTTTTATAGAGTATACATTATACGTAAATTTTCTCCCACACTCTTGACATTGAAATGTTGCCCTGTTTTTAAACTTGTTGTATTGTACAAATAAAAAGTTTCCGACCTGATCGCCTTCTTTGTAGAGTGTCTTTTCATTTTTAGCAAAAGCTTTTTCAGCAAGCAGGGCATCTTCTCTTTGTTTCACCAACCAAGTGGGTTCGCTGTCTTCTTCAAATTCGTAGTGTATCATGCAGTTATTTTGTGTTGAGATAATCTTGGAGTATTTTTTTATGGTCAAAGGCAAGTATGTCTAAATCTAAATCTTGGATTTTCACCAACATAGCTTCTTTGGCATCATCAGCTCCAATGGGAATTCCATGAGCTTTACAAATGTACACAACAGAGGCTGTATGAAACCTCTCATCGCGAGCAGGGTCCGAGTACACTCCAAGAAGTTTTGAAATTTCTACATCAAGAGATATCTCCTCTTTCATCTCTCGAACCACAGCATGCTCAACACTCTCGCCAACATCCACAAATCCGCCAGGAAGAGCTAAGCCAAGAGGAGGGTTCTTTCTTTGTATGAGAACTATGCCTAAAAACACTTGAGAATCATCATATATCTCAACTATACCGTCTGTTGCGAGATAGGGTGTTTTCGGTTTCCAGCTCATATAGACACTCCTTAATTTAATCGCTATTTTATCATAAGGATAGAGATTCACAATAATTAAATTAATTAATATGAATTTTATATTTATTTTTGATTAAAAATAATGCAGTTAAATGATTACTAAATAACTAAAATATGTCAGACTATTCAAAAGGTTTTAAAATGAATAGTGAAAATGCTCAAGATATTATTATATTTGGCGGTCATGGAGATTTGGCTCTTCGTAAGTTGATTCCTGCTCTTTACCATCTATGTCAGGATGAACACTTAGATGCTGAGACTAGAATAATCGCAGTTTCCCGTGAACCCTTAAGCACACAAGAGTATTGCTCTCTTATAAAAGAAAAATTCATAGACAACTTCAAAGATGCAAGTTATAATGAAAGTGCATTTGAGAAGTTCACATCACGCTTAGAATACTTAAGTATAGATTTAACTGAGGAAAAAGCGTACAAAAAATTAACTCAGCTTTTAGCAGGTTATGAAAAAAGAGAGCGTATCAACTATCTCTCAACGGCACCATCTTTGTTTGGTGAAGTGTGTAAAAATTTAGATAAAGAAAAGTTAATTTTAGAAAACTCACGGGTTGTTTTGGAAAAACCTATAGGAAATGATTTAAAATCATCACAGCTTATTAATGATGAAGTTGCAAAATACTTTAAAGAAAGTGCAATATTTAGAATAGATCATTATTTAGGTAAAGACACCGTACAAAATATTTTGGCATTACGCTTTTCAAATATGCTGCTTGCACCTTTATGGAATGCTCAGTACATAGACCATATCCAAATCACAGTGGCAGAGAGTGTCGGCTTAGAAGGTCGTTGGGCGTATTATAATGATTATGGCGCAATGCGGGATATGATTCAAAATCATCTTTTGCAGCTTTTATGTTTAATCACAATGGAACCGCCTTCAACGCTTAACGGAGATAGCGTGCGTGATGAGAAACTAAAAGTGATTCGTTCTTTGAGGTTTTTAGAAGGCGATGCACTTCGTCAAAAAACAGTCCGAGGGCAATACACTGCCGGAGTGAGTGCAAAAAAATCAGTTGTTGGATTTTTAGAAGAAGATGGAGGAAACTCCAAAAGTGATGTAGAAACTTTTGTTGCAATTCGCGCAGACATAGATAATTGGCGTTGGAATAATGTACCTATATATCTTCGAACAGGTAAACGGATGCGTGAACGCTATAGTGAAATCGTGATTGATTTTAAAGAGGTGCCGCACTCTATATTTCCAAAAGGTGGCGAATGTATTGACAGCAATAAGTTAGTGATTCGTTTGCAACCAGATGAGAGTATCTCTATGTTTCTTATGAACAAGGTTCCCGGACTTAATGAAGGGATGCGCTTGCAAGAAGTGGAACTTGATTTAAACATAGCCGAAGATGCACCGCGAAGACCTGATGCTTATGAGCATCTTTTACTGGATGTTATGCGTGACAACCCAACGCTTTTTATGCGTAGAGATGAAGTGGAAGCTGCATGGATGTGGGCGGATAAAATTTTGCATGGGTGGAAAAAACAAGGGATTAAACCTAAGAGTTATATTGCAGGAACAGATGGTCCATCTGCTTCCATTGCTTTAATAGAAAGAGATGGGAGAAGTTGGTATGAAAAATAATTATAAGTTTTACAGTTTTAAGAGTTCAAAAGAACTTTTAGAAGAATTAGCAACAAGAATTATACGTGATTTGCAAAAGGCTATAGATTTAAAACAAAGTGCTCTATTGGCAGTTTCAGGCGGTTCCACGCCCAAAAAACTTTTTAAAAAGTTATCACAAATGAATTTTCCTTGGCATAAGGTTACAGTCACTTTAGTAGATGAGCGATGGGTGGAGACGTATGACAGTGATTCAAATGAGAAACTCGTTAGAGAGACCTTGCTTCAAAACAAAGCTTCAGTTGCAAAGTTTATTCCCTTAAAAAATGTAGTGACACATCATAAAGATGCTTGTCTAGTAACGAACTATAGATTTAAAAAGATAGATGAAATTGATGTTGTAGTGCTTGGGATGGGTAATGATGGACATACAGCTTCTTATTTTCCAAATACGGAGGAGTTGGATAATGCTCTTAAGACTAAAGAAAAATGTTGTCCAACTACAGCCAACGCAGAACCATTTCAGAGAATGACACTTACGCGTTCTTTTTTACTGACTGCAAAAAGTTTGATACTTCATATCGAAGGTGAAGTGAAAAAAACAGTTTTTGAAATGGCAGCTAAAAGCAGTGATTGCAATAAGATGCCCATCATTGCCATGATGCAACAAAAAACTCCTTTACTAGAGGTCTATCATGCATGAAAATGAGATACTGACAAAGGTCACGCAAAGGATTATACAACGCTCAAAAGAGAGTAGGAGAGAGTATTTAAAACGTATAGAGTGTGCGAGAGACTTAAAACCTCAGCGCGAGCATTTAGGGTGTAGCAATCTTGCCCATGCCATTGCACCATGCAGTGCAGGTGAAAAAGAGAGTCTTACACACAAAAAAAGAGAAAATATCGCTATAGTCTCTGCATATAATGATATGCTCTCAGCACATCAGCCTTTTGTGAATTTCCCTCCGCTAATAAAGCGCACTTTATCTCTTAGTGGTGCCACTGCCCAGTTTGCAGGCGGAGTTGCGGCTATGTGTGACGGTGTGACACAGTCGCAACCTGGAATGGAGTTGAGCCTTTTTTCTCGTGATAATATCGCTCAAAGCACAGCCATAGCACTCTCTCACAATATGTTTGAGGGTGCAATTATGCTTGGTGTGTGTGATAAGATAGTTCCCGGTATGTTTATAGGTGTCATGAAGTTCGGACATCTTCCCGTTATTTTTGCCCCCGCAGGACCGATGCACTCAGGAATCAGCAACACAGACAAAGCAAAAATCCGTCAAGAGTATGCAATGGGAAAAGTTGGCAGGGACAAGCTTCTTGAAGCAGAATCAGCTTCGTATCATTCATCGGGAACCTGCACCTTCTATGGAACAGCCAACTCAAACCAGATGCTTATGGAGATAATGGGACTTCACCTCGCCGGAGCCTCTTTTGTAAATGCCAACACTCCTTTGCGTGACGCTTTAACTGAGGCAGCATCTTTAAAACTCCTAGAACTTTCACCTTTGGGAGATAGCTATATGCCTATGGGAAAAATGATTGATGAGAAGAGTTTTGTAAACGCTATAGTCGGGCTTTTAGCAACGGGCGGTTCATCAAACCATACACTTCACCTTATTGCAATGGCGAGTGCTGCTGGAATCACTCTTTCGTGGGATGATTTTGATGAACTCTCTTCTATTGTTCCTCTAATATGCAAAATGTACCCTAATGGAAGTGCTGATGTGAACCACTTTCATAGTGCAGGCGGAATGGCTGTTGTGATAAGAGAGTTGCTTCAAGCGGGATTACTTCATGAAGATGTGAACACTGTTATGGGCTATGGACTTAGTAAGTATCTCAAAGAACCGTTTTTAGAAGATGGGAAACTTGTTTATAAAGACTCAGTTGAAAATTCAGCAGATAGAAGTGTTATCAGTTCTATATCAGAGCCTTTTGCATCACAAGGCGGATTAAAAGTTTTAGATGGAAATATAGGTCGCTGTGTTATTAAAACCTCAGCATTAAAGAGTGCAAATCAAGTCATTAAAGCACCGGCAAAAGTGTTTTATACGCAAGATGCACTCAAAGATGCTTTTTCAAGAGCTGAGTTAAACATGGATTTTATCGCGGTCTTCCCTTATCAAGGACCAAAGTCTAACGGTATGCCGGAACTTCACGGTTTAATGCCATCTATGGGAGCCTTGCAGGATAAAGGCTTTAAAGTGGCAATCATTACGGATGGGCGTATGAGCGGGGCTTCTGGAAAAGTCGCCTCAGCGATTCATTTATGTCCAGAAGCAAAAGATGATGGTGTTATAGGAAAGATTATAGATGGTGATATAATCACACTCGATTGTGAAAGTGGAGTCTTAGAACTGGATGTTGGTGAAGAGGAGTTAGCTATGCGTAAAAATATTGTCCCGGATTTATCGGCGAATCGTTTAGGTGTCGGGCGTGAACTTTTTACTTCAATGCGTAAGTTGGTAAACTCAGCAGAAGAGGGTGCAAGTATATTTGAGAGAGTTGGAAAAGAATCATGTTAAGTGTAAAAGATGTGATGAGTAGCTCACCTATAATCCCGGTTATCAATATAAACAGTGCGCAGGAGATGCTTTTTTTAGCGGATGCCTTAATCAAAGGGGGAATTAATATTTTTGAAATCACTCTTCGCACACCAAGAGCGCTTGAAGCCATAGAAGCAGTTGCTAAAGAATTTCCTCATGCCATGACGGGTGCGGGAACGGTGATAAACGCTCAGACTTTTCAAGCTGTTGAAGATGCCGGTGCCAAGTTCGCCATATCGCCCGGACTGACTCTGGAACTGGTGCATTTTGATAGAGCAATAATGCGTAAGTTGGTAAACTCAGCAGAAGAGGGTGCAAGTATATTTGAGAGAGTTGGAAAAGAATCATGTTAAGTGTAAAAGATGTGATGAGTAGCTCACC
>JGI10211J34971_10003036_pt1 | contig 13517 bp, 10 predicted proteins | sample Etolagsediment_FD_34971 | JGI IMG/M metagenome (IMG submission 34971) | reverse complement strand
GCTGCAAATAGAGCACCAATTGACACCTTCGTAAGCGACCCGTAAATTATGAAGCCTGCACTGGGTGGTATCATTATTCCCAGTGTGCCTCCAGCAGCAACCGTGCCCAGGGTCATTCCACGATCGTAGTGCCTTGCTCTTAATATTGGAAAAGCTCCACTTCCTACAACCGCGGCTGTTGCCGCGCTGGAGCCAAAAACGGAGGCAAATAGAGCGCAGATAACAATGTTTGAGTGAAGGAGACTTCCAGGAATTTTTTCCATCAAGGGCGATATAGATCCATATACCCTTTCGCTTACGCCGCTCCGTAAAATAAGCTGACCCATCAGTATGAAACAGCTCACCGCTACTAGAGAATACATCTGCATGCTATGCCATGCAGCACTTGCTATTGTAGCTTGCGCTCCATGGGCCAGAAAGCAGTAAACTATCCAGCCCGAGACTCCAAGCGCAATCGCCAGCCATAACCCGCTGAAAACTAACACAAAGACACTAACTAAAAGCACTGCCCACGCCAATCGTATCTCCTCTCATCCTTAATTTCATCAGTAAAAAAGCTATATTATTCCCTCATATATCCTTCTTTTAAGTGAATCCATTGCTATTTTTATCTTTTTTTATAGATTTTGAGGTTTAGACTTCCAACTTGATAGATGATATTCCTAAGTTATTATACTTCAGTTATTATAGGTCAGGTTCTTTCTTATGAAAAATGACATTTAAATTTTATGAAATGTCGATAATTAAATTTCCATATTTATCCATATGAGCTTCGTGCTTTGGATAGATTACTGTTGTAGTATCAACCTGCTCAATTATAGCAGGTCCTATTATCTTTGCATCTGTAGGTAAAAGCCATCGATCATATATCGGGGTTTTAATTGGACTTTTGTTTTTTTCAAAGTAGGCATCCCTTTGTCCCTTCTTTGCATCAGAAAGGGCACCTCCGATATAAATTTCTGATAAAGAGGGTTTTTTTGGTGAATATGCATGGACAGCTCTGAAACTAACAAATTCCACAGGACTTTTAGAATCATAATGGCCATATATTTTTTCATGCCCTAAATGAAATTTTTCAACCGCCTCTTCTATTGATTTTGAGGTAAATCTTTCACTTCCAATTGAAACCTCGATCTCATAGGATTGTCCCACATACCTCATTTCAGACTTATGTTCTTTTTTCGTCTTAGAAAGTGGAATGCCATCTTTTTCCATCTTTTTTGAGCAGATTACATCTAATTCCTTATAAATTTTAGTAATGATATTGGGATTTGCTTCAGCGGCATTAATAACAAAGGTTTTGGCATGCTCATGTTCAATGTCTGCAACAAGGAGGCCGAAGGCCGAAATTACGCCCGGAGCAATTGGCATAACTATCCTCTTAATATTTAGTTCTTCAGCCACTTTTCCTGCATGCACCGGCCCAGCACCCCCTATTGCAACTAAAGCAAACTTCCTAGGATCTTGTCCTTTACCCACAGTTATCAGCCTGATCTGGTCCGCCATTTTGGAATTGACGATTCGGTGAATACCTAAAGCTGCTTCTATAACATCCACCTGAAGAATTTTACCAATTTTATCAGACGTCGATTGCTCAGCCAAATCAAGCTTTAAATCGAATTCCCCTCCCGCGAAGTAATGTGGATTCAGGTAACCTAATAACAAGCTAGCATCTGTTACCGTAGGTTGAATGCTACCAAGGTTGTAGCAAGCAGGACCCGGATTTGCACCTGCACTGATAGGGCCAACTCGAAGTCCTCCCGCTTCATCTATCCAGGCAATTCCACCACCACCAGCTCCTATGGTAGCGACATCGAGCATAGGTAGGCGAAGTGGATATTTTTCAACCTTTCCATCCATACCTAAAACGGGTCTCCCGTCTTGAATCAGTGATGCATCACAACTGGTTCCCCCCATATCCATTGTTATCAGGTCCTTTTCTCCAGCTACTTGCGCGAAAAAACTACAGCCGACCACACCTGCAGCTGGACCTGATAATATTGTACTGATTGCTTTTTCCAAAACAGTATCGCTCCCTGTGATTCCTCCTCTAGACTGCATTATCTGAAGCTTGGCCTTAACACCATATTCAAGAATTTTCTTCTGTATATCCATTAAGTAATTCTCAATTACTGGCCCAATATATGCATCGAATACAGTGAGACAGAGACGCTCATATTCCCGAAATCTAGGATCTATAATGGAAGAGAGGGAAACTCTGATATGGGGATACTTCTCAGATATAATTTCTTTTGTTTGTTTTTCGTGATCAGGATTCAGGAAAGAAAAAAGATAGCAGACTGCGATTGACTCAACTTCCTTTTCATTTACTAACCTATCCACTGCTATTTCGATTTCTTCTTTACTACATTCTATCAAGATATCACCATTGGATTTCAGCCTTTCAGTAATACCCATCACACGGCTTCTCGGGCACAAAAAAATCGGAGTCTCTGGTTCGATAAACAAGTCATACATGTCTGAGCGTTTTTGCCTCCCAATGACGAGTGTATCCTCAAATCCTTTTGTAGTAATGATTCCAACCTTTGCTCCTTTTCGCTCGATGATAGCATTTGTTCCCACAGTTGTTCCATGGCTAATACTGGCAATATCCTCAGGCTTATAGCCAGTCATTTTAATTATTTTTTCCAATCCTCTTTTAAATCCAATAGCCTGGTTCTCTGGTGTTGATGGCACCTTCGTCACAAAAAGCTTTCTTATTTTTGTGTCAAAACAAGCAACATCAGTAAAGGTTCCTCCAACATCTATACCAATATTAATTGACATTTCATTTTTCTCCTTTCAATCGTTACTATTTAGGAACCCCTATTGTTTAACCGTGCTTTGATGAATGACCTGTTTTTTCTTCAAATCCCTTCCCTCTATCAAATATGGTCTTCAAAGATTTATTTTGTTCGGCTAACTTTTTTCTACGGGCTTCCGTCTCCAATAAATTAATGGCACTTTGCTCCTTATTAAGAACGACTCCATATATTTCATAGGCCGCCTTCGGAGAAACTCGATTCTCAATTACATCCTCAAGAACTTTTTCAGGATCCCTTTCCAAGGGGTCTCCATAACCACCACCTCCTGTGGTGAGCACTCGCATTCGATCTCCCGTCTTCATATATGTCATTAGTTTGGATGGGATATTTTCTTCTCCTCCTTCTCTTCGGTAAATTATCGTTTTACAAGTTGGGGCAGCTTTTCCACCAAATATACCCCATGGGGCAAAGTCATGCCGATCTCTTCTATGGGAGACAACAACGTCAGATCCAGTTATCTCGAATTCCGACTCATAACCTAGGCCTCCTCGAAATTTTCCAGCTCCTCCGGAATCCGTCCACAATCTTATTTTGGACATCCGAATAGGAAAATCAATTTCATTGGCCTCCACTGGCTGATTCATTAGGTTGGACAAATCTGTATCAATTACATCTATGCCGTCCTTGGTAGGCCGAGCACCCATCCCCCCAGCAGTAGGAACTCCTGAAAGTGACACATAGGCTTTTTCGGTTTTGACATCGTAACCACCTATTACGATAGCTGTGAGTTGGCCATTTGAAGCAGCATGTACTTTATCTGGAATTGCTTTGACCAGTGCACCCATCAATACATCCACAAGTCGCTTAAAGCAAATTGTCCTACAGCCACATGCCCCAGGCAATTTTGCGTTTACAATACTTCCCAAAGGCAGATTCATTGTAATAGAGCGGTAACACCCGTCATTATTAGGAATGGTGGGATCTGTTAAGGCTCTTATAATATAATAGATCGCGGATTTTGTAGAGGCTGGAACACAGTTTATAGGGCCTTTTACCTGTGTATTAGATCCCATAAAATCAAAGTGAATATTTGAACCTTTTATTGTTATAGTAACCGAAATCTTAATTGGATTGCCAAGATCAATCCCATCATCATCGATATAATCATAGAAGGAGTAGATCCCATCCGGCATTTCTTCGATACACTTTCTGGTGAGTTTTTCTGAATGATCCATCAACGCGTTAATAGTATCATTCATAGTTTCTAATCCATACTCATCAATAATGGCTAAAATCCTCTTGGATCCAACATTAGCACACGCAATCTGAGCCCTAATATCGCCCATGCTAATCTCTGGCATCCTGACATTCGCCTTTATTAGTCCGATAAGAGTTTCATTTGGTTCTCCCCTTTCGTATAATTTCATGGGAGGAATTCGTAAACCCTCAGCATAAATCTCTGTAGCATCTGGTGGAGTACTCCCTGGCGTCTTACCACCTACATCTTGATGATGACCTAAGCTCCCACTAAATGCGGCCAGTTTGCCCTTATAATAGACTGGCATTACTATAGTAATGTCTGGAAGATGTGTGCCACCTTTATATGGGTCATTCATTATAAAAATGTCACCTTCATGCATTTCCTCTTCTGGATAACTGTACTTAATTTGGGAAACTGCCTCCATAAGCATACCCAATTGACAAGGAACTGAGGCCGCTTGGGCCAAAGTCTTTCCCTGCCTGTCAAAAATTGCAGCAGATGCATCAAGGACTTCCTTGATTATGCTCGAAAAAGCACTTTTCAGAAGCGTCATTTCCATTTCATCAGCAATATTATCAAACCTGTTTCTGATTACCTCTAAGGTAATGGGATCAATTTGGTAGTTATGCATCTTTATCCTCCTTTCTAGTCGGAAAATAATTCCGAAACATCATCCATAGTTTCTAGGCTCATGACTCTTTCGAGGATCTTTTCAGATTTCAGTCCTCCAACCACTGGTGAGCTCAGTGCCAAGAATTTTTTTTCTATCTCCTCATTAGTAATTGGAAATTCTGGAGATCCTTTTGCATACAATACAGATTCCTCAAAGCGCTCATTGTCAGAAGTCTCTATTATTACGGTAGATTTCATAATGCCACCTTTTTCGAAATAGAGTCTGTCGGCTTCTTTATCAATTTCAACGCTGACCTTCTGCGCTACGGATTGAACAGAGGGATCATTAAGATGATCTTCAGAAAGCCCTTGGGCCGGAGAATGACCCGCTATACATAGGCTGATGAGGTAAGGAATGCTGAATTGGGCATCGTAGATATATGTAGGAGTCTTTTCCGCCAGAGAATGAGCCAATTCATACATTCCCTTAACCTTAATGGAACGAATGGTATCGGCCTCGATCCTGTTTTTATCTAGGATCTTAATGCAAGCATCTATTGTTGAGTGGGTCCACCGGCAAGAAGCGTAGGGTTTAAAAGATGTTTGGGGCAGGAGGTAGTTCTTCCCCAGACCTTCAACCATTTTTTCAAAGTCGCATCTATCGGATCCTGCCATCACCCAGAAACCCATCTCCCCGTCCAGAATGTATCGATTTCCCAAGAATCCTTTCTGGGCAAGCAGAGAACCCAATACACCTCCCATGGCCGCCCAACCATAATTATTTTTAGACCAGGCAAAAGGTCTCTCCTCCAACTTCAAGCCCAGCTTTCTAGCATAAGGAACCGGAGCGTTTACACCACCCAATCCAAAGGCATTCCTCATTTGCTCTGCATCTAAATTCAGCAAGTTTCCACTGGCCGCAGTTGCTCCGAATATTTGCCAAGTGCTCAATCCCCAGACCTGTTTATAGCGCTCCGGTGAAGCAGCGATAGCCAAACCAATACGAAGCGATGTCTCATAACCTATCACCGCTGCTGCTATTAATTGTTCGCCATTCGCCCTCATTTTCTCGGCCATGGAAATAGCTGGTGGAATAGCCGTTGCTCCCGGATGCCCCATATTTGCATAAGTATCATCAAAATCGAGAACGTTTGATAAAAATGCATTGACATATATCGCATGTAAAAGTGGTAACTTCTTTCCCGTCGAGAAAACGCTCGCCTCAGGTATACCTTTCATGGCCTCAAACAGTTCTATTACTATCTTTCCCGGATCCAAGTTCGCACCACCGATCGCATTGCCAATACAGTCCAAAATGTAAAGTTTCGTAGCTTGTATAACCGATTTGGGAATGTCTTCATAGCGTGTCCGAGCAGCATATTCACATAGTACTCTCGTCGGTGAGTCATTAATGGCGTTCATGATCATAACCTCCTTTTTTTTATCTTATTGCTATTTTTCTCCAGTCAAAAGGTACTTATTAAGTTGCGATGCGGACAATCCATCTAAACCAAGTTTTTCTATAGTCAATCCCTCTTCCCTAAAATTCCTATCGCACAAAATAGACCCGATATCTATTATTTTATCCATTGTTTTAGTGGCTACGCCCAAACTCTTGCCGAGACTTGCCCACAAAACTAGGCCAAAGGGGATATCTTCCGTCAAATAACGGTCATGCAGATCACTGGGGCCCTTCGCTTTAGTGAAGATTTCACTCGTTGCGAACTCTTCGAAAAGAGTCTCTTTCGGTTTACAATACCCGTAGTTGACTATGCGCTCCTTAGTAGAAAGCTCTTTATACCCTAAAGCCCGGCAAAGTGCTAAACGTTCCTCGTCAACAGTACCAATTACCTTTGCCACCGCTTGGCTAATCCCTTGTTTATAAAGATAAAATTCCCCTTTAGCGTATTCGATTCCCCCCGCGTTTAATATTGAACTCGCGGGATGAATGACAGGATTCCCACTGTTTAGGGTTGTTTCAAGAACATTAGTAGCAGGTTTTATGGAAGGATAAAGTTCTTTAAAGGCCTCTATTAACTCAGGAGTATCTTCAGCGGGGAAGGCGGAGAAAAATGCATTTTGAACGTAAAGCAATACATTTACTTCCGCGGGGCCCGTTCGTCTGCAACCATACATCAAGGTAGATGCTTCGCCCACTTTTATATTAAGATTTGGAGCAAGCTCTCTCATCTTCATCCTGAATCTGATGGCCCCCCCAGCTGCAGCCATGGTAAAGACAACCATCTGATTATCCTTAATATAGGGTATGCACTGATCGGCAAAAGCCTCCACTCCAAAAGCTGGTATGGCCAAAATGATCATTTCCGCGCCCTTTAAGGCGGATTCGATGTCCGTTGTAATTTTATTGATCTTAACAAAACCCTCGCCCTTTTTTAAAACTCCTTTAGCATATATCCCGCCCTTTTCTTTAGCCTCTTCGATATTTGCAGCTAATCTGGGAATTTCATAAAGATTTACCGAAAAACTACGTTGAGTTAAGTCCGCCGCGGTCGCATATCCGCCGCTTCCAGCCCCCAATACCGAAACATTATTAATTTTCATCTTTGCTCCTCCTTATTAATATTTGTGAAACCGGATATCGATATATTAAAATCTTTAACCATAAAGATCTTTAAACTGTCGTTATTCACTTTTGCAGGATACTGAGCAGTAAACTTTTTTCCCTTCTTTTGGCTCTTTCCATTATACCAAGATCAAACTTGATAATCTCGTAAGAAGTCAAATTGATTATGATATTTAATACCCCGTCCGCTTGCGGGGGAAGGCTCATTCAACTTATTGAAATAATCGGGATAGAGGAAGACCTCACGATCTTCGTCTTCCCACACCACCGTGCATACGGGTCCGTACACGGCAGTTCATATAGTCTTAGCCAAAGATTCGTAATGGTTAGAGAGGAAAAGAAGCCCTCTTTCATCAAAGAAACGGTTCTGCATTGCCATCTTAACGGGCTTCATGTTAAACATAATTCATGGACCCTTTCGGGATGCGGCAACAGGGCGAGCATTCCTGTCACTGATCCCGAGTGCTCGAAGTCCCTTATTTCGGGTGTGACAGTTATTGATCCACTGTTTCATAACAAAGCAGCGCAGTCTCCACCATATCCAACTATCAAGGTTCTTGAGGACTATAGGCGTCTCGATTAGCAGATAATAGCCAAGCCTCCCGCTAGGATACGTACTTTTAGCTCTTTGATAACTTGCAGCAGGGAGATACCCTTGGATCATTGAGTGATCTCCTTGATTCGGTACCTGACAGTCTTCAGGGCTTTGCTTGAGAGCTTAATCTTCAGCTCTTTGCCTGAGCTTAAGCTGAATCCCAAAAATTTCCGTTCCAGAGGTTTGGCCACAGCGCTTTTCTGCCGATTGACCTTAAGCTTTAGCTTCTTAGCCAGGAACCGCTCGATAAGTTCCAAGACTTGCTTGCTGGCCCGCTCTGACTGCACGTAGATGGTACCATCATCTGCATAATGACAAAACGATGACCCCGCCTCTCCAATTCCTTGTCCAGTTCGTCCGGAAGGATATTGCTAGCAAGGGCAACAAAATGGAAAACATCAATCTCTTTGGGTCAAACAAAGGAGCAGGCCATTAAGGTATGGCATCGGTAGATACCCTTTCGCTGTACAGAGATTTCATGTGCTACTCCTATGCAAACTCTCTAGGAGTTTGTATCCTTATTATAGAAATATTGCTTTTGACTCATAGGCTGATAATCGTATTTGATTTCCTTTTGTCGATACTTACATTGTCGACATTATTTAATAAAATCTGACTTGTCAAGCATTTAAAAAAAATATTTAATTTTTTTCTACTGTTTTTAAGAAAAATTAAAAAGTTTTTCAAACTGAGCTGTATTATCTATGTAGCCTCTTTTTATCAGCAAACAATTTGATGCAATATCAACCTAAGCCCCCTTTTGTTTTTTTAATGATTCCAATACGATAGTGCTTTCTCAATAAGACTTCGATATTTTGCCAGTAAAAACTTAGTTAACTCTTTCCATCATCTTCAGGCCCTTGTCATTCTTTATCAAACTTGAAAGCGTTAACTCGGCACAGCTTATACTTTGTTAATTATAGGACACCAATATCAATCAATATCTGAGACACTACTTTTTTCCCTTCTTCATTTAATTGCTGCTGAGGGGGTAGTGGAGGGCCAACAGGAAATCCCTGCATCTCCAATCCCGCTTTTACACATGCTGCAAGGGAGTATCGCTGAAAAGCCACGTTGAGGGGCCACAGTTTCTTTTGAAGCTCCAATGCCTCCTCCCATCTTTTCTGGCACGCCAGCTCATAGAGGGCAATACTCTGCTCAGGGATCAAGCATGCCGGGCCAGCCATCCACCCGACCCCGCCAAGCATAAAAACGAATACGGGCACATGAGCGGTAGCGCTGAAGATCTTAAAACGATCTCCCAGGGCGGTGACGATAGACATGAGCTTCCCGATATTCCCGGATGCATCTTTGAGATAGCGGATATTCGCCTCTTCTGCTAGCTGTCGCAAGGTTTCAACGGTAAAGTCCCACATGGAGAATTTTGGATTGGTATATAGAACAATAGGGCATGATACAGCACGAGCTACAGCCCGGAAATGCTCCACTACCTGTTGATCAGCCAGGGGAAAGTAGGTGGGTAGAACAACAAGGATGCCGTCTGTACCAATACACTCTGTCTGTATAGCCTGTTTTACTGCACCAGCAGTTGTTATTTCATTAACACCAGCAATAACGGGAACACGTCCGGCAGTGGTTTCAACCACCAACTCTATTACACTCTTTTTTAGTTCCCATGGGAAGTAGGCACCCTCTCCCGTGCTTCCTAAGGGGGTCAGCCCGTGTACGCCTTTTGAGATAAGGTGGATAACCAGATCACGCAACACGTCTTCTTTAAGATTACCAGACTCATCAAGTGGCGTTACAAGATACGGAAATATTCCTGAGAATTCTTTTTCAGTCATTATTTTCATCCAAAATGTTGCTCAAAATCGATCATTATTTTTAACTGTGTGTAGAGAAAATTCTTAATTTTTTCTGTATTTCTTTTTGGCTTGATCATAGAGGTCATTCCCATATATATCATTAACCACTATTGCTGGGAAGTCCTTAACCTCCATCCTTCTGATAGCTTCTGTTCCTAAATCTTCATATGCCACTATTTTTACTTTCTTAATGGTCTTCGATATGAAAGCGCCTGCGCCACCGGTAGCGGCGAAATAAACTGCCTTGTACTTCTTTATCGCTTCTATAACCTCCTTACCCCTAAAACCCTTGCCCACCATGCCTTTTAAACCCCTTGCTAATAGAGCTGGTGTATAAGGATCCATCCGATAACTTGTAGTGGGTCCTGCTGAACCAATCACCATCCCTGGCTTCGGCGGCGTTGGTCCCACGTAATATATAATTTGGCCCCTCAGGTCAAAGGGGGGTTCTTTTCCATTACTTAACAGTTCTACCAAACGCTTATGTGCTGCATCCCGAGCCGAATAAATAATCCCGCTTATCAGTACTTTGTCTCCTATCTTTAGTTTCTCCAAAACGTCATCTTTTAGAGGTGTATTTATTGAGATTGCCACTTTTGTAATAGTCCTCTTATTTATTAAAGTAATGCTGTTTTTTCCCTGGCACAGTGACACTGGAGATTTATCGCTACTGGTAGGCTGCCAATATGAGTAGGGTAGGTCTCAATATGCACATCTAAAGCGGTAATCGTGCCCCCCAAACCCTGGGGACCAATGCCAAGTTTATTTATCTCCTCCAATAACTCCTCTTCCAGTTTCGCTACTTCGGGATTGGAATTTTTCTGACCTATGGGACGAAGCAGAGATTTCTTGGCTATAAGTGCTGCTTTCTCTAGTGTACCACCAATGCCAACGCCAACTATGCCCGGTGGACAGGAATTGGCTCCAGCTTCCTCTACTCTCTGGATAACATATTTTTTTACCCCGTCTATGCCAAAAGCAGGACTGAATAGGGCTACTTTACTCATATTCTCACTGCCAAATCCTTTGGGCACTACTGTCAACTTCATCATGTTGCCTGGTATTATCTCAACATGGATAATCGCTGGGGTATTATCCCCAAAATTTTTCCTTATTAAAGGATCCAGGGAAGATGCCCGAAGATAACCGTCCTTATACCCCTGGCGTACACCTTCATTAATGGATTCGTTTAAATCTCCTCCCACAATATGTGTGTCCTGACCCATCTCAACAAAAACTACGGCCAAACCTGTATCCTGGCAGAGGGCAATGCCCTCTTCTCTTGCTATACGTGCATTTTCCAGTAACTGGCGAAAGATGTCCTTTCCAACAGGAGATTCTTCTTTTTCATAGCCTTTCTTTAAGGCTTCAACCACATCATCTCCCAGAACGGTGTTGGCTGCAATACATAGCTTCCTTATTGTTTTGGTAATCTCCTCTACCGGTATTTCTCTCATACTGATATATTTCCTTCTTAACTGACTTAACGGAATCTGCCCGCTTTCGCAAGGGCAATATAATGGGCCACATCGATCTCCTTGGGGCAAACAAAGGAACAGGCCATCGAGGTATGACATCGATAGACCCCTTGCTCGCCATACAGGAGCTCTAACCTTTCCTCTCTCGCCTGTTCTCTGGGGTCCATTAGGCGAACAATACTGGCCATGACTGCATTGGGGCCCAGAAAGTTCTTATGGCTACTGATGCATGCCTCGGCACAGCAGAAGCAATTGATACAGCGGGTAGCTTCTACATACCGTTCTAGTTCTCGAGGAGATATCCGGTACTCGCTCTCTCCTTCTGGCCTTGGCGAGGGATCGATAATGTAAGGTTTTGCCTTGTTAACCCTTTCATAGGCCTTATCAAAATCCACAATGAGATCCCTAACAACAGGGGCGATGGTTAAGGGCTCTACAGTAAAGATGGTGGATCTAAAATTTTTAATCGCATTTTCCACAAGAAGCTCACAGGCAAGGAGTGGCTTTCCGTTTACCTTAACAGCACAGCTTCCACATTGGCCGTGTTCGCAGGATGAGTTCCAGGCCAGAGTAGGATCCAGTTCATTGTTGATTTTGCGGAATACATCGGTGAATCGAAGGATCCGTCCGGCTTCCAGTTCATAATCCTGAACCCATGTTTTTTTGGTATCGGGATCAAAACGCTTCACTTTTAAGGTAACCCTATAGACTTTAGACATCCTTTTTCTCTCCGCTCTTTATTATGCTCATCATTCCTCAGCTAATACTTTCTCTCAATCATATCGAATTTCTCGTAATGCTCTCCCTTTGCCTCGAACAGGCTCATGTCAATAGCCCGTTTTTCAAAGCTTACTTTGCCATACTCGCTCATATAGGCAAGTGTATGATAGTTAAACTCGTCTTTTCTTTCTGGAAAGTCTTCACGAAAATGTCCACCTCTGGACTCCTTTCTCCTTAAGGCGGCTTGAGCGGTGACCATGGAGACAACCAGGAGGTTGTCCAACTCCCATCGTTGTATGAGTTCCTGATTCATGGCGTAACTTCTGCTTGACAACGATACCTTATTTGCCCGATCTTTGACCTCCTTTAATGCTTCACTCGTCTCGATGAGTCCTTTTTCTACCCTAAAAACACTTGCCTTCTCCGTCATAATCGCCTGCATTTCCTCCCGAATCTGACCCAAACTTTCTTTTCCTTTCGCCTCCATGAATCGCGAGAATTGAGAGCAAGTCCTATCGCCTGGCTTTGATGGCAATTCATACAAATGTTCTCCAAGATAATCTATGATCCCTTCTCCCACAAACTTGCCCATAGTGATGAGTTCCAGTATAGAGTTGCTGCCCAACCGGTTGAAACCGTGAAAACTGGCCGCAGCGCACTCCCCAACCGCAAATAGACCTGGGATGATCTTTTGTGGGCTTCTTTGAACCTCCCCGAATTCATTGGTTGGGATTCCCGCCATCTGATAGTGATTACTGGGTCGGACAGGGCAGAGTTCCTTTTTGGGGTCGATGTTGACGAATTTTTTGAAAAAGCCTGTAACTTCTGGAATTTGTTCATCATGAACATAATCAGGCAGATGCCGCAAATCAATCCAGACATGCTGGGTATTGTGATCAGGGTTCAGGATGCCTCTTCCTTCTCGGATCTCCGTCTCGATGGCCCGGGACACCAGATCGCGTGGGGCTAGTTCTTTCATCTTAGGAGCATACCTTGGCATGAAACGTTCCATGTCCTTGTTGCGCAGAATGCCTCCAACCGATCGTAGGGTCTCGCTGGCCAAGATACCAGGACCAACAATACCTGTGGGGTGAAACTGGATGGCCTCTGGATCCATAACAGGAAGTCCTGCCTGAAGGGCGACGGCGAGACCATCTCCTGTGTTCTGTCGACAATTTGTTGTAATTCTGAAAACTTGACCATTGCCACCTGTGGCAAAGACCGTGGCCTTTGAAAGAATAGCCACAAATTCTCCCTCTTTTTCCATAAAGACAATAGCGCCTATGCATCGGTCTCCGTTGAACATGAGTTCTGTGGCAATACTTTGATTTAAGAAGGAGATACCCCCTTTCATGGCCTCTCCCCATACGGTATCCATAATGCCCTTACCAGTTCGATCTGCTTCGAAAACTGCGCGAAATGCGGAGGATTCCCCAAAATTCAAGGTCATTCCACCAAAGGTCCTCTTGTTGAGCCTTCCATTCTCATCACGGCTAAAGTGCATACCATGATTTTCCAGCCATGCGATTTGTTCCCATGAGGCCTCAACTATTTTTTTTATGATATTTTGATCTGCTGTACAGTCAGAACCCTTCCACGTGTCAAACATATGATAAATGGGCCTGTCTATGTGGTCCCTGAGGTCGACAGCTGCCATGCCGCCTTGAGCAGTTACG
>JGI10211J34971_10003034_pt1 | contig 13522 bp, 11 predicted proteins | sample Etolagsediment_FD_34971 | JGI IMG/M metagenome (IMG submission 34971) | reverse complement strand
AGCGACAAGCGGATACTTGGGCTGATGCTGGCCACTGGTGGCTTGTTCCCTGGCTTATCACAATCTTTGGCCTCATTCTTAAGAACCCTAGCGCGCTGTTGGCTCTGATCATTATGGCTGTCCCACTCGGTCTCGCTCCACAACACGTGATCGCACAGGCACCCAAGGAAACACCTCCACAGAGCTCCCGCAGTCTCTGGCAACAGTTGTGGCAAACACCGAACCAGCAAGCCGCGAAGCTACTTGAAACCGACCCCAAGGCCGCCGCTGCTTTATTTGACGCCCCCGCTTGGGCTGCTATCGCCAGCTACCAAGCCAACGATTCAGTGACTGCACTCGAGCAGTTCGAGGCACTACCGGGTGAAACCGCGAGCGATTGGTATAACCTGGGCAACGCGCGCGCCAAAGCTGGACAACTGGAAGAAGCTCTGGCGGCGTTTGACCAATCATTGGCTCTGGAGCCCAGTGATGATGCACAGTTTAACCGTGATCTGGTCGCCCAATTACTGCAACAACAAGATCAATCAGAGACCGAGCAGCAAGGTGATGGATCACAATCGGATGACTCACAAAGTTCCGAGAGCTCGAGCTCCAAGGGCCAGGAGTCGGAATCCTCTGACACTTCCGAGAGTAACAGCGAGGCTAGCAGCGACCCTTCCGATACCGATCAAAACTCTGATCAACAGAGTGGCGCGAGCGACCCATCGGAGCAGAAATCAGACCCTCAAGCTGCGCCACCGGCAAGCGACACTGACGCCTCAGCCGAGGGCTCAGAATCCGATAGCGAGGCTGCTGAAGCCGAGCAGGCGCTGGCAGAACAAACGATTAACGATGCGCGCGCCGATCAGGAAAAGCAACAAGCTATGGAACAGTGGATCCGCCGAATAGAGGACGACCCCTCAGGGCTCTTGCGAGAGAAGTTTCGCTACGAAAGCGAGCAACGACAACGACAAAACACGACTCAAAATGGTCAAAAAGTATGGTGACACAATGCGACGTATACTAGCCCTGACGATGCTGCTTTACAGTTTGAGCGCGCCCAGTGTCGCTGCACTCACAGCATCTGTAGATCGCACCGACATTGCACTGGGCGATATTATCACGCTAAACCTTAGCTCAGAGACCGGCGCGGAGTTATCGAACCTCGATTTAAGCTCAGTACAGGCCTCGTTCGAACTGCTCGGTCAATCAAGCTCGAGCAACCTCCAAATCATCAATGGTGCCGTAACTCGCTCAAATACGCTTCGAGTCGACCTAACACCCAAACGACAGGGCATCGCTGTCATTCCCGCACTCGAGATCGATGGCGAACGCACCGAGCCAATCAACATCCAAGTCGGCCCCCCAGTTGTAGCCACCAGCGGTGACTCAACACTCAACTTCCGCGCCGAATCCGATCGGCAATCGGTGTATGTGCAGGGACAGGTGCGACTGACTATCACCATCGAACGCGCGATTAACTTAGATGATCTGAATGTTTCAGAGCTCGAGATTCCGAACGCGCACGTCGAGCTGGTCGAGCAGCAAACGTTCCAGCGAACCATTGCGGGTAAGCCTTGGATCATTCACGAGCTACACTATGTGATATTCCCTGAGCAATCCGGATCGCTGACGATACCCAGCTTGCGACTGAGCGGACGAGAAATGCTAGGCGGGGGCGGACTCTTCGCTCGATCTCGTGCTGGGCAACTCATCACGCGCAATACCGCGCCTATCATTGTAACGGTCAAACCCATCCCCTACTCGTTTCCAGACAGTCCGTGGATTGTCGCTGAAGCATTAACGCTCGGTGACAACCTGGGCGACTCGATCTCGGTTCGCGCGGGCGAGGCTCTGACTCGCACTCTCACCCTACGTGGCACCGGAGTTCAAGGGGTGCAGCTGCCACCGATACCAACCAGGCTGCCACAGGCATTGAAATACTATCCTGATCAACCCGTCATCAAAGATCTTGATAGCGCTCAGGGTTTAAGCGGCGAGCGCATTGAAAGTAGCGCGATCATCGCTTCTCAAGAGGGGTTAGTGACCCTAGAGGCAATCGAGATCCCGTTCTGGAATAGTGTCACCGACCAGCTTGATTTCGCCAGGCTACCCGAAAGACGCCTCACGATAAGCCCCCGTGTGCTGCAGGAGACCGACCAGCCCAGACCACGCGATGAGTTTGTGATGGCACCGCCGCCTTCGTTAGACGACAGTCAGTTTGATCAAACCCCAGAGTCGACACCTCTCTCTCAACCCATTGTGACTGCCGGGTGGTGGCCGATGATCACCGGCACTATCACACTGCTATGGCTGGCGACCTTGTTGTGGGGCTGGCGACGCGGACAAGCACACAAGAAAAGTGCAGCGCCAACAAGCGCTGCACATGAGAGCCAAAGCGATTTGCTGCGGCAAGCAATTGATGCGGCCCGACATAGCGATGCGGGGCAAACCCTGCAACATCTGAGAGCATTCGTTCACGCCTTGCCCGAGTCACAATCCACTCATCTCGACAGCATCGAAAGCTTAGGACAAAGAATAGGCTCAGCGAGCCTAGAGCGCGAGCTTCAGCAACTGCTGCGACAACGATACAGCGCTACCCCGCAAACATGGCAGGGCACCGCACTCGCCAAACTGTTGCGACAGCACAGAAGAGAAATCGAGCAGCTCTTGGCCCCGCGTTCAGACGCCTCACTGCGGCTGTACCCGCCGAATTAAATTTACCCTTCGGCTATGCGAAGTAGCAGAGCAAAACCGCCCTACTGAGCCAGCATTGACCCTGCTGCGTGATCACCGACCATAGGCAATCACGCAGCAGATGCCAGACTCAAACAGCGAGTGACTTTGACACCACTTCGAACACATCTTTAGACAAGGTCGCCTGGCTAGCAATGCGCTCTAGCTCTGCCCGCATCGCAGCACTCTGAGCAGGATAAGTCCGCCATTTGGTGAGCGGCGCTAGCAGGCGCGACGCTATTTGAGGGTTCTTTTCATTGAGCTCGATAACGATGTCTGCCAGCAGAGCATAGCCTTGCCCATCGGTGCTGTGAAACTGCACCGGGTTCGCCTGACTGAAGGCCCCAATCACGGATCGCACTTTGTTCGGATTCAATGGATCATAGGCCGGATGCGCTAGCAGTGATTTAACGCGATCAATCGCATTGCCATAAGGGTTCATAGCCTGCAGCTGAAACCATTGATTTACCACTAATGGCTCATCGCTAAAACGCTGATAAAAAGAGGCAATGGCTGCATCAGCACGTTTACCACCCACATAGCTGAGCGTTCTCAGTGCCGCGAGTCGGTCGCTTAAGTTGTCTGCCGATTCTAGTAAGCGAAGTGCAATATCGGCCGCCTGCGTACCCTCTACCATCCTGACGTAATCGAGCGCAGTATGGCGCAAGCTTCGAGCCGCGATGCCCGCGCCATCTGCCTCGTAAGTGGAATGAGTAGGGGCTGCCGCGAGCCTTAATAAGGTGTCATAAAGCGCTTTAGCAATGGCGACTTTTACGCCTTCACGCGCAAGGTGCAGACCGATTGGGTCAGCGCCTCCCTTCTGGCTGTGGAGCTCTGCCAGATAGTTCTCGCTCGGCAAGACCAGGCTCACCGCCACAATTGCCGGATCTTCTTCCTTTTCGAGCAGATTTCGCAGTCCATCGATTAAGGCAGGCAAGGCCTCGGATGTGCTGCCTGATTGCGTCTCTTCAATAGCCTGCACTGCGAGCGTTTGCAGGGCGTCCCAGCGCAAGAATCCGTCTGACTCATTACAAATGAGTGTCACTAACTGATCAACTGTCAGGCTCTGATTACAGCGGACAGGGGCTGAGAAACCCCGCAATAAACTGGCAATAGCGGGCTCATCCACCTGCTCAAACACAAAGCGTTGCTCGCTTTGCGTGAGGCGTAAAAGCACTTCAGTGGACGATCGCACCTCTACACCCTCGCTGTTAGATATGATCGGCAAGGTGTTTTTAGCACCGACCAGCCCCATTAAAATGGGAATATCAAACGGTTGTTTGGTGGGTTGTCCCGGGGTTGCTGGACATGACTGAGTGAGCATGAGCGTCAAAGTGCGTTGCTCCTTATCGTAGTCAGTCGCCGCTGTCACAACCGGTGTGCCTGACTGTGAATACCAACGCTTAAACTGCGATAAGTCATAACCGCTGACCGCTTCCATCGCCGCTACAAAATCATCACAGGTGACCGCTTGCCCATCGTGGCGATCGAAATACAGGTCTGAACCGGCTCGGAATCTGTCCTCACCGAGCAAGGTGTGTAGCATTCGGACCACTTCGGCCCCTTTCTCGTACACCGTCAGCGTATAAAAGTTGGAGATCTCGATATAGGAATCAGGCCTTACCGGATGCGACATAGGGCCCGCATCTTCGGCAAACTGAGCCGTTCGCAGGAGCACCACATCTTCAATACGCTTGACCGCTTCCGAACCCATGTCAGCCGAAAATTGACTGTCACGAAAAACAGTAAAACCCTCTTTCAGACTCAGCTGAAACCAATCTCTGCAGGTCACCCGGTTACCCGACCAATTATGGAAGTATTCGTGTGCGATAATCGCCTCGACCCGCTGATAGCCCTGATCTGTGGTGACATCAGGGCTGGCTAACACGCACGACGTGTTAAAAATATTGAGGCTCTTATTCTCCATGGCACCCATGTTAAAGTCATCGACCGCGACAATATTGAACAACTCGAGGTCATACTCGCGGCCATACTTCTGTTCGTCCCACAGCATCGAACGTTTCAATGCGCCCATCCCAAAATCACATTTATCTAGGTCTTTGGGCTCGACAAATATTCTGAGCACCACGTCGCGACCAGACATCGTGGTAAAACGGTCTTCGATATGTGCCAGATCGCCCGCAACCAGCGCAAACAAGTAAGCTGGTTTCTTGTGAGGATCATGCCAAGTAACACTATGCCGGCCGTGATCGAGCGTCTCTGCGCCGATCTGGTTACCATTACTGAGTAGTACTGGATACTGTTCCTGATCAGCCGTGATGCGGACGGTAAAAATTGACATCACATCGGGGCGGTCGAGGTAATAGGTAATTTTGCGAAAACCCTCGGCCTCGCACTGCGTGCAAAACAGGGTTCTGGAGCGATAGAGCCCCTCAAGAGAGGTATTGCGCTCTGGATGAATTTCAACCACGGTGCGCAACGTAAAGTGATCGGGCGGCGACGCAATAATGAGCTGGTCCGGCGTTAGTTGGTAATCGGAGGCGTCCAGAATAAGGCCATCTAACTCAACCGATAGCAGGATAAGATCTTGCCCATCGAGTACCAAGGCACTGCGGTCAGCACGCGTGCGTTCGATCGTCAGAGTCGAGGTCACCAAGGTTTTATCACTGAACAACTCGAACTCAAGTTCGACGTTACGAATCGCAAAACTCGCAGGTTGATAATCTGCCAGACGTATTGCCTGTGGCTGAGCATCTCTCATGACTGTCTCCTAATAATCAATTGCAAGGCGATAGCCGCCATACTTGCGTAAGTTGAGAACCCCGGTATCTAGGATCAAGTACTGTCCTTTGATCCCGACCAAACGTCCCTCGACCACCGGTTCCTTATCGAGGTTGAAGGCCTTCACTTTGTCTGGATATTCAGTGATCGGAAAAGTGATGTTAACCGTTGCTGCATCCAGCAACGGTTGTATCGACTGCAACCCGAATCGCGATTGCAGATCCTCGATAGTTGATGCGTATTCGCTTAACAAACGATCACGCTGTGCCTCTAAGTCCAATGGCTCGGGAGGTCCCTTGAGCATCGCTTGCCAGGCGGTTTTATCAGCTGTCGTCTTAGCGAGCTCGACTTCCAGTGCGCCCGACAGATAACGACTCGAAACACGCGCAATCGGAAGCGCTTGGGTTGCGCCTTGATCAATCCAGCGGGTCGGGATTTGAGTGTGTCTAGTGATACCTACTTTCAGACCCGAGGTGTTTGCCAGATACACGTAGTGGTCGATCATACAGTTCGTTTGCCCCCAATCGGGCTCGCGGCAAGTACCCGCCTCGAAATGACACTTGTGCGGGCTCATAATGCATGAGTCACACTGCGCCAGCGAACGAAAACACGGGTAGCAATACCCCTGATTAAAACTTTTATTCGTTTTTCGATCGCAGGCGACACAGCGAATCTCTTGCAAAAATTCGAGTCGAATATCGTTACCAATCAAAGGATTCAAGGCAAGCTTTTGGTCGCCCAAGGGCAGCTCATACTGCACCACATCAGAAAGATTCGCTGACAGCTTGCGGATAAAGCCAGAAACTTGGCTCATTCCCCACTCCACTTTAGCTCGACCGGTTGATCATCGCACTGGTCACCCGCCTTGGCGCCTTTGTCGATATAACCCACCCGCTCCTCTGGCGGCAAATGAAGTTCGCCGTAAGCAATGACCGCGAGCATCATTTGCTCGCGCTGGTGAGGCTCAACGACCCGGTCATCTGGCCATCGACCCGTTTCCAAGGCCGTTAAGAATCGTCGATAGAGTTCTGGTGTAAGCTGTGCAACAGCGTCTTGGTATGAGCTTGGCATAACTACTCCTGTATCATGATGATGAGCGACCCGCTGACTGCTTGATCCAGATCAATCCGGCAATCAAGATACCCGCCAACAAGCCGCCAACGTGAGCGTGGTTCGCGATACTACCAAATCCGAGCTGATCAACCACACCGATCATTCCCAACACCAGCCAACCCAGCATGAAATATAGGATGGGGTTCGATACTCCGACACACCAAGCGGGGCGGACTTTGCCACCGATCCAAACCAGCGCGAGCAGCCCGTAAACGAGACCGGATAAACCACCGAATAACCCCGGTGCAGCGAGTTCACCTTGGGCAACATTACTGATCGCAGCAATGGCCAGATAACACACGAGGGTCGTGATCGACCCAAACGCGACTTCGATCCGTCTGCCAAATTCCCACACCCACAGACTATTGAAAATAAGGTGCATCCAGCTGAAATGAAGCAAAGCTGGGGCAATCACGCGGTACCACTCGCCATTCCTTGGCAAAAAGGTGAGACCTCTCTCGTTCACAATGACAGGGTAATAACTCAGTTCGGCTAAGAGCCCCCAGTAGCCCCCCAGATGAATTGCCAAAAAAATCACTGTGCTCGTGACCAGAGTTAAGAGCGTCACCGGTGCTCGAGCAAGGACATTCAAAAGCATCGGCGCATTAAATCGGGGGGCAGGTGGTGGCAGCGTCACACCGGTATCAATGGCCTCTCGAAGGGCCAGCGCGACTTTCACATGGTGCGGCTGTAAAACATAAAGCGTGATGCCGTTATCGACATGCCGCCAATGATGACCGACATGGCGCGACCACAATTGTTGACTCAGTGCCTGTACTTCTGGCTCTGATTGCAGCGTAAAAACCTCATAACCTTCAGCGACTGGCATCCGACTTAATCAACTAGCGCAGTGCTCCAGCGCAGTTTGTCTCTGCAGCTGGCATAGAAGCTGTGACCAATCGGGTGCAATAGAGTCAGCCGGTGCGGCTTTTTTTGAATCAAAACCGAATCTCCTGGGCGCGCAGTCATGTTGACTTGGCCGTCGCAGGTGACCGGTGGGTGGATTCGATTACGCGGTAAAATATCAATCCGGATAGTGGAATTACCATCGACGACGATTGGACGCGAACTTAATGCATGGGGAAACATCGGGACCAGCACGACAGCATCGAGGGAGGGATGCATGATGGGTCCGCCCCCACTTAACGAATAGGCCGTTGAACCGGTTGGTGTCGATACGATTAAGCCGTCGGCACGCTGTCGATAAACAAATAGGTCATTGATGTAGAGTTCATATTCGATCATTTGAGCCGAAGCGCCAGAGTTAACAACAACGTCATTCAAGGCGTCTGCTTTGGCAACGACCTCGCCATTTCTAACGACCGTAGCATCTAACAAAAATCTTTGTTCGGACTCGTAATGACCACTCAAGATCGCGGGGATGGCCAGCATAATGTCATCAGGACTAATATCGGTCAGAAAACCTAATCGGCCGCGATTGACCCCGAGTACGGGTACTTCGTGGCGCGCCAAAGTACGCGCAGCGCTGAGTAAGGAACCATCACCACCAATCACAATTGCCAAGTCGGCGTTCTCACCGATACTCGAGCGCTCTTGGTAGCGATAATCAAGATCTCCCAAACCCTCCTTCAAGCGATCATCAACGATCACCTCGTAGCCGCGCTCGTGCAGGAGCTGCAATAGGTCAACAAGTAATTGGGTAAACTCTTCGTCGTGACTGCGACCCAGTAGTCCTATCGTTTTAAACGCTGCAGGCATCGGTTTCGTCTCACTCTGTGGTTAGTGCGGCTGGGGCTCTTTAATCAACACCCAGACCCACGTTATTGCCCGCCAGGACTTGTTCAGCGCGATAACTCGAACGCACCATGACGCCTGATACGACCTCGAGAAAACCCTTGCTCAGACCCAGCTGCCGATACTCTTCGAACTCTTCAGGCGTGAGGTAACGATCAATCGGATAATGATTGCGAGTCGGTTGCAAGTATTGCCCAAAGGTCACAACATCGACATCCACTGCACGCAAATCGTCTAGGCATTGCTCGACCTCATCGCGTCTCTCACCAAGACCCAGCATTAAGCTCGTTTTGGTCAGAACTTTGGGGTTATGGCGCTTGGCATGCGCTAGTACATCGAGCGTTTGTTGATACCCTGCCCTTGGATCTCGAACAGGATGCGTCAGACGCTCGACCGTTTCAATGTTCTGAGCGAAAACTTGCAACCCAGAATCCACCACCACCTCGACCGCACTGAGATCACCCAAGAAATCTGGAGTGAGTGCTTCTACCGCCGTATCGGGGTTTTGCTCACGAACCGCTCGAACACACGCTGCGTAATGTGCAGCTCCACCGTCAGGTAAATCATCGCGATTCACCGAGGTCAGCACGACGTAATTCAACCCCATGAGCTGCACCGATCGAGCTGTATTATCGGGCTCCTGGGGATCGAGCCAGCCTTTCGGATTACCGGTGTTGACTGAGCAAAAGCGACATGCGCGTGTGCAGACATCGCCCATCAACATAATAGTCGCCGTGCCTCGACTCCAACATTCACTCATATTGGGGCACTTAGCCTCTTCGCAGACCGTCGCTAAGCCGTGGGAGTGCACAATATTCTTGACCGACTCGTACTTCGCTCCACCGTGCGCTCTGACACGCAGCCACTGCGGTTTCTTAAGTGGCTCATACAGCGCAGTGGTTTTCTTGACCCCATCTTTGATGGCTTTGAAACCCTGTGCAGTGGTGTATTTTTCGCCGCTACTCACTTGAACGAGTGGAATCATGTTGTCTTTAGACACGGATTTGGTGCTCTCCTAAGCGCTGACTTGTGGCCCCATAGAGACCTCTGCATCGAGGCATCAGTGTAACGCAATGCACGTCAACCTGCAGAAGTCTTGCTCAGTGAGAAGTCTACTTTGAGCGAGTCTGACAGTCCATGACTAATGCGGAGAACGCCCTGCGAGCACGAATGACCCGCGTGCCTCTCGGCACACGGGTGAGCAGCAAAGTGTCTTAGCCGCTAGAGGTCATAACCTCGCTCATCATGCAGCACCAGATCGAGACCCTGGGTTTCATCGTCGGAGTCCATGCGCAAACCAAGGACGGCATCAACTAATTTCAACACCAAGTAACTTGCTATCGCTGTGTATACCAGTGTTGCCATGACCCCAAGGGCTTGGACCGATACCTGTCCACCGATTGAAGAAATACCGTCTGAGAAGCCATTGCCTGAAAATAAACCCAACGCTGGCGCACAAAATACACCTGCTAACAGAGTACCCAAAACGCCACCGACACCGTGCACCGGAAACACGTCTAGACTGTCGTCGATCATCAGCTTCAACTTGATATAAAGCGTCGCGTAATAGCACACGACACCACCGCTCAAACCAATCAAAACTGCCGCTGCCGGACCCACCGATCCGGACGCAGGAGTAATACTGCCAAGTCCAGCCACCATACCAGTCACAATACCCAGAACCGAGGGCTTACCATGTCGAAGCCACTCCATCCCCATCCACGCAAGAGCACCAGCTGAGGCCGATAAATGAGTCACGAGTATTGCTTGCGCGGCACTCGAATCTGCTGCGAGCGCTGATCCGCCATTGAAACCAAACCATCCGACCCACAGCAATCCGGCGCCTGTGACTGTCATAGTGAGATTGTGTGGGGGCAATGGTTGCGTTCCATAACCTTTTCTCGGCCCTATCACCAGGGCGGCAACAATCGCTGCCACACCGGCAGTGATATGTACCACGGTACCACCGGCGAAATCCTGTAAACCTGCACTACCCAGCCAACCGCCACCCCAAACCCAATGGCACACTGGTGCGTAAACCAATAGCATCCAGAGTGAACTGAACAAAAGCATAGATGAGAATCGCATGCGCTCCGCGAATCCACCGACAATCAGCGCCGGTGTGATCACCGCAAAAGTCATTTGGAACATCACGAAAGCCATTGTGGGAATAGAGCCAGAGGTACTTTCTGCCGTTACACCCATGAGGAAAACGTTGCCAAGATCGCCAATCCAGGGCCCCTGCTCGTCATGACTGCCAAAGGCGAGCGTGTAACCGAGAGCAAACCAGAGCAATGACATTAGTCCAGTCAGAGCAAAACATTGCATCAACACTGACAGCACATTTTTAGAGCGCACCAGTCCCGCATAAAATAACGACAAGCCTGGGATCGTCATCAGTAATACTAAGGCGGTTGATGACAGCACCCATGCAGTATCACCGGCTGAAACCTCGGCTTGCACTGCAGATGAAAAGAGCAACAGCGACAGGATTGTCAAACGACAGCAATGAAACAGCGACATACTCATTCCTTCTCTATTATTTTTGTCTGAGTTTAATACTCGTATTTCTTAAATCCAGTTTTGGTTCAAAAAAATCAAAAATGCACTAATTTATAGCGCAAAAATGTTCTTTTGCACCAATTTGAAACAGCATTATCGAGCCATGGGTGCATCCGAAAACGGTGATTCAGTGATACACTGCTTCCCTTTTCTGAAAGGGTTTTCCAATGCCAATAGAGCGCAACAGCGTCGTCACCTTCAACTACGTATTATCCAATATCAATGGTGACGTATTAGAGAGCAATACCGAGGCAGAGCCAGCGCTCTATTTGCATGGTCATGGGAATATCATGCCCAGCCTAGAAATCGCTCTAGAGGGGAAATCCGAAGGCGATGAGTTGGAAGTAACACTAGAGCCCAAAGACGCCTACGGCGAGAAACAGTCGAACAAACAGCAACGTGTGCCCATCAAACACCTATTGAATCCGCCCAAGCATTTGCGTCCGGGGCTCACGGTTCAAATTAATACGCAATCGGGACCCAAGCCTGCAACTATCATCAAAGCAGGCAAGTTCAATGTTGATCTCGATACCAATCACCCACTCGCAGGCTTGACCCTGTGCTTCAAAATCTCGATCGTTAATGTTAGAGAGGCCTCAGCTGACGAGATTGCGCATGGCCACGCGCATGGGCCCGGTGGACATCAGCACTGATAAGCACGCGGAGTGCACGAGCCTTTTTGGATTGCCCCTGTTAATCATCGATAAGAGGCCTGGAGTGCGCCGGATATCGCGGGGCAAGGTATCGCCAACCCCATTGGCGCGATCTGGTCAGCCGCCATGCTGCTAAAGTACAGTCGCAATACAGACAGTGCACACCATCAAGCCGCAGACGCCATTATCAGTGCGATACAGGCGACATTAGCGGGCGACATTGTGACGAGAGATTTGGGGGGCATGGCATCCACCGCAGAAATGACAGACACCCTACTGAGCCACTTAGCCCGTTAGCCCGTTAGCCCGTTAGCCCGTTAGCCAATTAGCCAATTAGCCGATTAGCCAATCAGCGTAATCACGAGACCATAACCGGTGCCCAGTAAACATATTACGGTGGCAATCAAGCCGATCACGAATCCCACCTCACGCTTAGAGGGTTCTTGGTAGTATCCCAAGGCATACAGAACCCGACCTAGAGGGTAAAACAAGCCCACCGCTGCAGCGTAAAGATCCGACACTGTCAGCGCAAATAGCCACAATGCAGGAAGAAACAAGAGTAAACCCTCAATCGTATTTGAGTGCACTCGCACCGCATACATGAACGGCTCTGGGCCAACCATGTCTGGCACCTTGACACCGTGTTTCCCGCGCGCGCGACCCACCATAAGAGTCACCCAAAACAGCACTGCAAGACACCCGAGCGTAACCAATCCTGTCAGAGGATATGCAAACATAAGACTTCCTTAAGATTATTTGAGTCGGCGAATGATGCGCGTAATCACGCGTGGTTAGCAAGCGTTATTGTTTGAGCAGATACAACCATGCCTGCCTTATTGTGGTTTGAGACAACGAAAACAAACGGGCGGACTTAAAAAAATGATGTGCCATAAAATGGCGGAGCGGACGTCCGCCTAACTGAACTGCAACACCCTCCAGAAGATAGTCTATACGTCACTGTTTTTGCGATATTTTATACAATATTATCTCTACCCAACCCCATAGAACTCCAGCCAAATCTAGTGTATATTTGTGGGACATTTTGTGGGATAGATATCATGTCGCGTCAAATTCACCGCCTCTCCGCTGCCAAGGTCGATAAGACCAATGAGCCAGCGATGCTTGCCGACGGAGGGGGCCTCTACCTAAAGGTAGCCAAGGGCGGCTCCAAATCATGGATATTCCGTTTCATGCTAGATGGAAGGTCGCGCGAAATGGGCCTTGGGGCACTCAAGAGCACCGGTCTAAAGAAGGCTCGGCAGAAGGCTGGAAGATGCAGGGAACTTCTTGACNCCGGCATTGACCCNATTGACCANGCCAAAGCCGAGCAGGCCGATCGACGAATCAAAGCTGCTCGTACGATTACCTTCGACGAGTGTGTAGATGCNTATATCGAGGCGCANAAAGCGAGCTGGAGTAATGCCAAGCATGCCGCACAGTGGCAAAACACACTCAGAAAATACGCCTCTCCCACCATAGGCAAGCTCGCCGTTCAAGACATTGATATTGATCTGGTACTCAGGTGCATTGAACCCATCTGGGCCACAAAGAACGAAACGGCATCACGGGTCCGCGGCAGAATCGAATCCGTATTGGACTGGTCCACGGTTCGTGGATACCGCAATGGCGATAACCCTGCGCGTTGGCGCGGACACTTGGACAAGGTAATACCAGCACCAAGCAAAATACAAAAAGTCCGGCATCACGCTGCACTGCCATACAAGGACCTACCCACATTTATGCTCAAGCTATACGATGCCGAGGGGATAGCGGCCCGAGCCTTGGAATTCACTATTCTCACGGCAGCACGCACAGGCGAGGTAATAGAAGCTGTGTGGAGTGAGTTTAACTTGGAGGAGAATATCTGGACAATCCCTGCAGAACGGATGAAGTCTCGGATAGAACACAGGCGGCCTTTATCGAATCGGGCCATGGACATTATTCGAGCCATGGAGGCAGCCAAGTGCTCGGACTGGGTGTTC
>JGI10211J34971_10003032_pt1 | contig 13527 bp, 7 predicted proteins | sample Etolagsediment_FD_34971 | JGI IMG/M metagenome (IMG submission 34971) | reverse complement strand
TCTTTATTTGACTTCAAATCCTGTTTATAGGTGTCTTTATTCATCTCAAACTTAATTGGAACATAAAACTCAAAAGGTTTTTTCATATCTGAAGTTATACTCAGTAAATTCCCAATAGATTTTTCTATACCTGTTTTAATCGATTCATTAAATATTTCAATTTCAGATTTTATTATTGAATATTCATAAGTTTGGTTTTCTTTAAGTATAAACTTTACTATTACCAAACCTTCAATCTCATTTTCAGCTGCTATTTTAAAATAATCAATCGAATTATAAATCAAAGGGAAAAACAAATCTTCAATTACTTCAAAGTCGTCTAATCTATTAATGTCAATTGAAAAATTTGTATCAACCTGCAAAATACCTTTCTCATTATAACAGTCGGTCGTTTGTCCAAAAGCAAAGCATTGAACAAATAATATTATCACTAAAAATATAATCGTTTTCATTTCATTCTTCAAATTGAGCACAACTCGTTTTTAAACCTACATTTTGTCGGTTTATTGAACCAATTAACCCTCAATAAACCGACTTCGTGCTTTTATTTGCTTCAAAATTAATCATATTTCCAAATCATCCATCAGATTTCACATACTCATAATCCCTTAGCATTAAAAAGTGTTTCAAGCTATTTTTGAAATTGAATCATTTAGGTATTTCAAGGTTGTTAAAGCGGCAGTAAGTCTAAGCATTTCCCCCAACTACAATTACAAATTCGCCTTTTATAATGCCTGTGGTGAAATGTGCAATGACTTCCTCCAGCGTTCCGCGGACTGTTTCTTCGTAAATTTTTGTCAGTTCGCGCGAAACCGATGCAGGCCTGTCGGCACCAAAATGATCTTTGAGCTGTTCCAAAGTTTTAAGCAAGCGGTGTGGCGATTCGTAGAGGATTATGGTGTAGGGCAATTGGCTCAGATATTCCAGTTTGGTTTTGCGGCCTTTTTTGTGGGGGAGGAAGCCTTCGAACAAAAAGCGGTCGGCGGGTAAGCCCGAGTTGACCAGGGCAGGCAACAATGCTGAAGCGCCCGGCAGGCACTCCACTTCTACCCCAATTTTTACACATTCGCGTACCAGCAGAAATCCGGGATCGGAAATGGCCGGTGTGCCTGCATCGCTGACCAGTGCCGCCGATTCGCCGGCAGCAATCCGTTGGGCAAATTTTTCGAATACCTTGTGCTCGTTGTGCTGATGAAAGGCCGATAGCGGTTTGCTGATTTCGTAATGCCTCAATAAATTCCCGGAAGTGCGGGTATCTTCGGCAAGGATAAAATCAACTTCTTTCAAAACACTGAGCGCCCTCAGGGTAATATCTTCGAGGTTGCCAATGGGTGTGGGTACGATGTAGAGTTTCGACATTTCAATTTTAATTATTCAAAACAAAATTAAACAGAAACATGGAATTTCCGTTTAATTGCGTTAAAGATAGATATTTTTGCAGATTGACCGTTTACACCATAGAAACTTGAAATTCGATACACATGAGCAGATTTAAATATAAAATCACCATTTACCTTCCTTTACTTTTCTCATTGGTACTGATCCTTGGAATCTTTGTCGGCCTCAGGCTTGCTCCGCACAGCTCATCGGGATCACCCATATACTCGGTCAACCTCTCCGATTATGACAAATTAAGCGATATCATGTCCCTGATTGAACGCGATTATGTGGACACCGTAGATATTGACGCCACGGAGGAAGACGCCATAGAGCATGTGCTTGAAAATCTCGACCCACACTCGCAATACATTGCTGCCCGCGAATTTGATGCAGTGAGTGAGCATCTGGAGGGAAACTTCGAGGGCATTGGGGTACAATTCAGAATAGAAAAAGACACGGTGATGATTGTTGCACCCATCGCAGGAGGGCCTTCCGAAAAAGTGGGCATCAAAGCCGGCGACCGGATTGTGATTGTGGAAGATGATACCATTGCCGGCGTTGGCGTTAACAACAGCAAGGTGATGAAAGTGCTCAAAGGGCCGCGGGGCACAAAGGTGAATATTAAGGTTTACAGAAGGCATGAAGCCGATCTCCTCGATTTTACAATTACCCGGGATGTAATTCCAACATACAGTCTCGACATCGCCTACATGGTTGACGATTCCATTGGATATGCCAAACTGAATAAGTTTTCTGCCACAACACATGAGGAGTTGTCGTCGGCACTTAAAGAATTAAAAAAACAGGGCATGCACAAGCTCATCCTTGATTTGCGAAACAACACCGGCGGCTATTTGCAGGAAGCGATTAAGGTTTCGGATGAATTTCTGAAAGATGGTGAGCTGATTGTGTACACCGAAGGAAAAAACCGCCCCCGCAATTTTGCCTATGCCTCCTCACGTGGTAATTTTGAAGATGAAGACCTCATAGTGTTAATTGATGAAGGTTCAGCATCGGCCAGTGAGATTGTGGCCGGAGCCATCCAGGACAACGACCGCGGCACCATCATGGGACGCCGCTCGTTCGGGAAAGGGCTTGTACAGGAACAATTGAACCTTTATGACGGATCGGCACTGCGACTTACTGTGGCACGGTATTACACCCCCACCGGACGCAGCATCCAAAAGCCCTACGACCATGGTACTGAAGATTATTACAAGGAATTTCACGACCGCTTTTTAAATGGTGAAGTGCTGCATGCCGACAGTATCCATTTCGACGATTCGCTTAAATATGTCACCCCCGGAGGAAAAGTGGTGTATGGCGGTGGCGGCATTATGCCTGACATTTTTGTCCCCATCGAATCGGGTGATCATATGGCGTATTACAACCGCCTGATCAACCGCGGCATTGTGTATGATTTTGCCTTTGAATACACCGACACCCACCGCGAAGAACTTAGCCGCTTTAAAACTGTTAACGAATACGATCAGGGCTTTACTTTGGATAATGATCTTTTTGAGGATTTCCTTGCCTTCGCTGAAGAAAATGGGGTAAAAAGAGATGATGCCGGCATAGCTGCACGGAAAACTGATATCCAAAACCTGCTCAAAGCTCTTATTGGCCGCAACATTTTGGATGATGAGGGATTTTACCCCATCTACCACCGGATTGATAAAACCTTTAAGGAAGCAGTAAAGCAACTGAAGAAAAAAGATAAGCCCGGCCTGGCTGCTTCGCTTTAGCGTTTGTGGCACTATTGGTTCGATTAAAAATTCGTTTTTATTATATCCCCATTTTAGCATATAGCCATCAAGCTAATGAAAACTATTTAGTGTTCGTCCATAAACTCCTTCATCCACGCTCACCCCTCTAACTCCCCTAGAGGGGAGAACCAGCCAACGCACTATCAGCGGGGGACTTCCCCTTTAGGGGACTGAGGGGTTGCTATGCAAATTGTTAATAATACCGACTTTATGGACAGATACTACTTAGTGAACCTAAGTGCTCTAAGTGCCTCAGCGGTTAAACTTTAAATCTTACCAGTAAGGCACGAAGGACATAAAGTGGCACTTAGTAATAATGCGTAAAAAATAATTGGATCGGCAACACAGTGAAATACGACAAAACGTTTTAACTTTTTCATTTGTAAATGATGGATCAGAAATTTTGAGCCTGTCATTTTCACCCCGGTTTATCTTACCCGAAAACCCCTTGTCCGATTGTGTACAATGAAACAAAAGTAGCGGACACTTTACTACTTCTATCCTCTTTGCAAAATTGATTTTTAGAAAATTTTCCTACAATCAAACCTAGCGGAATCCCTTTGCTGCACAACTATTGATGCGGTGTTAAGTATGCCGTAGATAAGCCCGTTCAAAACTCTTGCACGGTTGTTGCTTAGCATGAAAATCGATTTTTGTAAAGAGATAGGATTAACCAACATTTACCAAAAACATGCTTAAAAATTATTTTGTTACCGCCATGCGTACCCTGCTGCGCAACCGTACATTTTCTATTATCAACATCACCGGGCTGGCCATTGGCCTTGCTGCCTCCATCATGATAGCCATGTGGGTTTTTGACGAGATGAGTTATGATACTTTTCATGAAAATGCCGATGATATTTACCGCGTGGAGCGACATATCAATTACCAGGGACAAACATTTTTTGTTCCGGTCACCGGTGCTGTTTATGGATCGACCATCCTGCAGGATTATCCTGATGTAGTGAATATGACCAGGGTTAATCCTTATGGACTGTCGGTGGAGGGGCCCGATAAAAATATCTTTAGCGAACAAGTACATTATGTGGATACCAGCTTTTTACAAATATTTTCCTTTCCGCTTAAACAGGGCGATCCTGCAACAGCACTCAGGGAGCCCCGCTCACTCATCCTGTCGGATGTGGCGGCAAAACGTTTTTTCGGTGACGAAGACCCTATGAATAAAACCCTGCGGATAGACTGGGATGGAGAAATGGTGCCCTACAAAATTACAGGAGTACTGGAAAAGCTTCCTCACAACAAGCATTTCAAATTCGAGATCCTGGCTTCATTTGCCACACTTGAAGATGAGTTCGATGAGGAGAGGCTCACCACCTGGCTGAGCAATTATTTATATACCTACATCCAGCTTCTCCCGGGAACGGATAAAACCATGATGGAAAACAAACTGGATGGACTGGTGAGTGATAAAATAATGCCAGCCTATAAATCATTCCTGGGCGATAATGAAGATTCTGAAGACAGCATGCGCCTGCTTTTGCGCAATGTGCAGGATATCCACCTCAAGGCAGGACTGATGTGGGATATTGAGGTTCAAGGCGACCTGAATACAGTTTATATTTTCTCGGTAATTGCACTGATGATTTTATTAATTGCGGCCTTCAATTTTGTAAGCTTATCTACAGCACAGGCAGGATCGCGGGCACTGGAAGTCGGTATTCGTAAAACTGTGGGTAGCTCCAAAAATTCATTGATATGGCAGTTTATTGGCGAGTCGGTGATGCTGTCGATTATTGCGTTTATTTTCGCCCTTGCACTTATCAACATCTTCCTGCCCTATTTTAACGATCTTACGGGCAAAGCGCTATCCATGGCCGTTTTTACACAGGCTGATAAATTCATTCTTTTGTTGTTGATTGTTATTGGCACCGGATTTTTGTCGGGTATCTATCCGGCATTTTACATGACCGCGGTAAAACCAATTACCGTGCTGAAAGGCAAAATGCAGCAGGGCAGCAGCCGGTTTTCATTCAGACAAATTTTGGTTGTACTTCAATTTTCGATCACCATTGCCCTCATCATCGGAACGGTTACCGCTTTGCGGCAAATGCACTTTTTGCAAACCAAGGACATGGGCTACAACAAGGAAAACCTGATTGTGATCCCTGTGGAAAGCAACAACGTAATCACCCACTACGATGCTTTCAGCAATGAGTTGCTAAGGAATCCTATAATTCAAAAGGTTTCCGGTTCGCAAAAGGTACCCGCCGAGCGCGAATATTCCGACTCCGGTTGGGAAACAGATTTACTGGAGGAGCCTATGATGTCGAGGTTATTTGCAGTTAATTTTGATTTTATCGATACCTACGAAATTGAAATGGCTGCCGGACGGGCCTTCGACAAAACCCAATCTACCGACAAAAACTTTAAAGTGCTCATCAATGAAGCAGCAGCCCGGAAAATTGGCTACACTAATGTGAACGAAGCCATTGGGGGTAAGATGCATGTTGACTGGATTGCAAAATATACTGACTCCACAGCCACCGGAACCATCATTGGTGTAATGAAAGATTTCCATTTCCAGTCCCTGAAAAATAACATCGAACCACTTACAGTATTTCTGAAAGAAGACTGGATGAACCGCATCAGTATTCGTTTTGAACCCGGAAAAGAACAAGAGGCCATCGCCTTTGTGGAAGCCACCTGGAAAGATCATTTTCCGGAGGTTCAGTTTAACTATTCTTCCATCAACGATTATCTGAAAACATACTATAACGCCGAAGAAAAGTTGCAAACCATTTTGGTGGTCTTCACGCTTCTTGCAATTTTTATTGCAAGCCTCGGATTATTCGGACTGGCCATATTCGTTGCCCAGCGTAGGATAAAAGAAATTGGTGTTCGCAAAGCCTTGGGAGCAAGCAGCGAGAGCATTGTTTTGTTGCTCTCCAAATCATTCCTGGGTTGGGTTTTACTCGCCAATGTGATCGCCTGGCCGGCAGCATGGTATTTTATGGATGCTTGGCTGAGCAATTTTTCATACCGTGTGCAGGTAAACATCTGGACCATGATGCTGTCAGGCCTGGCAGCGCTGGTGGTTGCATTACTTACCATAATTTATCGCTCATGGATAGCGGCAAACCGCAATCCTGTCGAATCGTTGAGGTATGAATAATATCCACCTGCAGAAGAATTACTATCCATCAGGCATTGCCCGGTATGCATACATGTTGGCCTATTGAACAATCAACCTTTCCACTTTATAGGACTTGCTGTTTCCAATCTTTACAAGATAAATTCCGGGATCTAATGCTGAAACATCAAGGTTCATATGCCCGGCAGTTAAACTTGATTTCAATATTTCAATTCCCTGAATGCTGCGAATGGTGATTTCCAAATCACCATCAAAAGAACAACTTATGGTAAGCTGATCATCTGCAGGATTGGGATAAATATTAACATCAGAAAGATCATCATTATGCATTCCGGAAGGAGAGGCCTTAAACCCGGCAATTACTGAAATTCCATTGCTCACAAATACACCATCACTGTCGGGTAGATTTTGATTAAAAATGGCTTCAAGTGGAAATTGCCAGGCATTATCGTTTTTCATTAGCCTGAAATGAATTTTATCACCCGCAGAAAAACCGTCCACGATTCCTGTTGTAAGGTCATCTCCAAACAATGTCATGGAAGTATTACGGCTTTGCCATTCAACCAGGCCGAATAGATTTCCAAAATCATCAAATGCTCCGAGATAATCACCTTTTTGTATTCGCAAATTCTGAAATGCATTTGTAGGAATGGCCAATGTATGTGTTAGGTTGGTTCTTGTTAATCCTGAAAAACGGCCATCCTCAGGGTACTTTGGGTTTTTGGAAGTATTATTAAAACCCTGAATGGAAGATTTTTCACAAGACGGAAAATCAACGCCATCGACACTATTCATGTAGACCATATAGGCACTTCCGGGGAGTAGTTGCTGGAGGGTATTGATTCCGTAATCGGGCCAGTACATTTCAAGTCCGGCCACTTCACGGACGATCATTACATCGGCACCGGCAAACAAATCAGCAACATCCACCTCACAGCCTGATAAAACCGGGATCAGGTTCCAGCCCTCATTAAGGCTTAGTGAGACCTCAATTAATGGTAAGCCGGTAAAAGTAAGATTCACCGATCCGCTCATTTTCACCTGATATCCCGAATAGGTATCCCAGTTACCCAGGGTATTGACGGACTGCTCAGGCCAATAAAACCCATTCATGTTTTGCAACATCTCAAGTTCACTGATAATGGGTCTTAGCATTTCGTCAATTACAGGATTTGCCGGCATCAGATAGCTTGAAATTCCGGACCAGCCTTCCTGGATAAATATATTTTGCTCATCATAAACTACGGCGATGGCCATGGGTGAATTCACATCACCAACGGCAAAAGCCCCTGTGTTGGTAATTCCTGAAAGGGAGGTCGAATAAGGATCGTCACCGGAGGCAAAACTCATGTCGCTGCCATTCCAGACACCATTATCGAAATGTCCGATGGCGCTCTGATTACGCATAAAAAACAGGCCTTCATCAAGCCAGTTCCACTGCAGCGACAGGGTCAGGTTAGACCCCCCGGGATTCTCTTCGATCAAATTCCAGGTATTGATTACACAATTGTTGATTTCGGGAATTGTTGTTCCGTTCAAGCCTGCCGTGAGCACATCCGGAAAAAGATTCATCCCAAAGTTATCCAACAGGCCATCATTTTGTAAAGTTGCAGGACGATATGAGCCGGAAGTTCCAATCGGGAAAACCTTCTCCGCATTTCCAACTTCCTGCACCAGTAGGCCTTCGCTGTTGGTTACAACATAGCCATCCGGCCCGAACCCGGAAATTTGGCAGGCCGGCTTAATAAAAAGGTTGTATTTGTTGATGGTTAGTTTCGAAGTTTCAAAGATCAGCGAATTCTCAACGAATGTTTCAATTTCAAGTTCCACATCCTGATTCAGGGATAGGTTGGCGAATGTTGTACGGCTTGCCCCACCGATTAACTGGGGTGATGATCCATTGAAGTGAACCTGTCCGGGTTGCCCGGCCATTGAAAGATCGCCGGGGGCATTGTTCATCCAGTCACCGCCAATAAAAATATCCCCTGAATTATTAAGTGTTATATCAGAAACCAATTCGAGGTTGCCGGTAACTGTAAGTGAGGTTCCATCAGTAATTGTAAGGTCAGTGCCCACAATTGTAAAATTCTGTGCGCATAGTACCTGTGCATAAAAACCAATGATCACACAAATAATAAAGCATATAGATTTTTTCATAATAAGTCGTTTTTTAATCTCTTATTATTGAAGTGATATTAACACCAATACCAGACCTTCATCATCTTCAAGACTAGTCATTGCTTTTCCGATAATGGCACCTTTGGCCTTTTTCATGTTTTTAACTTTCATGGCATAGCCTGTTTTCGAAGATGTTGTAAGCAGATCGCCGGGCTTAATGTTTCCATTGGAATTATCGGTCTTTACATATACTCTTCCTGAAAGTGCAACGGGATAATCACCTGAAGCGATGGTGTTGTCGTGACCCATGACCATCCCGGGATCAATCCCGTTTGCGCCACTGATAACCCCGGCTACTTTGGTATCGTAGGCTTCATGGCAAGGGAGTAATTTCCCGGGATTTGAAGGATCGATCGAAACAATGGTTCCGGGTTCGGCCATCTCCTCCATACCATCATCAGTGGTAACATCAAAATATTCGGCAAAGTCGGCACCGCCTTTCAACCTGATCTCATCGCAGGTAATCCGGCCTTTGCCTGTTCCACTATATTCCGAATCCAGAATAATGGTTGGTGCGCCATCAAGGGGCTTCAGGCTAAGGTAAGCTCCACCGGTACTGTTGGCACTCAAACTTACAGTTGAAGTTCCTTCGTAGGCATAGAGCGTCAGTGCTCCACCGTCACCGCTACCTACTCCGTCACTTCTCAGGTAAACCGTCCGGACATTGTTTCCGTTATGGAGGTTCATCCACGAGTCAGAATTGCTCGAAGCAAACCATGCCCTTACATTGCCATTGGATTGCAGGGTAACCTGTCCTCCGTCCAAAATAACGTCGCCACCCGTAAGTTCAACATTGCTGCTGTTCAAGCCATTGAGTGTCCCCACAAGGCTCGCCCCGTTTTTCATCACAATATCACCATTTCCGTTGATTTGGATTAGTTCTTCATCGCCACGCTCAAACTCCATAAACTGTGTATCATCGGGCGAACCTGCCGGCAGCTTCAATCTTATCATATCGATATTCGGATAAGGTATGGCCGTTCTTTCGAAGTTTACCATATAATCCAGCACACTTGGAGTCCCTCCGCCTTTCACATCCATCAGCACATCATAATTCTGATCGTTGATATTGAAACGTGCATTTTCATCATCGGTTCCTGCTCCAATCGTCCAGGCATTTAAATGCCCTGATCCATTGATTTTAAGCACAGGAGTATTTCCATAATTACATTGCAGAAATTGAAAATTCACACCCGAACCATTGGGCACTTTCAATTGCAATAGATCTGTTCCTGAAATGGGGTTTATCGTCCGTTCGATACCAACCAAATATTCAGAAATGGCATAGTTCCCGGAGTTGGTAATTTTAAGGGCGATATCTGCATCGTTGTCGATATCCAGGGCGGCAGCCGGAAATTTTGTTCCAATGCCCAATCGTTTATATTCCGAATCCCAGAAAAATTCGTCCGTTCCAGTAACTGCATTAGCAGCACCCCAAAGGGCAACCTGCCCTTCGAGACCCGATCCGCTTAGCGAACCTGACGACATGGCCACCCATTGGCCGCCATCCCAGAAGTAATATAGATTTTGATCGGTGTCGTAAACCCACATGCCTTTTTCATCAGGGCCAAGGTTTGCTTGCAAAATGTTTACTCTTTCATCGGTGGTAAGCCGGTTGGGGAGCATACCCCGGTCGCTGGCACCGAGATCAAGGGATGAGTTGGGATTTGGTGTTTCATTATCAACACCTATTTGTGCAAATGTGGTATTAAAACCAAGCATTGCCAATAATAAAAGACCTGAAATTTTCAAAATTGTAAAGTTGTTTTTCATATGGATTTAGTTTTAGTTGTTTCCTAACATTGATTCACCGCCAAGGGTTTCGAGGGTTACATTTTTATTCATCAGATAATTTAAAGGGATGTATGGTGAAGGATAATTACCTCCGAAAAGTATAACCGCCCCTTCGGTCGGTGGGTTTGGGATGGCATTGAAGGCGTCATCAACATTTTGAAAAACCCTTGAAGAAAGCCCAAAGGGGTTGTTCACCTGCCGGTCGACATATTTTGTATTGGGAATGTAATCGTGGAGATAAAGCCCACCCCAGCCGTAAATATAATCGAGGCCCGGGCTTCCCCAGTCTTTGTAAATATCTGCTTTTTTAAAAATCAGATACCTCACATTATCAGCATCCAGATTGGGCTGGCTCGCCCAGAAAGCCGCCGTTGCTCCTGCGGCATTGGGAGCCGAACAAGAGGTTCCGAAAAACTGGCCACCGCCACCAATGGTGGTAATTGTTGCACCGGTAATATCAACCCCCTGATTTCCTTCGTTGGTGGGGCCTTCGCTGCTATAGATGGTACTGATACCCGAGGTTCCGGATGGGTTATTGAAATCAGGGCGGTCAACTGCTGCCACACCGATCACATTGTCGGCACTGCAGGAGGCCGGCCACAGGATAGAGCCCGCAGCCACACGATAATTGATCTGATCGTTTACCACACTGCTACCTACGCCGGAGGTATTACACTGAATTTCAAATTCGACGGAAGGCCCCGATACTTTTCTTACAGCAATGGCCACCGTCACAGCAGACCCGGAGGTATTATTAAAAGTGACTCTTTCGAAGGTGGTTCCACTCATTTCATCTGAGTCCAAAATCTGCGTCCCTTGAGAATTATAGATATAAACATTGTAATCGGTATCTTCAGATGGATCCCAAACACAAGCTACACTTAGCCTTGTCGTATCCTGAAGGGTGATCACATTCAGCTCATCATTGCCTGACCAGCCATGCCATGTGTCACCATCATTATCTGAAAAATTGCCCTGCCAGTGCATTTTTTTGCTGTTGCCGGAGGAGACAAAAATCAGGATGCCCTCGTCAGCAGCAAGGTTAGTAGCAGTGCACACGGTATTGTCATCATCGTACCAACCCTGGCCACTATATCCCAGCGACATATTAATAATATCCACATTATCTAAAACTGCCTGGTCGATGGCTGCTGCACATTGGGTGGAATTTACAACTTTATAGATATAATATTCTGCATTCGGGGCATGATCGAAAACCGTTTCGATAACTGCAACTCCATGATTTGAACCATTAAGTACACCGGAGGAAGAATAGTCGGTTGAATCATATTCAGCGGGTGCGCGTCCGTTGGCGATCGCATTTTCGATGCCATTAAACCCCACATCGATGATTGCGATACGAATGCCTGCACCTCCGGGAGCATCGCCCGATGAATAACTTGCTGAGTTGTGCACCTGCGGCGTTGGCCCTTCATTTAAAGCCAGAACTTTCGTTTCCTGGTATAGCACATATCCATCGGGTAAATCTTCGGCCAGGGCTATCAGCTTTTCAGGCTCAATGTAAATGCTTGTTTGCTCAGGGTCTTCCCTGTAAACTTCAATTTTGTGCTTTGCAAAAACACTTGCAGGTGGTGCAACCCGGTTTTCTCTGGGATGAATAACTTTTACGCTGATCTTGCCGTCTTTTCGCTGAATAAGGTCATGGCGGGAAATCAAACGATCTGCCTCGTCGGCATCACTTTGTACAGCAAGGCAAAGCTCATATAAGCGCACCTGTAAAGGCAAATCAGTGGGACGTACTAAGGTGCTTGCGGAAATTTGCACTTGTTGAGCTGATGCTTCAACAAACAAGATGGCAGAAAGAATAACAAAGAGTGATAGTATTGGTTTTGTCATCAAAATTGTTTTAAGGGGTTTCAATTAAGTAAAACAATCAACTTTAAACCATTGTTTACTATGCTTTTGTTAATTAATTGTTAAATTAAAATCCTCCCCAGAAGTAGAAAAAAAACCGTTCTGCAGAGCATAATTGAAAATATCTGGTTTATTTAATGAACGTATAACAGTTTTTGACTGCTAAAACCTTAGTTATTGATGATTTTTAGATACCAATTAAATACTACTTTTGCCTCCCAAAAAACGCGAATAAATGGTCTTTAGCAGCATCGTCTTTTTATTCTTTTTGCTCCCCATATTTTTGCTGGTTTACTACCTGGTTCCTTCAAAACTAAAGAACTATACAGTCCTGCTGGTCAGCATCATTTTTTATGCCTGGGGTGCCCCCGATTTTATTTTCATCGTGCTGCTTTCGATGATCGTGAATTTTTATACCGTAAAGGCAATGCATCAGACGGCACGCATTGGCCCCAAACAAATTTTATTATCCGTTTCGGTCATTATCAATCTGGGGCTTTTGCTGTATTTTAAGTATGCCAACTTTTTTATTGAAAATGTAAATAATCTGATAATAAACCTTGGAGTGGGATCGGAAGTCACCTGGACAAAAGTTGCCTTACCCATTGGCATCTCGTTTTTTACTTTTCAAAGCCTGACTTACTCGGTAGATGTTTATCGTAAGGTACACGAGCCCCTGAAAAAAGCCTCCGATTACATCCTCTACATCCTGATGTTTCCGCAACTGATTGCCGGCCCCATTGTGCGTTTCAACTGGATTGCCGATCAAATTACCAACAGAAAAGAAACAAATGACGACCGCCTGCTGGGCTTTTACAGGTTTGTGATCGGGCTGGCAAAAAAAGTGTTGATCGCGAATGTGATGGGTGCCGAAGCCGATCGCATCATGGCGCTGGATGTTACTACCATCGACTCAACCACGGCATGGATTGGAATTCTGGCTTATACCTTCCAGATTTATTTTGATTTTTCCGGCTACTCGGATATGGCCATTGGTATTGGACGAATGATCGGTTTTACCTTTCCCGAAAACTTTAACAACCCCTATGTTTCGCGCAGCATCACCGAATTTTGGCGCAGGTGGCATATTACCCTTGGCAGCTGGATGCGCGACTACCTCTACATTCCCCTGGGTGGAAACCGCGTAAAAACTCAGCGCAGGCTCTACTTTAACCTGTGGTTTGTATTTCTGGTTTCAGGGCTGTGGCACGGGGCTTCATGGAACTTTGTAATCTGGGGAGCTTATCATGGTTTCTTTCTTATTCTCGATAAAATATTCCTTTTAAAACTTCTCGAAAAATCGGGGAAAGTTTTCAGTACCATTTTCACGTTTTTCCTTGCCATGATGGGATGGGTAGTTTTCAGAATCGAAAGCTTTGATACGGCTATGATTTATTACGGTAAATTATTCGCCTAGATCGG
>JGI10211J34971_10003028_pt1 | contig 13532 bp, 12 predicted proteins | sample Etolagsediment_FD_34971 | JGI IMG/M metagenome (IMG submission 34971) | reverse complement strand
GTTAGAAAATATGAAAAAAATTTAAAATCATTAGCCGATTTTAAGGATAAAAGACTAGCAGTTGTAAAAGGTTTTTATGAGGAGGAGCTTCTTGAAAAACATTATCCAAATATCAAGCTTGTAAAGTTTCAGAACACTTTAGATGCTATAAAATCTGTAGCCTTTGGTGAGGTTCATGGGGTGATAAATAGTTTTACAAACATAAACTATCTTATTGAAAACTATGGTATTACAAATTTAAAACCTGCATTTGAGGTTGATGATGAGCGATTTAATTTAAAGCTTAGATTTGCAGTTAAAAAAAACAATCACCTTTTAGGATCTATTTTGGAAAAAGGGTTGCAGCAGTTAACTCAAAAGGAGATTTTAACCCTAAAAAGAAAATGGCTCTCAAAAGAGCTTTCAATTGGTGAGATCAAAGCTCCACTTCTAAATCTAAAAGAGATAGAGTATCTAAAAAATAAAAAAACAGTAAATATGTGTGTAGATCCTAGCTGGATGCCATTTGAGTCTATAAAAGATAGTAAACATATAGGTATAGCGGCTGATTTTTTTGAGCTATTTCAAAAAGATATAGGGATACCTATAAAACTAATAGAAACAAACTCTTGGAGTCAATCTTTAGAGTTTGTACAAAATAGAAGATGTGACATACTCTCTTTAGCGATGGAGACACCACAAAGGAAAAAATACCTTAACTTTACAAAGCCATATCTTACTATCCCACTAGTTCTTGCTACAAAGATGGATGTTCAGTTTATAGCAGATTTTCAAACCATAATAGATAAACCTTTAGCTATACCAAAAGGTTACGCTTTTGCAGAGCTACTAAAGGTAAAATACCCTAAGCTAAAACTAATAGAGGTTGAAAATATAAAAGATGGTCTACAAAAAGTAAAAGATGGTAAGATTTTTGGATATATTGGTACACTCTCAAGTGTTGGATATATGTTTCAAAAAGAGTTTACAGGTGAGTTAAAAATTGCTGGAAAATTTGATGAAAGTTGGAACTTAGGGGTAGCAGTTCGAGATGACCACAAAACACTTTTAGATATATTCAATAAAATTATATACAATATATCAGATCATGATAAGCAAACTATATCAAATAAATGGATAGCTATAAAGTTTGAAAAAGGGATAAACTATGATCTTGCATGGAAGATCTTGGCTATATCTTTATTTATAATCTCCCTTATAGTTTATTGGAACCGAAGATTAGCATCACTAAACAAAGAGCTTTCAATTGCAAAAAATAAAGCAGAGGAGGCAACTATAATAAAATCAAACTTTTTAGCAAATATGTCCCATGAGATAAGGACCCCTATGAATGCCATAATAGGGTTGATATATCTATTAAAACAGAACAATCAAGATAAAAAACAAGATATTTTTATAGACAAACTAGAGGTCTCATCAACTATTTTGCTAAACCTTATAAACGATATACTTGATTATTCTAAAATAGAAGCTGGAAAACTACAAATCAACAACACACCTTTTAATCTAAAAAAACTGATCTCAAATATAAAAACGATCATCGATGTAAAAGCGGATGAGAAAGGGCTTTATTTTAATATAGAGTATGGTGAAGATCTGCTTGATATATTAAATAGTGATAGTTTAAGATTAACACAAATTTTGATGAACCTACTATCAAATGGTATTAAGTTTACACAAAGTGGTGGAGTTGTCTTAAAAATAGAGAAACAAAAAGATAATATATATAGATTTAGTGTCATAGATACAGGTATAGGGTTAAGTGATGAACAGATCGATAAGTTGTTTATAAAATTTACCCAAGCAGATCAATCAACAACAAGAAAATATGGTGGAACTGGACTTGGTTTATCTATAAGCAAAGAGCTAATAGAACTTATGGATGGTAAGATATGGGTTGAAAGTAAGCCTGGTGTTGGAAGCTCTTTTATCTTTGAGATAAGATCTGGTGATGGGTTAAATGGTACTATTGAAGATGATGAGATAGAAGATACAACACCGATAAAAAAAGTAAAAGTAGATAAAAAAGTAAATAAAAAAGTAGAAAAAACACAATCATCTAAAGGGGATATTGATAAGCTTTTTGAACAATTAAAAACTTCTATTAGTAAACGTAGACCAATTTTGGTAAAACAATCTATAGAGAAACTTGAGATGATAGATCTTAATAGTGATGATCAAGATATGTTAGATACTATCTCATCTTATATAAAAACATACAAATTTTCTGAAGCTTTGGAGGTGATAAATGGAAGGAAATAAAACTATATTGGTGGTTGATGATAACATTGGAAATATCGATGTGCTTTTAAATATACTAAAAGATTATGATGTGGTAACTGCACTTGATGGAAAAACTGCACTTGATATTGTAGATAAAGAGAAAATAGATCTAATACTTTTAGATATTATGATGCCACAGATGGATGGATTTGAGGTTTGTCAAAAGATAAAAGAGAAAACAGAACTATCAAAAATACCGGTTATATTTTTAAGTGCAAAAGATCAAATAGATGATATAAAAAAAGGTTTTGAGTTAGGTGCAGTTGACTATGTAACAAAGCCATTTAATCCTATTGAACTTTTAAGTAGGATAAAAACACATATCAACTTAAGATCATACGAAATGGAGCTTGAGAAAAGAGTTTTAGAGGAGCTAGAGAAAAATAGACTTCAAGAGCAGATAATATTCCAGCAATCAAAACAAGCTGAGATGGGTGAGCTTCTTATGCATATCTCACATCAATGGAAACAGCCACTAAGTGAACTTGGAAGTATAAATATGTACAACATAGCAACACTAAAACACAAAAGTGATATATCAAAAGAGGAGCTTTTGGAAAGTTTTGATAAAAATACTAAAATACTAAAATTTATGTCAGATACAATAGATAGCTTTCGAGAGTTTTATATACCAAATAACCTTGATGAGGAGTTTGAGATAGTTCAAGCTATTAATATAGCAAGAGGGATATTAAATGCTACATTTGACTATAATGATATAAAAATAGACCTAAAGATAAAAAAGAATGCAACTGCATTTGGAAATATAAATGAATACTCACAAATTGTTTTAGCTATTTTAAACAATGCAAAAGATATATGTATACTAAGAGATATAAAAAATAGAGATATTAAAATCACTATAGATAAAAATCACCAAAACAGATCAATTGTAACTATAAAAGATAATTGTGGTGGGATCAGACTTGAAAATAGAGATGATATCTTTTTGCCATTTGTAAGTTCTAAAAACAGTTCTGGTATTGGACTATATATGGCAAAAACAATTATAGAAAAATACAACGGCACAATAACGGTTCAGAACAACAACAATGGTGCACAATTTACAATAACATTATAGAGGATATAATATGTATGATAATTTAAAACATCTAACAGTACTACTTTTAGAAGATAATGAACAATTTGCTCAAAATACAATAAAACTTTTAAATTTTTATTTTAAAGAGGTTATACACTGTGTAAGTATAAAAAGTGCTAAAAAACTTTTTGATGAAGTTGAGATCGATCTTATAATTAGTGATCTTAAAGTAACCGATGGTATTGCAATCGAGTTTATAAAATATATAAGAGAAGAGGATAAGCAAACCCCTATCATAATCTTAAGTGCTCATAAAGATGAAAAGTTTTTATTTGAAGCTATCCCTTTACAGATTATGAAATATCTTGTAAAGCCTATATCGTTTGAGGATTTTGAGTCCGTTATCAAGGATTGTTCAAAATACTTTAATGATTATGTAAAGGTGATAGAGCTTGGTAAAAATATAGAATATGACTACCAAAGAAAATCTATAATAATGGATAATCAAGAGTATACTTTAACAAAAAAAGAGGTCTATTTTATAGAGCTACTTATAAAAAATAAACATAAAGTAACAACAAAAGATGATATCCAAAGAGGTGTTTGGAAAGATGAGACTATGAGTGATGCGGCTTTGAAAAATATGCTTTTAAGACTTAGAAAAAAAGTGGATAAAGATATCTTTGTAACAGTTCAAAATATTGGATATAAGTTAGCTTAAGTAGCTCAATCCCATATTAAGTTTTATTAAGATTAGTGGAGAAATTACGCGCGAATTGAATTATAGCTTAGTGGTGTTAAAGAGATTTTAAGATATAATCGGGAAAATTTCACGATAAAATGAGGAAGATTTATGAATAAATATAAGTTAGTATCAGGTACAGCAAATGTAGAGTTTTCTAAAAAAGTTGCAGAGTTTTTAGATAAAGAGTTAGCAGAGGTTCTAGTAAATAGATTTAGTGATGGTGAGATAAATGTAAACATAACTGAATCAGTTCGTGGACAAGATGTATTTATCATCCAACCAACTTGTGCACCTGCAAATGATAACTTAATGGAACTTCTAATAATTGTAGATGCTTTAAAAAGAAGTAGTGCAGGGACTATAAATGCAGTTATCCCATATTTTGGATATGCAAGACAAGATAGAAAAGCAGCTCCACGAGTACCTATAAGTGCCAAACTTGTTGCAGATATGCTTGAGACTGCTGGTGTACAAAGAGTTATCACAGTTGATCTTCATGCTGCTCAAATTCAAGGATTTTTTAATATACCTGTAGATCATCTAGTGGGTGCTTCACTATTTGTTGATTATATAAAAGCTAAAAATCTTCCAAACCCAATCATAGCTTCACCAGATGTTGGTGGGGTAGCTCGTGCTAGAAGCTATGCAGAGAAACTTGGATACGACTTAGTTATCGTAGATAAAAAAAGGGAAAAAGCAAACGAATCTGAAGTTATGAACATCATAGGTGAAGTTGAAGGTAGAGACGTAGTGATACTTGATGATATGGTTGATACAGCAGGTACTTTAACAAAAGCAGCTGATGTACTAAAAGCAAAAGGTGCAAATAGTGTAATGGCGTGTTGTACTCATGGTGTTTTAAGTGGTCCTGCATATGAAAGGATAGATAAAAGTGCTTTAGATGAACTAGTAATAACAGATACTATCCCTCAGTCACAAACTCACGATAAAGTTACTGTTTTAACAGCTGCAGATATAACTGCAAAAGCTATAAAAAGGATCTATACAAACGAATCTATTCAAAGTATATTTATATAAAGGTTAGTTGTGAAATCATATACAGCAGATATTTGTGACAAATACCCAAATGATGTCAAAGTTTTAGCTCCACAATATAACTCTTATGGTGGAGTTGCTATGTGTCATGGAGAGATAACCACAATACAACTTTTTGAAGACAATAAAGATTTAGTTGAACTTTTACGAAATACAAAAGGTGATGGGAAGATCTGTGTAGTTGATGTTGTAGGCAACTACTGCGCCGTAGTTGGTGAAACACTTATGGGATATGCTTATCATAATGGATGGGCTGGTATAGTTATAAATGGTTATGTAAGAGATACACACCAAACTAGCCAGATCCCAGTAGGTCTTTTTGCACTAGGCACTTATCCTTTTAAAAGTCAAAAAAAAGCTGAAGCTAAAAAAGATATAACACTAAACTTTGGTGATGTAGAGTTTAACGTGGGTGAATTTATCTATGCAGATAAAGATGGTATAGTTGTAACTAAAGAAAATATCATCTTATAATTTAAAAGGTAGGCTTACCTTTTAAACAGTATAATCCCGTGTTAAGTTTTAATAAAGATTAAAGGGGATAGCTTTATCTATTAGCTACCCTTTAAATAATGCAGAACCAATTCGCAACATATTTGATCCACTNAAAATAGCTTGCTCAAAATCTCCACTCATCCCCATAGAGCATATTTTAGCATCCTCTATNTTNTCATATATCTCTTTTGTAACATCNAAGCTTTTTGTTATAATCTCTTTATCATCACTGTGAGCNCCTATACTCATAACACCTTTTAACTTTATATTTGTATATTTTTCTTTTATANTATTATAGATCTCAATGGCATCTTTTGGATCAACACCACTTTTACTTTCCTCATAAGCTGAGTTTATTTGTAACAGACAANTCATAGTTTTATCTTTANCTTTTAGCTTACTATCAAGCTGCTGGGCTAACTCTAGTGAATCTAAAGAGTGAAATAGCACAGGGTTTAAGTCTATAAGATTATTTATCTTATTTTTTTGTAGAGTTCCTATAAAATGCCACGCAATAGGTAGATCACTTAACTGCTCTTGTTTTGCTTTTAGATCTTGCACCTTATTTTCACCAAATGCTCTTTGCCCCGCTTCATATAATACTTTTATATCTTCAGATGTTGAGTATTTACTAACTGCAACTAACTGTACTATTAAGTGTTCTGATTTTTGTAATCTTGCAAACTCTATTTTACTTATAATATTATCAAGATTATCTATAGCATCTTTTTTTCTCATATCAATTCTCCATTATTTAATTGTTTTATATAGTTATCTATCTTTTCTATAGATTTATCATCTACAATCTCTATCTCTAAATTCATTAGTATTAGATTTGGTATATTAAATTTTTCTAGTTTCTCTTTATCTTTTGCTGTAGTTATTATATTATGTTCTGGATATTTGGATAAAAGATCATCTATATCCTTTTTTGTATAGTTATAGTGATCAGGATAAGATACCATATCTATATCTTTATTTTCTATAAACTCTAAAAGTCTTTGTGGTTTTGAGATAGCTGTTAAGATGATACTATTTTGTGGTAAAAAGTCTAAATCCTTACCATCTTTTTTAAAAGTAACTACCCTTTTAAAATCAACCCCATCTTTTAAAACAATATCAGCAAATGAATACATCATCTTTGTATCTCTATATCCACCACTTGGAAGACAAAATATATTTTCAGGTTCATCAAATGGACGGATAAGGATATCTAGCTTTGCTATATCAAACTTATTATACCCATCATCAAGATAAACAACTTTACACCCCAACTCTTTTGCTTTTAATATACCCTCTACCCTATTTTCAGATACAATAACAGTAGCTTTTGGTAAAGAGTTAGCTAATAGTTGAGCTTCATCTCCACTTATATTAACATCTTGTTTTATATCTCCATTTTGTGATACAACATATAAACCTTTTGAACCTCTTCCATAACCTCTAAGTACAATCGCTACATCTTTTTTATCTTTGGCTAGTGCAATTGCAACAGGTGTTTTACCACTACCACCTACTACTAAATTACCAATACTAACAACAGGTATACCAAAATACAATGGCTTTTTAGATATACGTTTAAAAGCCATAACTATACAATAAACCACAGTTAATGGAAACAAACAAATAGAGATAAGTTTTTGGAAAAAGTTAGGGTAGAACAGATACTGCTCTACCCATTTTGTAAGATATAGTTTCAAACAGTTACACCCAAGAGGATGAGATCTCTTTTATTTTTGAGCACACATATTGAACATCTTCATCACTCATAGATGGATATATAGGTAGTGATAAGATTTGACCGTAGTTTGATAGTGCATTACCATATGCTGTTATTTTTAACTTATATTTCTTTTTATAGTATGTTAANAGATGTAAAGGGATATAGTGAAGTCCCGTTGATATCCCCTCCTCTTTTAATGCACGAGCAAAACCATCTCTATTTTTACTAACTTTTATAATATATTGGGTAAAAATATGATCTTCATCATATGGTGGAGTTATGATATGTTTTATACCTTGTAACTCTTTGTTGTATATAGCTGCTATCTCTTGTCTTCTTTCACAAAAAACATTTGTTTTATAAAATTGAGCTAGATTAAAAGCAGCCTCCAACTCTGTCATATCATATTTAAAACCGATATCTACAACATCATATATATAATCAAGATTTCCAAATGCATCAAAACTACTATTAATCGCATGTGTCCTTAAAAGCTTTGCATTGTTTGCAAGCTCTTCATTGTTTGTAACTATAAATCCACCACGACTAATAGCTGCTTTTGAGTTTGAATAGTTTGTTGAGAATATTGTCATATCTGCACCCAAAGATCCAACCATCTCATCATTATACATAGCTCCAAGTGCACTTATGGCATCTTCTATTATAACTATATTATATTTTTTACCTATCTCATAAACTCTTTTAAGATCAGGTACCTCACCTGCTACAAAAGATATGATCAAAGCTCTTAACTTTTTAGAGTTATTCTCCTCTAGATATTTTTCTAGTTTGTCTAAATCTATATTAAATCCATTTAACTCTATATCGATAAATATAGGCTCAGCATCAAAATGTCTTACAGTTTCAGGTAAATTTACAAATGAGTTAACACTCATAAGAACTTTATCTGCACGTTTTAGATCCATCGCACTTAAAGATAGGTGTAGTGATGATGTTGCATTGTTTGTAGCTATTGCATACTTTGCACCAACAAATTGAGCGATCTCTTTTTCTAGCTCTTCAACTTTACTTGTTGTTGATATCTCATTTTCAAGTACTAACTTTACTTGCTCCATATCCTCTTCATCGATAGTTGGTTTAAAAAAAGGTATAAACTTTTCTACTTTTTTATTTTGTAACATCTTAATCCTTTTATTTAAAATCTATTTTTGCTATTGTTGGAAGCTTACCTTTAAAAGCATTTGCTTTGATTCTGTACTGTAACATATCTATAAGTTTCTCTTCGACCCCTTTTGATAGTAACTCACCTTTAGGTATCTTTTTATCAACCAAAAGTTTAAGAACATCATCCATAGTTTTATAACTATATCCAAGCTCCTCTTCGTCACTTTGCCCCTCCCAAAGATCAGCACTTGGTTTTTTTTCACAAATAGAGTCAGGTACACCTAAATATCTAGCAAATTCAAACTCATCTGACTTATAGATCTCACCAATAGGATTTATAGCACAAGCTGTATCACCATAAAGTGTCCCATACCCTAAAAGTATCTCAGATTTGTTACTAGTCCCTACTACTAAGGCATTTTCCCTTGCACTTATATCATATAATACTGACATCCTCATCCTTGCACTTAAGTTTCCTACTCTAAGAGGTGTTGAATCTTCAACATTATCAAAATAACCTTTTACCATAGGTGCGATCTGTACAATCTCATAAGATATATCAAACTTTTCACACAACTCTTTTGCATCAGCAATACTAGCATCACTAGATAGGTGTGATGGCATAAGTACTCCACTCATATTATCACCAAAAGCTTTTTTACACAGTATAGCTACAACTGCAGAGTCAAGCCCACCACTTATACCCAAAACCACTTTTTTAAGCCCAATGTTATTAACTTCAGTTTGTAAAAATGTTATTAATTGTTTTTCTATATTTTCCCAGTTCATAATCATCCTTTAAAATTGTATTGATTTTATCAAAATTTTCATTAAATATTAACGTAACAGCTGCAACTTAAGTGATATTACAGGCTAATCTAGTGTTAAGTTTTAATTAAGATTAACCAAGAGATTACGCGCGATTTGCAAATAAATAGCTAAAAATCAATAAATAAGCAACTGAAACCAAAGATAAAAGCACTTTTTAGATAAAGCTATCTCCTTTAATCTTAACTAAAACTTAACACTGAATTAGAGTATGCTATTATTTTCTAAAATTTTATTTGCACTTCTAAAATCAAACTCTTCAATATAATTTTTTATTATATCAAACAACTCTTTATCTTCACTATTAAGCTGATATTGTTCTATCTCCTCTATTATAGGTCGGCATTTTTGTATCCTTTTTGATTCTACTGCCTCTTTTAAAGAGTTAAACAGTTCATCTCTTTTTGAAGGATCTAATGGCTTTTTAGTGTTAGCTTTTGAATTTGTAGTGTTAAGTTTCTCTTTTAGTTCAGATATCACTTTGTTTAACTCTTCATATAGTTTTGGTAGTAATGTTTTATCTTTTGTATGCTCAATTTCAAGTGCTATTTGATTTACTGTGNTTGCNCCTATATTTGCACTNAGACCTTTTAGAGTGTGGATGGTTCTAGTAAACTCNTCATCGTTNAGNNTTTCAAGNTTTAGGTTTTCATAGTTAGATACGAAGTCATTTAGTATNTTTNNATATAACTTCTCATTACCNCCCATATGTGATAATCCTATATTAGTATCAATAGTATCAAACTTANCACTTAACACTGAACACTTAACACTACTATCACTACTTACTACTAACTTCTCACTACTCACTTTTCGAGATATATATTTAAGAAGTGTTGCATATAATTTCTCAACATCTATTGGCTTATTTAGGTGCTCACTCATACCTGCTAATTTTGTTTTTTCTATATCCTCTTTCATAGCATTTGCAGTAAGAGCTATGATAGGGATATCTTTAGAGATAGCTTTTATTTGTTTTGTAGCTTCATATCCATCCATTATAGGCATCTGTAGGTCCATAAGGATTAGTTCATATTTGTCTTTATTTGAAGTAAATTTATCTACAGCCTCTTTTCCATTGAAAGCTATATCTATATTTATACCACTATTTTCTAGTAGTCCTATGATTATCTCTTGGTTTGTTTGGTTATCTTCTACTAGGAGGATTTGGCTATTTTTTAGGATGCTTATATCTATTTGCTTATTTTGTTGTGTCTCTATTTTCTTTTTAGCTTTTGGTAAAGACAACTCAAATATAAACTCTGAACCTTTCTCTATTTCACTTTCCACCCAAATTTTTCCACCCATTAACTCTACAAGCTGTTTTGAGATTGAGAGTCCAAGACCTGTTCCCCCGTAATTTCTTGTGATACTCCCATCTGCTTGAGAGAAAGAGTTAAATAGATTTTGTTGTTGTTCAACAGTTATCCCAATACCGCTATCGCTAACAGTAAATCTAAATTTATCATCTTGATTTAATTTTGATATAGTTAATTTTACATACCCACTATTTGTAAATTTTATACCATTATTAAGAAGGTTTATTAAAATTTGTAATATTCTTAATCGATCTGCGTAAACTTCTAAATAGATATTTTTTTGATACTCTATATCAAAATCTAGACCCTTTTCATCTGCTTTAAACTTTACTAGACTTGAAACCTCTTCAAGTAAACTATCAAGTCTAAAATCTATTTTATCAATAGTAAGTTTTCCTGCTTCTATTTTAGAGAAGTCCAAAATATCATTTATGATATTTAAAAGAGAGTTTGCACTATTGTTTATAGTATTTAGAAATTTTTGTTGTTTATGATCTGGATTACTCTGTAATGCTAAATGGGTCATACCGATAATTCCATTCATAGGTGTTCTTATCTCATGGGACATATTTGCTAAAAATTCTGATTTGGCTTTTGTGGCTTTATCTAATTGAGTATTTTTATTTTCAAGTTCTAGTGTTCTTTCTTTTACTTTTGATTCAAGTGTGTAGTTTAGGTCTAAAAGTTCATTTTGACTTAAATTTAATTTTGTAATCATATTATTAAAAGAGTTTTTTAATTGAGTTATTTCAAAAGAATCATCATTTGAAATCATGATAGGATTTGTTTTTTTATTAAAGTTAATATCTTCTATCTCATTTATAAATTGAAATAGAGGTTTATTTACAAGCTTATTAAAAGTTGCAATAATTAAAGATATTGAAATTAAAGAGAGTAAAATAGTACTTAAAACTATCATTACCCAACCAACTTTTAATCTATTATAAATCGTTGAGCTATTAGAATATAATATAATGGTACCTAATGTGATCTTTTTGTTAAAAGCCTCATATGTAATGATCTCTTCAATAAAAAAGTTATTTTGATATGTTTCGTATTTTTCTACTACTACTTTTCCATTAGAATCTTCTATTTTTATACCACTAATACTATTTAAAAGTAATGCACCATTGCAGATAGTCTTTACTGTGTTGTGATCAAGTTTCCACATTGCATGTTTTAATGGCTCGCTAAATGATGAATATTCAATTTTTAGTTCATTTTTTATATCTTTTTTTGTGTAGTGTATCTCTATAAAAATATTTAACAATATAAAAATCAACACAAAAGGGAAAAGTACTTTAAGAATTTTAACTATAAAGTTTAATGAAATTTTTTGTGCAGAATTATTTGTATTCATTTAAAAAGTCACTTTGATAAATAGAGATAATCTCATCTTGATCTTTTTTGTGAGAATATAGATAGTTTAGATGTGTTTTAAACTTATCAGTATAAACAATATTTCTTAATGCATTATTGATATCATTTATTACCATTTTTCCCCACTCATTTTTTGGGCAAACAGCGTGAGAAAATCCGTACTTTGGCATCTCTTTTATTGATACAAAGGCAAAGTTGTCTATATCTTCTTTTCTATGATTTGTAACTACATCAGAATATTCTATTACCATATCAACTCTATTGAGATTTAACATCTCAAGAAGTTGTTTACTAGTAATCACCTCTTTTAATAGATTAGTACCTTTATGAGTAGATAAAATATTATCAATTTTACTATATGAACGTCCATTTTCAATTATTATATTTAATCTATTTTGTTTTAAAATATTTTTTATAGATAATGATTTTGGACTACCTAGTTTTTTAAACAACTCTTGTCTCATTACAATTCGAAGAGGTAAATTTATTCTAAGTGGTAATGAAAAATAAGCAAACTCTTCTCTTTGTGGGTTTTTATACAAGAAGTTATTACAAACTTTTTCTTTATCTTTTATCGCTTTTAAAATTCTTAACATTTTCATATCTTGATATCTAAAATCATATTTTGACATATTCGCTTGCATAATCTTTAAAAGTTCACCAGAATAACCACTAGGGTTACTAATATCACTAATATCTATTGATGGAGGTCTATGAAAAACACCCCATGTAATAGTTTCATTTGCAGAGATTGTGCTATATACTAATAAAAAAAATAAGAGTAGTTTTTTCATAATACAAACTTTTCAACTTTTCCAACAATAATAGCTGTTAATCTATCTTCTAACTCATATCCAAATGTATAAGTACAAAACAATATTAAAGAGATCATCACTTTGTACATCTGTACCCTTAAATTTTTTATTACCATATTTGTCAGTATTATTATAACACAAATAAGTCTCTAAAGAGTCTTATTTATGCTATATCGCATAGTCTAATAGTAGTTTGTTTATAATTAGCTCAATTCTTCAAATCGCGCGTAATTTCTCCACTAATCTTAATAAAAACTTAANATTGGATTGAGCTAGTTTATATTTATAACTTATCTTTTTTTAACTATAATTTTAATATGAAAATAAAACAAGGCGATATATTATGAAAATAGAGTTAACAACAGATATACAAAAAGAGATATACAATGACAAAAAAGATCTATATGTAGTAGAGCAAGCATTTAAAACAGTTGAGGATTATAAAAAACTCTTAGAAAAATATGAGATAAAAAAAGATAATAAAGATGATGAAGATGAAAACAATAAAGAGAAAGATGAAGATACTAACAAAATAAAAAGTAGTGATTTTCAATTTGAGTCTGTAGTTAGAGAAAACAGTTTTAATAATAAAATATCAAGTAATGACTTTATCAACTCTCTAAAAACAAACAAAGAATAAAAAAACACCCTAAGAGTTGGCGGCGACCTACGTTTCCACAATCGTAGACTGCAGTATTATCGGCGATGGAGAGCTTGACTG
>JGI10211J34971_10003027_pt1 | contig 13537 bp, 29 predicted proteins | sample Etolagsediment_FD_34971 | JGI IMG/M metagenome (IMG submission 34971) | reverse complement strand
ATGATGTTACTCATCGTAGTACCCGTACATGTCTTGGATGATTTCATCCGCCGCGCTGTACAGCTCAGAACGAGCCTCTTCGCGGTCCTTGGTCTTATCGACCTTGGGCACTTCAAACACAGTCTTGATGAAGTTAGTCATTGACTCAACGACCGCATCGGGATCTGAAACAGGGAGATTGATGGTCTGCTCGAACGAACAGGTTCCGTTTTCGTAATGAATGCTGAAATACATGTTGTCTCCTTGGCGTCTCCGGTAAAAGAAGGGGGTCCAATCGGACCCCTAAGAGCAACTGGGAGACGAGATTGTTGCTTGTGTTTATTCTACCACTTCGTTTTCTTTGCCGTGGTCAATAATCATCTTGTATGCGTCATGCAGTTTCATGTTTGAGATCCCGCAGGCAATGACCACATTGATGCCTATTTCCATGATCATCTCCTTCTCTTCGGGATCGAGATCGAGCTCAACGTTCGCAGATCCGTCTTCCAGTTCTTCAAAGGTCGATAACTTCATTGCTCTGGCTCCCAGTTATTTTGCCGTTCCACTTCAATCAAAACCTCATGGAACAACTCATCACTCAGCTCTTCTTGTTCGGGCACACTTGTGATCAAAAAGAAGGCAAACAACGCGACAATAAAAATCATTTTTGCTCTCCCGACAGTAGTCTAGACTCCTTGTAGTCTAAACTTAAATAATAAAAAAGTAGTCTAGTGCACAGTAGTCTAGACTCTTTAGTAGTCTAGACTCCGTTTTTTTTTAGAGAAAATATCATTTTTTTCTTGCCTGTGCAATACAACTTGTGACAAATCGACACTTCACTCAGGCAAACAAATTTCGGGCGAGGGTGTTACTAATCGTAACGAAATATATCCCACGGGGGNGTATGGGACCCAGAAGGGGAGGGGAGGGGGCCTCTCAGAGCCACACANNAGCTCTCTGTGCCACGAAAACGAAAGGGGGTACCCCTTACTACCACCACAGGCAAACAAGGGGAGGGAGGGCTGTCATTTAGCTGTGAATGTTTGTGCAGAACAATATGTATGTATGTATGTCCGCGTGTNTGTGTGTGNCGGGGGTCCGGGTNGGGTGGGGTCTGGATGACGGCCAGATCAAAAGGCGGTGGGTCTGTTTTGCCTGAAGATAAAGGCCAGATCACTATGGCAAATGACCTGACCTNTCCAACCGATTTAACATAATCATGATTATGCGTCAGCCCGAAAGCCTTTGAAGACGGGCGATGAGCTCCTGTTCTATCTCGGCCGCACTCCTCTCCTTGGTCTCCTGTTCCAGCTTATCGGTGAACATGGCAATGGATTTGCCTAGGAGTTCGAGAGCTCTGATCCGGGCGCTNTCACTCTCTGCGTTGGCGCTCTCTTCGTACAGCCGCTCAAGAACCAGCCTCCTCAAGCGAGCCTGATCATGCAGTGTTTTCTCTTCTGTGGCCTTCTGTATCGCACTGACCCTCGCTGTGACCTGTGGGTGATCCATGAGTCTGCTTGCCTCGTTCCATATGCTGGCGTCTTTCATGTTCTCAGCATCGTACGCATTCCTGTACGCCTCACTGAGTGTCTTGCCTGATGCCACTCCCTGAGCGAAAGCCTCTTGTTTAGCGGTCAGTCCTCCCTTGATTGATTGTCCTGCCACTACCTGTAATCGTGTCTCTGTCATTTGGAGATCCTCGTCTGATCTATTTCGGGCGCCAGAAAATCCCTTGCGCTCCAGTCACTTACCATTTTACCGAAAAAAAGTTGAATTATTTTGTCTCCAACTGTTGACAGGTGTCTCCGCAAGTCTCAGAATCCTAGATGTGGGTTGGGTGTTGTCTTTGGCGATGTTTCAACAACCAGCCCTCGCTCAGGCGGCCCCTGAGCCCCGCATCGGCGGAGTGGTTTTTAACAATTTGCTTCTCAGGTTATCTGGTCTGCACGCTGACGGTGTTTCTGGATTCTGGATGGTTTCAGCGCCTTCGGGGTTCCGCTGTCACAGTAAGGTCTCCCTCAAACATTCGCACCGTGCACCAGCCGGATAACCCTCCTTCGTGTTAGCAGGCAGTGGCGAGCCTGCTCTGATGAGAACGCCAACGAAACACGAGGAACTACCTATGAACTTATACAAAGACGTTTGCAAAGACCTTGGTCTTCAATCTGAGATCAATTGGGTTTGGGACGATGGCGGACGATCCAAGGTTGGGTACAAATTTCGGGGCAAGCGCACAGAGGACTGTGTGGTTCGCTCCATCGTGATCGCGCTGGACCTGCCATACGAACAGGTCTTCCGCGAGCTGATGTACTTGGGCATGGAATACGGCGCCTATCCCAATTGGCCATGCGTTTTTGAGCGGTACCTGAAGGATCAGGGCTGGATCAAAAACAAGTGTCCACGTGATGGTCTTGGCAAACTGATTAAGTTGCGCGACTGGCACACTGCACCCAGCCGCGCTGTGGTCACCAACTCAGGTCACCTCACCGCGATTGTGAATGGCGAGTGTCGAGACCTCTGGGACTGCACATACCGCCCAGTCAATTCGTACTGGACCAAGGCATAGTCGAAACGCCCTACGGGGCGTCTGGCAGATCCGGCCTCCTGCCACTGATGAGACAGGCCAAACACATAAGGGGAATACACATGGATACTTCAAAGCTATACAACGTCTATGCTCAAGAGCGCGGAAGCACTAAGTGGAACCAAGCACCAAAGGTGCTGATGGTGTCCACGTACAACAAACAATGCGCGATGAATTGGCAGGGTTCGATGACCGCTCACAATTTACTTTGCGAGTTCGTTATCGAAGAGATCGAAATGCCAAAGCAGGAGTTGTATCCAGCATAGTCGAAACCGGCTCCGGCCGGTCTGTGGGATGAGCCCTACCCACACTGATGAGACAGGGCAAACAACTGGGAGAACACCATGAAATCAAATGTTATTGAGCAGATCACAGATCGCGTGATCGAAATGATGGAGACACACGGCGCCAACTGGACCCAGCCATGGGTTGCGGCGACAGTGGAGCACGGCGCTCCTCGCTCTGCGGTTGGGCGTCCATACTCTGGAGTCAATCGCTGGATGCTTCAGCTTGCCATGATGGACAACGGCTGGGGCCAACCAGTCTTCGCCACGTTCAAGCAGTGGAAGTCGATGGGCGCTCAAGTGACCAAGGGATCCAAGGGCACACACGTGGTCTGGTTCTCTAAGGTGACCAAAGAAGACGAGACAGGTGAGACTGTTTCGTTCCCTATCCTGAAGTCGTTCGTGGTCTTCAACATTGACCAAGTGCAGGGAGCTGATGGTTTACGTATTGAGCCGGACACTATCCCGGATGACAATGACTGGGAGGAGCACGTGACCGCTGAAGCCGTTTTATCTGGTTCGGGCGCGGTCATCCGCAACGTGGCCAGCGATCGTGCATTCTACGCTCCAAGTGTGGACGCCATCACCCTGCCCAAGCCTGAACAGTTCGCGGATCCTGCCGGCTACTACGGCACCGCACTCCACGAGCTGGTCCACTGGACCGGTCACGAGTCACGACTCAATCGTGAGTTTGGCAAGCGCTTCGGCGATGAGGCGTATGCCTTCGAGGAGCTGGTTGCTGAGATGGGTGCGGCGATTCTCTGTGGTGTGACTGGTGTCACCAATGAGCCACGGGACGATCACGCCAAATACCTGAACAACTGGCTGAACGTATTGAAGAAAGACAAGCGGGCATTGATCACAGCATGCTCGCACGCAGAGAAGGCGGCGCGGTTCGCTCTGGACACCGCCGACATGTCATCACTAGTGGAGGCCGCGTAAGCGGCCCAAGGGGGAACCATGATACCTAAAGTCACGATGGGCTCGATGCCCGACAATTACACTCGCGTCATGTACTGCAAGTTTGACGATGGCGAGATCATGTATTTCAAGCCATTTAGTTTCTGCCTGCTCCATGACGAGCTGGTTGAAAACGTGCAGGATTTTTATTCTGTATACCTGCCGGAGGACGCAATCGAACTGCGTCATTGTTCGTGAGGCGAAACAGGGCTCCGGCCCTGTCGTTGTGGTGTGACAGACCACGGCCTGAAGAGCCATGTCAAAACACGGGAGAATAACTATGGTTGATTTACATGAAGCCGCGATGGACCTCCGGAACGGCTATAACCTGAGCACCGTCTATGAGTTCAAGTCGAGCACACAGAACGACTGCCAACAGCCACTGCGAATCATGTTTTCACTGGACGATGATGTCCCTCAGATTGATTTGCCTGATGGTCAATACGCTGTCGCTTTCAAGTCGCCTGACCTGAGTCAAGGTGTAGAGCACGCTGTTATGCGTGATGACTCGCCGCTCTGGTTCTCAGAGCATTTGGCGGGCGTCTACGGCAAGTACATGGATCCATTGGAGATGGCCTATTGTGTGGCAGACCTGATGGACAAGTGTGGTTACTGGGGACGGTTCATTGAACAGATTGAGCCGGTGTCTATGGGCAAGACTCAATTCTTACTGGTCCACATGGGATCTTAAAAAAAATGAAGGCGTCTGAAATATTTCGGGCGCCTCATTCGTTTACTCAGTAAGCAACAGGGAAACACTATGAACACAAACAACATTCAGCACAATCTACGCGCAGGCCAACTGGTCTGGAACATCAACGGCCTCGAGGACCGCGTCTACGAGATCTCCAAAGTCACGCCCAAGCGCATCGTGTGCAAGGACGTGGGCTGGATCGGAGAGTCAGGCGTACGGTTCCATGGCGCCAACTACGCAGTATCAACTTGCACGCCAGAGAATTTGTTTCTGGTTGAACCACACCTGATTCGGGGGAAGTCATGAAAGCATATCTATCACTGATCAAGCACGCACTGAACGATCACGGTTTCACGATTGACGTGGTCTCCATGGAGGGGCTCGAGGTTGAGAACTCTTCGAGCTACAAGGAAGTCAAGGACATGATCGAAGCACTGGATGATTTGCCTGTGCTGAGATTCTACGGGGACGACAGAGTGTACCGTGGTTCGGCGCACATCAATCTGTTCGTCAATGATGACGAGACAGTCATGGATCACTCGATGAACTACACCCGTCCTGACGCGAACCCAGCGAACAGCGACAAGTGGATCGAAGACTGGTTCAATGACGTTGTCATGGCGTAAGTCGAAACCCGCTCCGGCGGGTCATTGTGGGATGGCCGCCCACGATCTGATGAGACAGGCCTCAATCAATTGGGAGAATACCTATGAACTTTTACAATCAAATCTGTTTCGCGCTTCTTTCGAACGAGGCAAACGAAGACAAGTCATTCGCTGAAATGCATACCGCCTATGACGATCTGTGGAATGATTTCACGCGGGAGTATCTAAGAACTTACCGCACTGTTCACGCTGATTCAAAAGAGGAGACTGAAGAGACCATGCGTCTGGTTCGCGGGCGAGTTCGCAGGGGTTGGTTTTACCCACGCGCACTGGCGTCTCACAAGTGGATGCATGAGATCGATGACAGCACTGATGTCGGCGCTCCAAAGTATTCGTACTATGACATCAAGCCTTTAAAGCGTCAGTCACTGACCGAGCTTTTCGACTGGATGTTCCAGCGCCTTGATCAAGAGTTTAAGGACGGCATCTATTTCTACTCATGGTCACGTGACTGTGACCAGTGCGAGAGTGATGACATTCACCGCTTTACCCACTGGGTTCAGGCGGCCGAATGGATTCAATCATTCTACGATGGGCTCGAGGGTCCGGGTTATGTTCAGCCAACAACGTTCAAGCACTACATCGCGTTCGAGCGAGAAGTGCGTGATCGCCGTGCAGAGCAGTACAACTACTAGGGAGAAATGAAATGAGTGACAAAATTCAAATCACAGTGAAGGCTGAATTATACATCGAAGATGGTGAGACGCTTGTGGATCAACTTCTTCTGGGCAAACTCCATGACAGCAGGTCTTGTAATGTGGAGCTCATGGACATGGACATGCTTTCGGAAGAAGACAAGCGCGCAATTCAAAGAAAGATCGACGCTTTCGACTCAGTCATCAGTGATTTCACGGTTAGATAAAGGAGCTAGTTATGTATACCAAGTTCCAAGACAGATTACTTCGGGCGGTTGAAAATCTCGCGCCCGAAGCTGGGTACACGTTGGAAGCAGAGCCGTACGAGACCGCCATTGGCGCGGTCTGGTTGCGGATCAAACTTATAGGGGAGATCGATCAGGCGTTCATGACGTTTGGTCCACGAGGCGGTTTGGTTTACTCCTCTGGTTTCTTTTCAGCGTTTCACACACCAACCAAGAAAACCGCACGGCATCAGGCGAGATACCTCGTCAGGCAATTAAGGCTGGACGCCGCGCTTCGCGCTGGCAGAAGGGGGACGGTAAAATGAAGATCAAAGACGTTTCATGTTTTCAGGTTGAGGACAACAAGGTATATTTCGTGCGGCAGTATGACCGCACAGAGAACGGGATCACCATCACCTTTTGCGAAAGCAAAGAGTTGTGGTGTGAGGCATGTGACAGAGAGCACGCAAAGAAAATTTGCGAGGCACTCATTCAATCAGGGGAGAAACCAAATGACGGTTAACGAAGCAGTTCATCGGTTGGTGCAGAACGCACTGACCGACATGGAGTACATGGAGTTTCAGGCAAAAGCGACAAGCAATCCGCAAACCGTGGAGGCGCTTGCAGAAGACATCGGCCGCCTTCGGGAGGCCATCGAGGTTGTCGAGACGGCAGGACTGAATAAGGTTCAACAATCATCCGCCGCCGCGTCATTCCTCGAGCACGTCCGGGAGAGATTGTGATGACAGATCCAATGGTTGCAGGGTTCATGTTTATTCTTTTCATGGTTGGATTCATTTTAGTTCTTCTTGTGGGCGTCCTGCTGTCTGAGGGTTTGCGCCCTTGGTCAGGGGATGAGATCGACAAGAGTTACTCAACGAGACAGGCCCACTCGGTCTGGGGAGATAAAGACTAATGGAATACACAACGATGGCATCGGCTGTCCTGATGGGCACCATCTTACTGGTAGGATTCGCGCTTTACGTCCTGTTTGCGGACGATGAAGACAAGTGGAAATTTTAGGGGAGGCGGCAAAATCCCAAGGCCGCTGGTCACGGTCTAACCGCGAGTGATGTCTCACTGCTTGGGCCCCTTAGAATAGATCCTGAACAAGTGAGGGTAAGTTGGGCCGCCTGCTGGCTTTATAGGGCGCCAGTCATAGGCCAATGAATTACTCGAACGACTGCCTCGCCTTCGGGCGGGGCTTTTTTTTTGCCTATCACACGATGATATAATGCAGTTGGGGGTATTTTTATGAAAGGTGACGGCCAGTTGTACGCAACCGATCCTGTCGATGGTTATCCTGACCTTGTCTCGCTGATTAAGATCCAAACAGGGATGGCGGACATGATGGAGACTGCGACTGAGATCAAGCGTCTTGCTGATTCGGGCGTGTTGTATCGGATGCCCAGTCATACGTGGCTGATCCATCTGAAGAACGAGCTCGAGCTCAATCAGATCATTAAGAACGGTGAGGTGAACCTGTCACTGGATCGTGATGGTGACTGGGTGATTGGCGCCTAACCCCACTCCGCATAAAAATCGTGTAAACATTCCACTCCAATCTTGACCAACCAAGGGTCATATCTTCGGGCCACGTCGAGCCCTAAATCCATCATCTCTCGATCCACTTCAATCGAACATGCTTTTAATTTCTTTCGGGCTCTTGATAATTTCTTGATGGCAAACGCTTCGCGCTGTGTCCCTGATGAGGGGATGGATGAGTGCGACTTAACCTCCATGGTCTGAGGAGGAATGCCAAACGCGTGAGTCATGTGCAGATCATGACAGAACTGCTCCAGTGTGGAGTGTTCATTCAAATCAATGACTCCCCGCAACAACATGCGGTCAATTTCCCACATGTCGTCACGGCGTCTAGGCTCAGAAGTCGGCACTGATTGGCTCGAAGTCTTTCGGTGGTTCGATGTAGTGGTACAAAGGCACAGGCCGGTACTGTGAAGATATTCGATCAAACATTAGTTCGGCTTCGCCAATCTGACCGATCCAAGAGAACCGACACTTCCACACGTGCACCTGTGTTCTGTCGGACATAGAGTCAGTCCGATGAATGGTAATTCCGCAGTCTGTTTTCGCAAACCACGCCGCAGATCCCGAGATGTCGTTACCTTTTGGTATTGGCAACCGGCCGTTCTCTCCACGAGGCATCTTGGTTGGGTGTGCCACAAACCAGATGTGAATGTCGTGGGCTTGTGCGAACACACGCAGTCGGGTCAGCATCTCACTGATCCAGTCAGTCTCACTGGTATCTTTCGGGCGGGCAATGTAGTTGTAAGGGTCAATGACCGCGCCCGAAATACCATGTCGCATGACCGCTACCTTAAGCCGTGTGATGATGTCATCCAAGGATGTCATGGACCCGTCCGCCTGATACAGGAACGTAAAGTGGTCATTGATGAACGACAGTGCGGAGTCGCGCTCGTCTGGGGACACGCGCTCGTTTTGCCCGTCAAAGAATGGCTTGCCGATATACTTCGAAATCAACTTTGCGATATGCAGTCTGGGCTCGTTCTCGAACGAACAGATGGCAAACTTTAAGTCCTCCTTGTCCGCGAGATTCATCATGACCTGATCGATGAACTCTGATTTGCCTGAGCTTGGCATGCCGGTGACCACTGTGAGCTGTCCGCCAACCACGGTGTAGATGTCATCAACCTCTTCGTATCCAGTGGAATAACCCTTACCAAAGCCGTGCTGATAGATGTCCATCACCTGTTCGGTGAAGTGTTTGGCGTCATAGATCCCAGAGACAGGCCATGGTGATGGGTTGGTGACCAACTCCAGTAATACTTCGGGCCCCTCCCCAATCAGAATTTCATTGCAGTCTTTGTACCCATCCGGGTAATCGATTCGCCAGCAACGGTCCTTACCAATCCGGCGAGCCAGTTCTTCGGCCATGGCTTTGCCGTTCTTGTCGTTGTCTGTGGCGATGACAATCTTGTCTGCTTTCAGGATTTTATCTCGGGCTTCCCACAGAAACGAGAAGGTCACGTCCTCGTCCGGGTCTGGCGTGTGGTCTTTGACCTTGGCAACCGCACCGTTGGGCACACTCAGAGCTGTGTCAATCCCGATCTCTTTGAGGCTTAACGCATCCATCTCACCTTCCACGATGTAGACCGTGTCACCCTCTTTGATGGAGTCGATGTTGTAGAAACTTCGCAGTGGAGCGGTGCAAGAGAAACCCTTACCGTTCACCGATCTGATCTTGGCGCCGGCCTCTTGACCGTCAATGGTGTACGGGAATGCAACACAGGGCACATGAGCGCCCTCAGAATTGATCCAATACGAACAGGAATACAGACCCAGCGACTCAGCAGTTTCTTTCGACAGGCCGCGTTTCTGTAGCCACTCGAGAGATTGTTTGGTTAAGTCTTCTTTATTTACGGTTCTGGGCTTCACTGCTTGCACTGTACGTTCCTCAAAATTGTGGCGGCCAGTCAGTCCACAGTGGTGACACTTGTACACCATGCAGTCCGGCTGAACGTTGATTGATAGAGATGGATCACTCTTTTTTTTGCGATGTTGACCGCACCGAGGGCACGGTTTTTTATACTGACCGAGGCTTAAAGACCTTGCGTAAGACGCAATAGTGCCATCGATATTCATGCTGTCTCCCGTTATATCTCTTCGAGTTCGGCAATGATTTTCTTGCCGATCACTTCTGCTCGAATAGAGCCTTGCTCACCTAACACTTCGGCCAAACATTTTCTAATGGTGTGGTGACTCATGTTGGCCATACCGCACACGATTTCAAAGTCATCACTGACCGCCCATCGTGCGACAGGCAGGCGATAGTGTCTCTTTGCGCTATAAGAGTCAATGACCGCTTGGGTCAGGACCGCTCTCCAAAGTTTCAACGAGGATGAGTGATCTTGGATTGTCTCGGTCGAGATGCCAGTAGACATGCTTTTCCTTTACCTGTCTGTCATTTTTGTATATGCACTCCTGCATCTCATCCAGTATCACTGACTCGTCTAGATCAGGTCTGCGCGATGCGTAGTACACATGTATTGTCACGGAAACATCGCACTCAACAGGCTCATCTAGTCTTGGACACTGCGCCTTGAAACTCTTGCAGTAGTCTAACGCCTTTTGAGATTTTATAAAGCGAGGCTTTCCCTTAATGACTACCATTCTACGCGAGTTTGCTTTAGACGCCGGTTCACCTTCTATCATGAATGTGGCAATGTGTCTTTCACTTTTTTTTTCAGACACTCTTGTGCTCCTTTGTTGACGGTAGTAACCTTTGCCCACTGATGAATGGGAGGCCCTGTGATTATAACCAATCTCTACAACTTGCCTGAGCAGATCGAGCGGTTTGCCCGTTCGGATAAATACTCCAGAGGTGATGCGGACATCAGCGTCACAACTCTAATTGATGCCCCTCGTATTAACAAGCTGAGAGAACTGCACGCCAAAGAGTTATCTGTGGACCTCTCTGAAAGGGTGTGGTCTTTGTTTGGTACTGCGGTCCATCACATACTGGAAGAGGCGGGTGAGACGCCTGACACGGTGCATGAGGAGCGTATCTTTACCAAGTTCAACAACTGGACTCTTTCGGGCGCCATCGATGTACAGAGAACGAAGTCTGATGGCACCTTGGCGCTGATGGATTACAAGGTGTGCTCTGTGTGGTCTGTGCTTTCTAATAAACCAGACTGGGAGCGTCAATTGAACTGTTACGCATGGCTGATCCGCCGTGAGAAGCAGATCGAGGTCACGGACCTACAGATCTGTGCGTTCGTGCGTGACTGGAGTCGGAGAAAAGCAAGCTATGACGATAATTATCCTGATTCTCCTATTGCTGTGATCGATGTCCCGGTTTGGGACTACGAGAAGCAAGAGGAATACGTTTTGGAGCGGGTGATCAAGCATCAGTCCGCTCAAACCACGTTTGATTTCGCGGATCCTCTTCCGCTGTGTACAGATGAGGAGCGATGGGCGAAGCCAAGCAAGTGGGCCGTGATGAGAGACGGCCGAAAGACTGCAATCAAGGTCTACGACACAGAAGAAGAAGCAATGCTTCATATAAAAGTCGCGGACAAGCCAGATGGCCTATATGTGGACCACAGAAAAGGTGAATTCATCCGGTGTGCAGGTAATTTCTGCGGGGTCGCAGAGTTTTGTGAGCAATACAAAGGAGACGAAAATGTCTGACGCAGTGAAAATTATCGATCAAGAAATTGATCAAGTGTCACAGATGCTGAAGCATCACGCCTATCAACTACAGGTTTTGAAAAACCTGCGAGAAAAGATGAGCTCTGTTTCGGGGCAACTTATCATGGAAGAGTCCAGCCCGGAAGAGAAACGGTCGTACGAAAAAACTACCAATGATGAAACGCTGAAAATGGCCAAGAGAATCGCTCGATTGATTCGCAAAGAAGGCGGGACTAAGGAAGGTCATCTGAGAGCTATGTGGCGAGACGGTAAACTGACGTACTCAAAAAAGCGCGCATTGCTCACCAAAATGTACCCAAGCCAGATGGGTCGTGAGTTGCACGACAAAATTTTCAAGGGCACTAAGTATGCAAAATAAATCTGTGTGGGACACCCTTTCGGTGATTGATTGTAACGATCACACCGAGACTAAGAACGGGTTGACTTATCTCTCTTGGGCTTGGGCTTGGGGCACGCTGAAGAAGCACTACCCCACAGCTCGGTTCGACAAACTAGATCTGGTCAAGTTTGATGATGGCACGTGCATGGTTTGCGTCCGGGTCTGGATCCCGCCTGAAGGAGATCCGGCAGGCTACATCGAAATGGTGGAGGAGATATTGCCTGTTCTGGATTACAAGAACAAGCCGGTGGCGAGCCCGAACGCGTTCGATATTAACTCAGCCTACCAACGTTGCCTTGTGAAATGCTTGGCGTACATGGGCCTTGGCATGTACATTTATCAGGGGGAAACAGAGAACCCTGACACTAAGAAAACTTACGAGGTCAAAGACTTGGAAGGCGAAACCCAAATTGTCGATGATCTGTCGGCCCTGAAGGACATTTTTTTGACCTTCATGACAGACATCAATGGCAAGACATCGCTTCAGGAACTGCGTCAGTTCTGGGCGATGAACAAAAAACCACTGTCGGATCTGGAGAAACACCGGCCCGAGGATTACAAGGTGGTCTATGACGCATTCATGAAAGTAGCTGGAAAACTGAAGGAGACAGAGAATGGCTCAGTATGATAAACCCCGTGGCGCGTTGTTTGTAAATCAACGCAAAGAAAAAGACACTCACCCTGATCACCGTGGCAATCTTGAGATTGACCGCGACTTGATCAAGGAGTTGGTCAATCAGGTCAACAACGGTGAGCAGTTTGGCAAGATGGAAGTGGTTGGCTGGAACAAGTCCTCGGACCGTGCAGGCAATTACATTTCATTGAGTGCGAGCAAGCCGTATGTGAAGCCTGAAGACCAACCACAGTCTGCACCACAGTCTGCACCACATACTTCCGATGACAAGATACCGTTCTGAGAAGTATCTGTGGACTATACGTGGAAGGCCATGTCTGGTTTGCAAGCACGAAGGGGAGGCGCACCACGTCACCTACGCCCAGCCGAATGGTTTAAGCCTGAAGGTTGGCGACAACTGGTGCGTCCCTTTGTGCCACGCACATCACATGGAATTGCACGCTTTCGGAGACGAACGAACTTGGTGGGATCTTCAGGGGATTGACCCTCTGGAGATCGCCCAACAATTGTACGAGGAGTACGAACAATGAGTGGATTTAAGATGGAAGAAAAGTTTGGTGACAAGACAATCACATATCTTGTTGCCAAGAACGGAACGCATTCAGGTGCAATCAGCGTTCAGATTGATGACGAGGTTGTCATTGATGGTTTGAACTTCACCACTGCGGCCGAGCTAACACACGCTCTTTACAAGGCTCAGATAGCTGTGATGTCTCGGGCAAGCACTTCAGCAGTCATGCAGTCCACTGCGGACTCACCTGATGCTGAGAGCTTCATGAAGAACTCGGTGCAGTATCTTCGCAACATCAGTGCTCCAATTTTGGGGAGATTGTAATGTCGAAAAAAAATAAAAAGTTTATTGTGACGTACTCTGCTGAGTTTATTCGGTCTCGCGCCGTGTCTGCACGCAACGCTGAAGAGGCGTGGATCAAGGCTGAGAAACAAGAGCGCACCCGTCAGGAAACACTGAGCAGATCAGGCTACAGTCTTGGAGATATAGATCTTATAGACTCGAGCGTTGATGCAGAGGTTTCTTCACGATGGTAATAGATGCCGCCCACTTTGAGGCGGTCAAGATTTCTATGAGCCAGAGCAAGGACGGAACTGTTCTACGCCTTGGAATTCACCCTGACGATGTGCCGGACAGTCTGTATTCAGACTGGGTCGGCTCTCGTTACATGGTGGCCATGGTTCGCCTCGATGAGAACGAACAACCGGTTGAAATGAACAACAAGTCTGAGATTGAAAAGCTCAAGTCATCGTGCGGTGCGCTGTGTCGTAATCCGAAGTTCCAGAAATGGGT
>JGI10211J34971_10003025_pt1 | contig 13537 bp, 16 predicted proteins | sample Etolagsediment_FD_34971 | JGI IMG/M metagenome (IMG submission 34971) | reverse complement strand
CTTATCTTGCATGGCCCGAAGGCAGCACTCGATATCGCGCAGGCTTTCGCGGTAGGTCAGTTGGGCGAGTGCCATACACAAAAGCTGATCATAGCATGTGAACGAACGAACTCGATAATTGCCACTATACCGCTCGACGCATTTTCTGAATTTCTTTTGAGGGAGGAAGTCCATCACTTGTGAAAAAACGGTTTGGCCCTGGTACATCGACACACTCCTTTTCCGACCGTGCAGATTTCAAAAAAATCTGAGTATGGGCAAAACCTATGCGAATTTCAAGTCGATCCCTCCAATTTGTGCCTATTTTATAAAATATTTCAATCTTTTATATACATTACTTAAAAGCTTAACCGGACACTACTGATCGGCTATAAAGGATGAGGGGGTAGGGTTAATGACGCTCAACGGATAGGGGCCACCGCAAAAGCGAGGCAAGTCCAGACGGCGTGAGAAATCACAACAGGCCAGAGGGTTTTCAAGCGCCAGTACAGAAATCCCCAGAAAAGGCCGGCAATCCCCGCAGCACCCACCAACATGAAATTAAGGGATGAAATATGCACCGCCGCATAAAGAATGGCAGCGATAACCCATCCGCCGAATCCCCCTAGATAACGACTTAATCGGCGTTGAAGAAACCCCCGCCAGAAAATCTCCTCCGCTGGACTGGTGATAAAAAACAACACCAGGCCGATGACCCAACCGGGTGTATTGTCGCCTTTGGCATAAATGGCATCCACCTGGTTTTCGGCAAAGGGAAAAAGGAGGTTTGAAATGGCGTTTCCCGCCATGAAAACGCCATAAAGAAAAAGAGCGGACAAAACGCCCCAGAGGACTGCCCGGCCGTTCAAATCCTTGAAAGGGAGCGGCCACCCACCAAAGACCACCGCCAGAAAAGCCAGACCCAGTGCTGAAAGCGTGATTTTGATCCAGAAATTGCCAATGGGTACAAAAAAAGCGAAAAACCAGAGGACGGCGGCAACCGCCATACACATCACCAGCGGACGGAGATCCGTTTCCTTTTTGCTTAATTGAAACATCTTTCAAGAAGGATGGAAATCAAGAGAAGGACCCCGAATGCCGTATCCAGTTTGGCGGTTCTAGCATCCGCATCTGGAGGACAATCTCCGGACACAATTTTGAAAACGGGCTTTACAAGGGGAAGCGCCAGCAGCACCAGAAGTGACCATGGTGTTAACGGGCCCAGCAGACTCATGAGGACCACACCCAAAAAAGCCAGGAAGATCAGAGCGCCGTAAACCAGCCGCCCCCTTTCGCCTCCCAACAGAACGGGCAGGGTTTTGATGCCCTGCTTTTCGTCAAATGCCATGTCCCGAATGTTGTTGGCCAACAGCACCAGTCCCACCAGGATTCCAAAAGGAAAGGATATCAGCACAATGTCAAAACTAAACGCCTGCGTTTGAACATAATGTGCGCCCATCATGGCCAGGGGACCCCACAGCAGAAAAACGGTCGGTTCTCCCAGCGCGTGGTATTTAAGGTTGAAAGGAGGCGCGGTATAGAAAACAGCTGTCAGAACGCCGGCAATCCCGATCAACAGGATCGGCCAGCCGCGAGTGGCGGTCAGATAAAATCCGATGATAACACCGGTTGCGTAGAGCAGCAGTGAAAACGTCAGCACCTGCCTCAAATTGAGGGCATTTTCCACCAGCGGATGGGGCCGGTATTTGACCGTCGGAGCAGATGGGGTGTCCACTTCGTTTTTCACATCGTAGTAGTCGTTCAGTAGGTTTGTGGCGCCATGAAGCGCCACCATGCCCAGAAGCGCAAGGACATATCCGCCAAAGCGAAATTCACCTGTCAATCCCCACACAGAGCCGATGGTAACGGAAATGGCCGACATTGAAAAAGACCATGGCCTCGCAGCAAGAAACCAGGTTTTGATGTCCGGCATATGTTTTCTCCGAGACCAGTCTTTCGTATCAAATCGGTTTACTGAAGGTTATTTAAAATGGCCCAATCCGCCACTTCAACGGGGCTGTCCAGCACTGTTACGCCCGCTGCTTCAAGGGCTTCGCACTTTCCGGCAAATGTTCCCGCTGAACCGCGAACAATAGCCCCCGCATGTCCCATGCGTTTTCCCTGAGGGGAAAAGCGTCCTGCAATATAAGCGGCAACGGGCTTTTTCATGCGCGTGGAGATAAATTCGGCGGCCTGTTCCTCCTGGTCTCCCCCCACCTCTCCGACGATGATGACCCCTTTGGTCTCGTCGTCTTTTTCAAATTCTCTGAGGATATCGGAGAGGTTGGTCAGCACAACCGGATCAGCGCCCATGCCCACCACCGTGCTCTGCCCCACATTTTTTTCTGACAGAATGCCCGCAAATTCATAGCTCAATGTGCCGCTTCGGGAAATAATGCCGGCCCGGCCCGGTGCGAAGAGCGATGCGGGCATAATGCCCATTTTCCCTTTTCCGGGAACCAGAATACCCGGCGTGGTGGGTCCCAGGGCGACAAGATCTTTGCCCTCCATATAAGCCCGCATTTTCATGACATCGTGTACCGGTACGTGTTCCGGAACAATTACGATGAGTTCAACCCCCGCATCCACCGTTTCATAAAAGGCATCCAGGACAAACGGGGCCGGAACAAAAAACACGGATGCATTGGCCCCGGTTTCTTTCACCGCCTCCGCCACACTGTCGAAAACCGGCAGACCCTCAACGGTATTGCCCCCTTTGCCAGGGGTTACGCCGCCTACCACGGCCGTGCCATATTCCAACATCCATTTTGTCTGTACACTCCCTATTTTTCCCGTAATTCCCTGAACAATCACCCGGGTATGGTCGTCTATATAGATACTCATGATCAATCCTCTTTTAATTCTATCGGTCTAGAGATTCTAAAAAATCGCAGCGACAAATCCAATCTTTGGGTCGCCCGGTATTTAAGCGGCGAGCAGTTCCACCAGCCTGGCAACAGCCACCTCAGTCGCTGCATCGGTGACAACATGGACGCCGCCCGAGGACAGGATCTCCCACGTTTCCTCCTGGTGGTTTCCCAGAGCTTTGGCCACAATAGGGATTTGAAGGTTGTTTTCTTTTATAAATTGAACAACGCCTTTAGCGCCCTCGTGAATGGGGTTGATGCCGCCGTAAATGTTGATAAAAACGGCTTTGATGCGTTTTTTGGTGGTCACCAGATCCATGCATTTATACAAGAGATCCGCCGTGATGCCGCCGCCGGTCTCTAGAAAATTGGCCGGTTTAAGATGCTTTCCGATGATGTCCATGCTGGCCATGCCCAAGCCCGCCCCCGAGCTGATCAAAGCAATGTCCCCATCCAGGTCCACATAGGTCACACCAATTTCCTTCCCTTTGCGCTCAAGAGAGTTTTCGATCCGTTCCCAGTAATCGGGAAGGGGGTGCCGAATCCTTGAAAGCGCCGAGTTGTCAATCTCAAGGACAGAATCAACAGCCATCACCCCCCCGTTGGCAAGGACTGCCAGAGGGTTGATTTCCACCTGAAGGGCTTCAAGGCCGCTGAAAATTTTATACAGCTTTACCGTCACATCGGCACACGAAACCAGGGTACGCTGGGTGAGCCCCAGTTTTCTGAAGAGGTTTCGCGCATGATAGGGATAAAGCCCGAATTCGGGATCCACATGAAATGAGGCAATTTTGTCCGGGGATTTTTCCGCCACCGCTTCGATATGGACACCCCCTTCGGTGCTGGCCACAACCACCGGACGTCCCGAATACCCGTCAATGGTGATGCCGATATACAACTCCTGTTCAATATCCGCTTTTTCGCTCACCAGAATCTTGCGAACCTTCAGCCCTTTGATCTCTTTGGCAAAGAGCTCACCCGCCAGATTTTCAAGGGCCTCCGGCGTATCAGCCGTTTTGATGCCACCCGCCAGACCGCGCCCCCCAACCAGCACCTGGGCTTTCAAAATTACCGGGTAACCGATTTCTCCCGCAATTTCCGCGGCATCCTCTACCGATTCCGCAACACCGCGTCTCGGTACCGGGATCTTCATGCTTTCAAAAATATCCGCCCCTTCATATTCATGGAGTCTCATAATAATTCATGTTCCTTTCAGGATTTGACAGGTTTACATTCGATTTAATTATTTCTGAAGGAAATTACACCGGGCAGGAGAACCGAGGCTTCCTGATATTGTGTCATTTTTTAGCTAGTTAGGATACTCAGAATGGAGGGATATGTCAACAAGGAATCACGGCTTCGAGACTGATTTTTCTTTACGGTTGCCGACATTCAGGCGATATGTTAAATCGTATCGTGAACTTTTAAAACGATGCTGATGTGTGAGAAGACCCATGATCAAAAAAATCCCTTTTGACCAAGCTTTGGGCCAGGCGCTGAGCCATGATATCACTGAAATACGCCCGGGGCAGTTCAAAGGCGCCGCCTTTAAAAAGGGGCACATCATATCGGAGTGCGACTGCGCCCATTTCAAGAGACTCGGCAAGGAAAACTTTTATGAGATTTCCATTGAAGAAGACGAATATCACGAAAATGATGCAGCCGAAATTTTGAGCCGGGCGCTCTGCGGTGAAGGGGTAAGCTGGTTTGAGCCGCCCCACGAGGGTAAAATTGTTCTTCGGGCCAAAACCGACGGTCTTTTAAAAATCAATGTGGAATCCCTTACCCGGTTTAATTTGATCCCAGAGGTCATGTGCGCCACCCTTCACGGCAATACCCTGGTCAAGAAAGGGGAAATGGTGGCGGCCACCCGGGCAATCCCGCTGGTGGTGAAAAAATCGGTTGTTCATCAAGCGGTCAAAGTGGCCCGGGAAGTCACGGGCATCGCTTCCGTAAAGCCTCTTCGCCATGCAAAGGCCGGTCTTGTCATCACCGGAAATGAAGTCTATGAAGGGCTCATCAAAGACCGGTTTGAGCCCATTCTCCGTGAAAAGCTGAAAAACCTTGGGTCTGAAGTGATTCACGTTTCCTTTACCCCGGATGACACAGAGGCCATCGCCGCCCATATCAAGGATTTGCTGGCACGAGGTGCGGATCTGATCCTCACGTCCGGAGGCATGTCCGTTGACCCCGATGACGTGACCCGTGAAGGCATCCGTAAGGCCGGCGCCGATCGCCTGCTGTACGGCTCGGCCGTATTGCCGGGAGCCATGTTCATGGTCGCCTTTATCAATGATGTTCCGGTGCTGGGAACACCTGCCTGCGGCCTGTTTCACAAAGTGACCGTATTGGACCTGATCCTGCCGCGCATCCTTGCCGGCGATACCATCACCGAAAAGGAGATCGCCAACTTGGGCCATGGGGGCCTGTGCATGAACTGCCGGACCTGCATCTATCCCCGCTGCGCTTTTGGCAAAGGCAGCTGATATGAAAAAGCGATCGCTAGAAAATATTTTAAGGAGGAGGTACATGACAAAGAAATGTGGTTTGTTTTGTGCAATGGCTTTGATGTTTTGGCTTAGCGGGCCTTTAAGCGCTTTGGCCGCGGACCAGTTGATGCTGGCGACAACGACCAGCACCGACAACACCGGGCTAATGGACGTTCTGGCCCCTGAATTCAAAAAGGATACCGGAATTGAATTGAAATGGACCGCCATCGGTACGGGGAAGGCTCTGGAAATGGGCAAGAACTGTGACGTGGACGTGCTGCTGGTTCACGCGCCGGCAGCGGAAAAGAAATATATCGCCGACGGCTACGGCATGGACCGAACCCAGGTGATGTACAATGATTTTGTCATCATCGGTCCAAAAAACGATCCGGCCGGTATCAAAGGCGTCTCTGTAATTGAGGCCATTTCTAAACTGGCGGCTGGAAAAGCGGCCTTCGTAAGCCGCGGGGACAATTCCGGCACCAACAAAAAGGAGATTTCCCTGTGGACGGCCGCGGGCCTTGCTGTCCCGGACAAAGAAAAATGGTATATCCAGACGGGGCAGGGCATGATCTCGACCATCAACGTGGCCACCGAAAAGGGCGGCTACACCATGACAGATCGGGGGACTTTCATCAAGTTCGCCGATAATCATGGCGGCAATCCACCCCTGAAGGCTCTGGTGGAAGGGGACCATGTACTCTTTAACCAATACAGCATTATTGCCGTTAATCCGGGCCACTGCAAAAATGCGCAGTACAAAGCGGCCGGAAAGTTCATCCAGTGGATGACCTCGAAAAAAATTCAGGATCTTATCGGTAACTTCAAACTGCTGAACCAGAAACTGTTTATTCCCAACGCCAAGTAGTCTGGAACCTGTGCCCAAGGGATAATTCCTTTTATTTTGAAGCGTCTTATTTTTTAATCCATGGACTATATTCTGAGTGGGCTGATCCGGGCTTTTGAACTGCTGTTTCAGGGTAATCCCGAAACCTATTCCGCGGTTAAAACAACTGTTCTTGTATCCAGCCTTTCGGTTGCGGCCAGCATGGCCATTGGCGCGCCCCTTGGGTTTTGCCTGGGATACGCACGCTTTCCCGGGCGACGAACCATTCGGTTGGTCGTCGATACGATGTTGTCCCTGCCCACGGTGGTGATCGGCCTACTCTGCTACGCATTCATGAGCCACCGGGGGCCGCTGGGTGGCCTGGAGTTGTTGTTTACCATTCCGGGGATGGCCATCGGCCAGACCATTTTGGGTCTTCCCATCGTTGTGGCCCTGACGGCGACGGCCGTGGAAAATTTGGACCATCGCCTCAAACAAACCCTGTTGACCCTGGGGGCTGAACCACGCCAACTCTTATTGACNTCCCTTTGGGAAGCCCGGTTTGCGCTGGCGCTGGCGGGAGCGGCCGCATACGGACGGATTGTATCGGAAGTGGGGATCTCCATGATGATCGGCGGNAACATCAAATGGCACACCCGAACCATCACAACGGCCATTGCGCTGGAAACGGGTAAGGGGCAGTTCGCGGTGGGAATCGCTTTGGGTTTAATCCTGATCACCCTGGCATTGTTGGTCAATCTGACCATGTCCGGCTTGAAACGGTTATCGGAATAAAATGAACGAACCACTCTATCAGTTGGAAAACCTGCGGCAGGTCTACGGGGGCCGAACGGTCCTGGAGGTGGACCGCCTGAACATCGAAACCAAAACCATTACCGGTTTGATCGGGCCCAACGGGTCGGGCAAAAGCACCTTGATGCGGGTTTTGGCCTTTTTGGAGCAACCGGCCGAGGGTCGGGGAACTTTTCAGGGAAAACCCTTTTCCGAAGTGTCATTGGACCTGCGCCGCCAGGTGACCATGTTGAGCCAGGAACCGTACCTGCTCAAACGATCCGTACAAGCCAACGTCTCTTACGGGCTCAAGCTTCGGGGAATGGTCGACATTCAAGACCTCGTGGCCCGGGCGCTTGAAAAAGTCGGTCTGGACCCAGCCCGGTTTTCACACCGGTCCTGGCGGGAACTCTCCGGCGGTGAAGCACAAAGAGTCGCCCTGGCGGCCCGGCTGGTTCTTAAGCCAAAGGTCCTGCTGCTGGATGAACCGACGGCAAGCGTGGACCGGGAAAGCTCCGAGCTCATTTTGCGCGCGGCGTTGGATGCACGAGATCGGTGGGGGACGACCCTGATCATTATCAGCCATCAACTCGCCTGGCTCAGGAAGATCGCGGACCGTATCCTCTCCATGGACTATGGACGACTGAGCCCGGTGCAATAGGGGCCATCTTTAGAACGATATGGCTTAAATATCAGTTGGATAGCCTTGTGAGGGCCAAGGTCTGAATCAAATAATGCCCGGAGCATGACCGCATGAACCTCATCCATCAGCTTCTGGTTTTTGTTGACATTTTTTCATCTTCTCAATACGTTGTTTTCAGTTCACTAATAGTGAAACATTGTACAACGTGGATTGAAGCGTTCTTCTGCGTTTGCGCCTTGATAACAAGCAAAGGATCATGTTGTTTGGGCAAAATGACTTTGATAATATAATATCAAGGCATGAACGCTTTAATACTGGGATTTTTTAACAATTATCAGGGCAAATTGACCTGATAATCAATGGTTCGGCGTGCGCACCCAGCACAATAAAGGAGGAAAAATGGCCAACAAATTTGATCTAAGAGATTGGCTCGTCGAAGCGTTAGAAACCAACATGAAAAGGGCGACGATCATAGATATCTGCAAATACATCTGGAACAGATACGAAAAAGAATTAAGAGCGTCTGGTGACCTTTTCTATACTTGGCAGTATGATGTTAGATGGGCAGCCACAGAATTGCGAAAAACTGGTATAAAGAAGCCTGCCAACCTTTCGCCACAGGGAATTTGGGAACTCGATTAGGAAAAATACCACAACCTTACAAAATGCGCGAAGGAACGTAAAACAGGAATTTTCTTTATCGAGATGCGCAAAGGAGAAGCTTATGACGTCCACTGCCAGTGTTTTCAAAGAAGCCTTATCTCTCAAACCCTCCGAAAAGGCAAAGCTCATAGAAAAACTTATTTCAGAGCTTGACAGATCAGACAAAGAAATTGATCAATTATGGTCCAAGGAAGCTGAAAACAGAATAGATGCCTATGATCAAGGAAAAATATGGGCAGTTTCCATAGAGGAAGTTCTTCAAAAATACAGTTGCAACAAATGAAGATAAGATTCCTTAAAATCGCTCAAATTGAACTTGATGAGGCAATCGAGTTTTATAATGGCGAGGTTCCTGGTCTCGGCGATGCTTTCTTGTCTGAAGTCCTGAAGGCATTGGACAGAATTGCCCAATTTCCTGAAACGTGGCATTCCTGCTCTAAACGAACAAGGAGATGTCAAACCCAGCGTTTCCCATATGGTGTAATCTACCAAATACGCCAGCGAGAAATATTGATCGTGGCTATAGCTCATCTCCACAGAGAACCGGATTATTGGGAGTATAGGATCTAGAATCGCCGAACCAAACGCTGCACCAGACGCCTGTTACTTCGGCGGTCCCAGCGGGGGCCGGAGGAGGCGCTGGTGAGCTTGTCGTTCGGTTTAATTTTACGAAAGAACTTCAATTCTATATAGAAAGATATTGAAGCGTTAGGGGGCCAAACACATCGACAAGAAAGAGGATAGTGACTAGGTTTTGAACAAGAAATGTTACATTCTTGCCGGGCCAAACGGTGCAGGAAAAACAACCTTTGCCGATGAGTTTCTTCCGATCGAGGCAGAATGCCTCAATTTTGTAAATGCAGATCTGATCGCCTATGGCCTATCACCTTTTCAGCCCAAAAAAATGGCCATAGAAGCTGGCCGGCTGATGATCAAGCTTATCAGAGACTGTGTGAGAAAAAATGAATCATTTGCCTTTGAAACCACGCTTAGCGGAAAAGGATATATCAAGAAGATGATCGATTGGAAGGAACAAGGATATGAAATCATTCTTTATTTCTTCAAGCTTCCGTCAGTCGAATTCGCAGTGGCACGTGTAAAACTTCGCGTCTCCAAAGGGGGCCACGACGTCCCTGAAAAGGATATACGGCGACGTTTTGTAAGGAGTTGGGACAATTTCAATTTGTTATATAAGCCCTTAGTTGATTCATGGGCGGTCTTTGACACATCCGGGGATACCCCTGTTCTCCTTGATCAATCGGAGCAGTAAGATGGAAAATCAAAACAAACATGCAATGATTGCTTTGAAGGCATTAAGGAGGGCCGCAGCAAAAGTTGCCGAGCATGCAAGAAAAAATAATTATAAGCTCCCAGTATGGACAAATGGCAAAATTGAATACAGGGTTCCTGAAATTACCACCGAACCAAACGCTTCACCGGACCCCTGAAAGTCCTGCGGTTCTGGCGGGGGCATGAGAGGTTGTCGTTAATGATGGCGGTATTTACTGAGGTTTCTGTAGAAGTTTTGATGTGATCCGAAAGAATAGAGGTATAGAGTCGAACCTTCAATTTCGTATGCCAAAAGAACAAGGTTGTTTCCGATTTTATATTTGTAAACTCTTATTCCCTGCAAGTCTCCTTTTTTGATATCTCCAATTTCAGGATTTACCATGATTGTTTTGATGGCTTCGTCCAGCTTTATAATCTGGTTCTTTTTCAGTTTCTTTTTTTGCTTTGCGAAAGTCGGAGATTGAATGATATCGGAGATTTTTCCCATATCTTATTCCCCAAAAACATACGGGGTTCCAAGCCCGGACTTTATCTCTTCTTTCCCAATTAAAATATCTTGAATTAAGGGAAGAGGTAAATCCGGGTTTTCTTCGATTATTTGTCCAATTTTCGCCCAGTACTCAATTTGACCAGCTACAGATCGCTTGAATACCTTGGATTGTACTTTGGCTTTAGCGACTAGTTCATCAGATATTTTGACAGCGGTTGGCATGTTGTCTCCTTCATTATGCGTTTTGATTTTATATTGCCATATAAAGTTTCTTATTGCAACCAAATATGTCAAAAAATCATTCCCGAGTTTCCAGAACTTCCCTGCCATTTAATCGTTTGGAGGGGAATTCTTCAAACCTTCCGCGGAACGAACGTGCAGATCCAGTTGGGGGAAGGATATTTCAATGTTGTTTTCCTTGAAAATACGGGCGATGTGGTAGCGCACTTCCGAGTCGGCGTATCGGTCGGACCAGCCCTTGATCCATACCCTCAGAGAAAATACCAGGGTGCTGTCGCCAAAATCGAGGAACCTTACCCTTGACGGGGGTCGGTCCAGGACCTTGGGGCTCTGTTTGGAGGCTTCAAGGAGCAGTTCCGTCACCTTTTGAACATCTGAACCGTAGGCCACGCCGACTTTAATTTCCTGTCGATAGCGCCTGTCCGCATGGCTCCAGTTGATCATTTTCTGGCTTATGAGTAGGGAATTGGGCACAAAAATGGTGGCCCCTGAAAATGCTTTTACCAACGTGTTGCGAATGGTCACTTTCTGCACATGCCCACGAATGTCGTCGACTTCCAACAGGTCACCGGGCTGGATGCTTCTGCCGAACAGAAGAATCAATCCGCCGATGAAATTGTTCACGATATTCTGCAAACCGAAACCAAGCCCCACCGAAAGTCCGCCGGCGATAACCGCCAGGTTTCTAAAGGAAACACCCAAAAATCCCAAGGATATCAATACAAACAGAGACCAGAGCACATAAGTGACGATGGTATCCAGGGACTGCACGGAGCCCGAATCCAGTTCCCTGCGGCGTTCCGAAAGCTTGCTCAGGGCTGAACGGGCCAGCGTGATACCGGCCCGAACCACAAACAGAAGCGACGCAATACAGATAATGCGATAGATGCTGAAGGTAAAGTTTTCCCAGCCGACCCGGTAACGAATGACTTCCATAAAGAGAGATCCGCCCCCCACAAATATGAAAATCCAGGCCAGACTCGACAACAGCAGGATCAAAAAAATTAATGGAAACCCCAGTCCCCGTGCCTGCATGGCGGCATTGGAATCGGATGTCTTGACGCCCCCCTGCCAGTGTTCACTGATCCGCCCCAGTCCCACACTAAAGTCTTTGGCCAGGCGGACATTGAGCGAAAGCAGCAATACCAGCATCCCCAGAAGAACCGACAGATAGCCCCATCCCAGAAGCGCCAGAAGCGCCAGAAGCGGCATGGCACCTACCAGAAAAACCCTGGATATTTTGGCCCACCCTTCTCTTTTGACGTTGTCCCGGGCATGGTACCAGCACAGGAGCAGCAGTGCTGCGGACCATATGGGAATAAAGGTCTCCTCCGGTATGTGAAGGGCCTCTAAAAGGGCACAGAAAGAAACCGCCGCCCAGAGGGGGAGCAGGCGATGGGGTTCAAAATCCTGGTCTGGGAAAAGAAGGCGGCGTAAGTTACGCGAAAGTGAGAGCAGGCCGTAAACCAGAATCACCGTCACCACCGTGGAAAAAAAGGCTGACGGAAAAAGGCCTGTGGAGGAAATTCCCAGAAGAATGCCGAGGCTTACCGCAAAACATAAAAGAAATGGAAACAGCGCAATACGGTTTAGACTTTTGAACTGTCTTCTTATCCGCTTCAGCACTATCAAAAGGACTCCCAGAATCAGCAAGGAAAAGAAAACCATTTTGGAGATGAACAGGGGCCATCCCATCCCCTTCAGACCGATGGGTTCAAGCAGGTAAATACCGAATTGGGATGCCCATTTTCGAGCGCTTTTCACTCCTAACAACCAGGCCGAGCCCGAAAAAAAGCTGGGGGCTCTTTTTAAGAGGTGGGTCTCCAAAACGCGGTTGGATTCGTGTTCAATTTGGGTGCGGTCTTTTCTCAAGATTTCAAGAAAGTTTTCTACGGATTTCGTCCCACCGGCCAATTTGAGGGTGAGCGGCTGCAGTTTGGTCTGGAGGGTGGATAAATCACGCAGATAAGCCTCCACTTTTCCCTGGGTTTGAGGCTCCGATTTTTCAATGAGAAGTTTTTCCCGCTTCAATTTGAGGGACAGGTCATTCAGGTTTTCCATCTGCCTTTCGATGGCGGCTTTTTCCTCTTGAAACGGCAGAATGATTCTGTTGGCTTCCCCTTCAAACCAACCCAGAACACCCAGAATATCCCGCAATACGAGGGGGTTTCCGGATCTCAGGTTGAAATAGAGCATGAGCCTTTCAAATCTGGATCTGAGAAGGTAGAGGTTCTTTTGAAGGTTTAATAATCTTTCCGGCAGTTTTGAAATCAGTTGGTCAACCGATTTGGAGGTCTCGACAAGTTCCTGGTGCTGGCGTTTCAGCAGCTCATCCCAACTTTTCGGTTCACTGACGCCGGGCCCGCAGGCATAAAAGGAAATCAGCGACACCAGCAGGACTAGGAGAAGACCAGCCCGTACCCGATTTGAAGCGGATTTTCCGCCCCGGCCCATTTCGCTGAAGATCATTTCATTTCAACCCGAATACTGAGATGGCTCGAGAGGATAATTCTTAATCAACGCCAGGCTTGTCATGAGGGCCTTTACGACATCCGCACAAAGGCCCTCAACTATGGTTAAAAATAGGCCGTCACAGTTACCGAAGCCCATCTTCCTTTTTGGCGTCTTCCATTTTAAGCCCGCCGATGCGAGGGTGCGGCCTGCCGCAGTCGGTGACCACGAGGGCAACAACAATTTCATCGGCCCTGGGGGCGTCGTCGATGCGAACGGCCATGGCGTCGAAATGGCTTCTGACAAAAGCGGCATCCTTATAATTGGTGGGCACATCGATTTCCGTTCCCATGCCCCCCATTTTTTTGGCGGATGGGATGAGGGATTTACCACCTCCCACCGAATCCCTGAAGGGTTTGCCCAGTTTGGGGTGAAGGATGGCGGCCGCATGTTCCCGTTCTCCGTTTTCCCCGACGATGGCCCCTTTGCCGTAACCTTCCGCGTTTTCAGGCGAAATGTCAAGGGCCGCTACGGCCCGCCGCCCCAGAATATCACCCAGTTCATCCCCGATGTCCATAAGCGGGGTGAGATCCTCCACATACTGACCCGCAAAGGGGTTTTTGATGACGGCAACCGCCGCCGCCCGCTTGCCGGGCGGGTCCATGGGACGACCACCGTCGGAATGGATTTCTTCCAGAATGGTCACGAATTTTCTGACTTCCATGTTTATCTGCTCCTCTTTTATGATGAATGGTTTTCAAAAAAGGACGTCATGCCGCATTCCCCATCCACAGTCACCATGGCGCC
>JGI10211J34971_10003024_pt1 | contig 13539 bp, 14 predicted proteins | sample Etolagsediment_FD_34971 | JGI IMG/M metagenome (IMG submission 34971) | reverse complement strand
TAGAACTCCCAGAACCCGACGTTCGCCTCGATTTCGACGATCACCACGTCTGTGTTCTCATTGATGTCGAGAATCAACCCGCCGCTCTCGGGGAGATGGTCACCAGGACGTGGTCGAAAGGGCTGACCATTCACGCTTTCTATTCCAAGGGCCATCCTCTCGGTCGAAAGATCGACGGAACAGAGTACGTTAACGATGATCGCGTGACGATTTACGAAGTTCCTTCGACGCGCAGCGACGGCGCTGATGTAGGGATGATGGTGACATTGGGAATGATGCTCGAGACTTCGAATTTTACCACCTACATCATCATCTCCAACGACCACTTTGCCGAAGCGGCCGCCGATGTAGCTCGAGGTTACCACCTGATGAGCACACCAGGGTCGAAGTCGCATCTTCGCTTCAAAGCGGCCGCCTGCCGAGACGTCACCGACGCTCTCCAAAATCTACGCATCCTACAAGAGTCCGGTCGACTCTCCTCCGTGTGAGGGAGAGGTGTATCCTTCCATATCATTCAGGTGTCTGAATGATATCGTGAGACTACGATCTAAGCGTTGGCGTTGCCGGCAACGTTCGGTAGAGGTGGTGATTCCCTTGGTCGTTTCGGGTCAGAGGGATTGGTGTCAGGGATGTATTGCGGTCGTGACCTTTTTCTGTTCTCCATACTTGCGTTCACCTACTCATCTGAGACGAGATCCTCAAACTCAAATGTGGCGATCACTCCGTAATGAGAAGAGATGGCTGTCTGCGAGTCATAACCGAACAGCTTACATTCAGAGCAGTACAATCCACTCTCAGACCCCAACCTGAACCACACCCTGTCAGGGCGGTCTTTGAACGGAGGGTTAGCGAGAAGGTTTGTTTCACTGTCCAGAGTAAACTTGTGTTCCGACGACCCAGCCTCGTACCAAGCATCATACCAACCCTCAGGCGCAGAGAGATCCTGGTACTCAAGGATGCGGGTATCGCCGCCGAAGATGACAGTATCACCCGGAGGGATGAANCGNANNANNGCCGGGATNCTGTTTAGCTGTTGTCTCTTCATTGAGATCTTCTCGTCGAACTGGGAGGTAACGATCCAGATGCCCTTTCGTCCCCACACATCGATCTTGATGATGGTCAACCCTCGATTGTCCGAGGCGAGCTTGAAGCTGAGGTACCTGGTCTCGGAGATGGGGAACTTGGAGAAGACCATCTCTCCCATCTGTCGATGGTGCATAATGTCCGGAAGAAGACGCTTATAGCCAAGATGACCCAGCTCCCTCAGAAGTTTCTCGAAGGTCAGCCGTGTTCCCTCTTGAACGACAACAACATCAGGGGAGTGTGTTTTGATCTGACTGATGAAAGATGCGAGGCGCTCCTCGTAGTTGTGCTCTCTCCCGTCGAGGTTGTAGGTCACAACGGTAAAAGAAGTCGATAGTTCATCCATGCCTACGTGGTAATACTATTGCTGTGTGTTCCCAGCTTTAAGATCGAAACGCTTGCGAAAGCCCAAGCGTTTCTTAGTTCAAAGACATCTCTAGTCTTCAGTTTCGCGAACGATGCGTTTGTGGACTCCCCCGGCAGGTTTGTCCTGAAGAGTCATCTTCTCGATCTCTTCGACGACTGTCTCCTCCTCGAGGTCAATCTCCTTGCCGGTATCGATGGAGAACAATCGAATGTTCCCAGAGGTGCTGTTTCCACTAACACCGACGGGGATTTGGACGCAGATAGCGAGCGTTCTGGTTGAGTCGTACTTCTCAAGGAGAAGCTTTCCGTCCGGAGAGAAGCTGAAAAGCATGTTCCACATCTTCCCGTCCTTCTCAGCGTAGTAGTACTCGCAGTTGAACACGTCTTTCTTCGGAGCTCGGAGAAGACGAAACACACTGATCCCGGCACCCTCTTGAGCGGCTACTTTCTTCGCATGCTCAAAGTACTGCTCCAGGATCAACTTCCATGCTACTTCAACACGGTTTTTGGTCGAAGTAGCATCGGTATCCTTCTCCTCGGTCACCTCATGGGGGTTCTGTGTATCAGACATCTTGACTGAGGGTATGTGTCTATGTTATGTTCTTCCGCTCTTTAATCCTCTTGAGTGTATGTAATCTCCCACGCGTAAACATGAAGATCGACACGTTCACTTTGGTATGCGCTGTTCTTCTGGTTGTGTTATTTGTCTGTGCCTTTGGTTCTGGCACCTGCCGGATGAGGTGCGCCACCTCAGAGTCTTACGGAAAGACAGACTTCTCTGACTACCAACAGATGACCCATCTACCATGGGCAGCTCCTCCGACGGGTATCGGAGCTCTCGGGGAGTACCAGCTAAAGCAGGTTCAAGCGATGTATCCTGGTCTGAAGTTCCCGACAGGCAAGGTACCGGTATCATGCCCCGCTCCTGGCTGCCCGCAAGACGGTGTCCGCATCTACGAGACCGGTAACGCTCTCAACCCCAACGTCCAAAGCTACATCGGTTTCATCCAACCCGACGAGATCACGTACTAAAGGGGTGGATGAGGTAACCGTAAGGTGTCAACATGCGAATCATCTCTGGAGGAGAGTTTGGGGTCCAGTTAGGCGCCCTGCATGGAGTGAAACTCTACAACACCGAATTCAACGACTCTGGCGTGAGTACTTTCGGTTATGCCGCTAAGGGATGGAGGACAGATCAAGGAACTCAAGAGAAGCTTCTAAAAGCGTATGGGCTGTGGGAAGACCATCCAACGCCAGGTTTCTCCCGCAATAAGTCTCGAGACATCCGAAACATCGACGAAGCAGACGTGGTGGTAGTTGTCTCCAGAAACCCAGCCAACCCCCATCTTGCGGCGGCGTGGTACGCTTTACACGGCGTTTACAATCCCGATAACGCTCTCTCGATCGAGAGAGACTTTGAAGTCGTTAGTCACGCTCTAAAGAAGGTCATCTTCATCCAGAAATTAACTCCCAAGACGCTGGTCACCATCGCGGCTCGTCTTGCCAGCGAGATAGGTAGCATCTCTAATGTGGCCTTCCTCGGAGACTCTGAAGAGAGAAACTCTGGCGTCCAAGAGCTCACCGGAGAGCTGATCTACACCACACTGAAGATCGTGTATGGCAAGACGGAAAGATAGACTTTTGGTCGTTACTCATAACCCACCCTTCGGGTTATGAGGCTGTGAGTAACACTCAGTTCGCTAGAATCCTTCCAAGCTCTTCCGCGGTCCAGTCCTCTTTCTTCTTGCCGTGGTACTCTTTGGCGTAATAATTAGCGAGGAGGTACTCGGTGAGGGTGGCGTACTTCCTTGATTCGAGGAACACAACCCCGTTCACTCGACCGCCGTACTTGTCCCACTTGTCAAGACGGACTTCGCACTCTTTCCCCTCGATAAGGGCTTTCACTTTCTCGCGGACGTGCGCGCCGGCCTGNTCTTCCAGATCCCCGAGCTCCGTCCCTTTCGCTGCGCCTCGGACCTTCACTTCCGGCGTGTCAACGCCCAAAACGCGGATCTTGAGCTTTAGGTACTCGTCCCCGAACGGGACCAGAATCGAGCAGGTGTCTCCGTCGTAAACATCATAGACAAAGACCCTGACTCTCACACCTTTGTACGGAACGGTCGGTATCTCGTCAGGGTCCGGCCAGTCACTCACAACAAAGGCTTTCTTCCGGGTCAGCACTCGATGAGATGCTTCTGTGAACTCGGCTCTTCCTGGTGATTCCTCCTCGTTATAGGGATCGCCGCGAGGAATCGAGTCGCCGTTTAAAGCCGCCGGAACATCGAGAGTACCGTCACAGCGACGTAGTGGCGTTGGTGATTCAGAGTGTGCGGACGAGGAATTCTCCCTTTGCTTTTTCTTCGATAGACACTTCCCCATGTTCTCGATAGATGTACCTGTAACACCTACCTTAGACCCCACTTTCTTTATGGTATCTTTGTCGACTTTTCAGCGTCTGCTTCGGGTGTGATCTCCTCCCTCAGATCCACTGGGGAGACGACCTTCATTCCGTAGAACGGGTTCTTTGGTGCCGCGATATCCACGATGTAATACAGACCGGCATCTTGAATCTCCTGCGGTTCGAGTGACCACTTCAGATCGTTGTAGTGCATACCGAGCTTGATAGTTGCTGGGGTGGCGAGATCTGTGGATTTCCCGTCGTTGTACTCTTTCTTCAGGACCTGGAGGCGAAGTATCTCACCCTCTGGAGTTATCGAAGGGCGGATGCCAGAGTCGTGGTTGCACGACTCGTTTCCGGCGCTGTCGATGACCTTGTAGTAGAATGTATCCTGTGGCGGTGGCGGTGTGGATTTTAGGTACTTGCCAATCGCCCAGATAACGATCAAAGCTATCCCAACGGCGATTAGGTACCACAACCAGTTATCCTTGATGTGCTGAATCATGTTGGCTATCTGCCCCCTCTACTTTAGAGTGGTAAGTTAAAGATCACAGAAGTATCTAATACACGAACCGTAAAGCATGACAACGGCAGATGCGCAAAACGAAGAAGAGGTGAAGCTGTACCACATCACAGTTCCCGAGGAGTGGAACGGTTTTCTCCGGGACTCAAATGGTGTCCTAGATGGGGACGTCTATCTCGGAGTTGTTGACGATCCGTGTATTACCAACGTTCTCCTTCGGATAGGAGACATAGAGATCTCCTCAGTCAAAGTTGAACACAACGGAGAGGTGTACTGGAGACCGAGCACAACTACCCTTCCTCTCAAGGCAGCGGTGTTCAACAACATCATACAGCTACGCGTCGAGTGTACCTCTGAGGACTACCAACCAACAATCGGGTGGTATCATCTTCGCACAGACATCTCGTCTGAGATGTTCAAGAACACCTACGAGGGAGAGATACTTCCAGGAGTCACTGTACGGCACGCAGATTCCAAGGCTCGTTCCTACAAGGCGGTCAACGCCTCAGAGACTCGTCCGGTGTCGAACGCGTGGAAGATACGGAACGGAAAGATGACCTTTACACATGTTGATTGAGTCCTTCAAGTGAAACTCCATAACTCACGTCACTCTGTTGAGTGAAGTGATCAAGTATTGGATTAGCTCAGAACCCCTAAGCGGTGGATCGCTTAGTAGTAGCTCGGGCAAGGACGGCTGTGGCCGTAGGCATCGAGGATGCGGTGGTGAGAGCGACCGTCGAGGGAGGTGAAGGCAGCCGGGAAGGCATAGCACCTCTTGGCAGGAGGCTGAGGGAAGTGGGAGGTCAACTCCATGTACTTACCACCAGCCATACCTGGAGCGTAATCACCGCTCATCGAACCGTGGCGGAAACGCTCGCGAGCGTTTCCGACCTTAGCCTGGGAAGCGTTGCCATGTGCAGGCATTTGAGACATCGAAGTGTGCTGTGACATCTTACCGAAAGTGTGTGCGTTGTTCAGCAGTTACTAACACCGACGACAAAAATAACGCGAAAAACGAACCCGACCTGAGTGCGACAAAAAAAAACCCGGGACTGTTGGGTTCAGTGACATAACCCAACCGCCCTCAAGAACTGCGTTTAGCAGAGCTGATACGGATCCGGAGGGATCTCGCGAATATTGTATGGTCGGTCTAGCAACCTTATGGCTTTCTCTGCGGCGTCTTGTTCAGCTTCCTTCTTGGTTCTCCCCTCGCCTGTACCCAGTACAACTTCGTTGCGTGGATCGCGACGTTTGTTGCCCTTGGGATAACCAACAATCGTGGCGACATGAACACTGCGGTCCGTGTCATAGTCAACACTGATCGATCGGTCGAGGTGCCACCGGTACTTGTCAAAGAGCTCCTTGAGGCGTGACTTGTGGTCAAAGACGTCAGTGTAGTCGATGGAGATGGGAAGAGTGTTCAGGAAGCTGGCCAACAAATTAAAAGAGGTGGCATAACCGACTCCCCGTCTGCGCCGGGAGTCAACCACATATACCAGAGCTCCCATGAAGGCCTTGAAGGAGCTTTCGAGCATCTTCAGGTACTCNGTGTTCCGTGTCAGGTCCGGGTGACGTTCGATGTTCTCCNGCATCTCGTCTCCGTAGAGGACNAACTTCTCGAGGCCTGAAACCTTCGCGAACTCNGCAAAGGCGCCTTGGGAGACGATGTTGTGCTTGATGTTGGTCAGCCACTTCTCCGAAACGATGCGAGGGAAGCGCATCCCAAGGTACTCCGCCACTCCCAGATCCACGATAGTGACACCGGAGAGCTTGAAGAGTTCTTGGTTGATGTAGGGGTCGTAGGTCTTGTCCACCAGACTCATCCGGAACTCGAACAACGCATCCTCGTCAGTGAAGATGTCGATAACGTCCTCCTCCACTCGGGCGCGCTTGAGCATGTCCCGAATGAACTCCTTGAATCCTGCGGGAATCTTGGGAGGAGGGACGGGAGTCTCCTCCGGTCCGGAAGGGTCGACCTCGGCGTAAGGATCGGGGATGTTCTCTTCGATCCGGTACTTTCTCTTCAGAGTCACAAGAGCCTTCTCTGCCGCTGCCTCTTGCGCCAACTGAGACGTAGCACCAACTCCCTTGCCGATGACCTCTTTGTTTTCGGGTTTGCGGGTGCGATCGCCTCGCGGGTAGCCGGTAATGACCGAGAACAGCTGGTTGGTGCGACCCTTGGCGGGTCGGGTCGAGATGCTCTGGTCGATGACCCATTTGTACTGGTCGTACAGCTCCTTGAGACGGGACTTGGCGTCAAAGACGTCCTCCCACTTCAAAGAGATGGTCATATCGTCAAAGAACGATGCGATGATGGAGTAGGCGACAGCGTAACCAACGCCGTGACGATACTTATCGTCGACGACCTGTACAACGGCACCAGCCATCGCCTCAAAGGTATCCTCCATCATACTCAGATACTCCACATTCTCGTGATAGCGACCGGCCCGGATCAGATCGCTGATATCCCGACCGTAGTTGATCTGGGTCTGGAAGTCTCCGCGCGTGGCGATCTGCGCGAGGATGGTCTTGCTGGCGAGATTGTGCTTGAGCTTGGTGAGCCATTTCACCGAAACGACCTTCGGGAATCTGGTTCGGATGTACTCGACGATGGCGCGGTTGACCACGACATCGCCGCGAAACTCCAGGAACTCGTAGTTGAACTCCGCATCATACCCGGCGTGGGTGAATGCTTTGCGAAATACAACCATACTCTCCTTATCCGTCAGCGTGGTGATAGTCGTCTTCGACAACTTCCCGCGCTCCAAAATAGAGATGATGAAAGCCTTGAACCTCGGAGTGATCTCGTGTGGATTTTTGCTCGACATGTTTGTGTGTTTCAAATGAAGTCTGCCTATTATAGGCAGGCGTCACATACCTATATCACTTTTTCGATATAGGTATGTTTGGTTTGCACACTCACAGGTGCTTGGTAATGGCTGCTTGGATCTTTGCTTGATCGGAACCGGTGACTGTAGCGTGATTGGTGATCTCGTCTCCCTTTCTTCGCGCGATGAGAAACGAAGGAGTCTTCTTGAGACGGTAGGTCGTTGCGATATCTTCGTCCTCGTCCACATCGACCCGGAGAAAGGTAACGTCTTCTCCAGAGTTCTCCTCCTTGAGAGCGTCCCATTTCTCTTCGAACCTCTGACACGGCTTTCTCCACGGCGCGCAAAAGTACACGACGGTGAGAGCATATTCTGGCATCATCTCCTTCAGCTCCTCAATTGTAGTCGGTTCGCGTTCTGCCACCGGTGACGGGGTCGGAGTACGTGGTGACGGCGTTTTCGGAGAAGGAGTCGGGGTCCACGGCGGATCGGGAATCGGCGTGAGCTCTAGGGAGACCTTCCTCAGTCTCTCGGGATACCTCGCCTGCATCTTCTTGACGAACGCCTCAGGGTAGACCTTACCTGTGTAAGGGTTCATTGGAGCCTTTGGGTCGCGTCTGATGGCTCGAAGGACCTCGTCGATAGAGTGACACGTGAATACATCACCATCGGCGTCGTAACAGATAACCACGTCCGCTAGAGGGATATCCTCTGTAACGGGCTGCATCTGCCACTTCTTCTTTCGAGCGTAAGGACCAGCGACGTTGACCTTGTGATACTTGATTTCTCCGGAGCTGTCGAGGACCAGACGACGGCCGGTCTTAGTGTCCTTCTCACACTTTCCGATGACCGAAGTGAGATACCTCTCGATGCCTCCGAAAGCAAACATTCCCGATTGACGAGTTGGTCGCCTTCCGGTGACGTTCTGAAGGGATACAAGAGTATCGGCGATATCGTAGACGAACTTGGTGATCTCCTGAGTGACCATTCCCAGTGCGGTCTCCCACTCACTCTCGGAAAGAGCGTTGAAGTTCATCGCTAGCTCCGGGAACAGGTACGGTAGAGTCGCCGCATAGAGAACGCTTACTCTGATCTCCCCGGCTGCTAGCTTTGCATGAAGGAACTTGGCGCTCTTTGTCAGCTGGGTCTTGGTGCTGGTGACAAACACTGCGACCTTGGCGATATTGACCAGGTAGTCAAACGCTCTGGCATCCTCACCACCGGCACCGGCGAGGCAATCTCTCTCAAACTCTTCAGTGTCGAGGAGAAGCTGGAATCCAACCTCCGAAATGTTCTGGATAGCGGCAGAACGAATATGTACCGCTCCTCGAGGTTTTTCAGCTTGAAGAGCCCGGACTTTCTCTTTCCTCGCTTCGCGTTCGGCGCGAAGCGCTTCGCGCCTTGCGTGAATCTCGGCGGCGTGGGCTTGTGCGGCTCGATACCTCTTGAGACGATCGGCGTAGAGTTGTGCAAGGCGATCTCTCTCTGCATGCTCAAAATCCCTCCACTCTCCCTCAGTGAATTTAAGCGCCATGAAAGCATCCCAGACCCACCTCCTTTCGATGTTGGCTCGGATCCAATCTTCTTTTGGAGGGAAACGGCGTTGGTAGCTAGCAATGATCCTTGACAGCTCCACTGCAAGATTCCTGCCTTTGAGTTTCTCAAGCTCCTCAAACCCGAGACGTTCCAGAGACCTCTGTATCTCGACATCGATGATCTCGACACCTTGACGGTTGTCAGCGAGTCGGCGCTTCAGCTCGAGACCGTCGAGATCGAAGATATCGTCCCCGTACCGGGCCTTCAGACCAAGAAGAAGCATCGTAGGATCGGAGAGTAGGTGAACCTCCTCCGCGACCTGCGGGGAGAGATCAGGCATCTCATCCCGAAGACGGTCGTGATGTCGAGCGAACCTCCAACTCAAAAAGTTCTCGTCGATGTAGTTGTTAGCAGCGTAGGCTGCAGCCTGGGCTTTGACGGTGGCCTTATCCATCCACGGCAGAACCGGAAAGAACTCTGTCAGCGGAGCGTCTTGGAAACTCCACTCCACCGACCAACCCGGAGGATCTCTCTTTTCGCCGGTGCTACTCGGCCTCCAAACCACCTTCGCTCGAGGCAAACCCCACGGTTTGATACCATGGTGAAGTACGTCTAGTTCTTCAGTGGAGAGGCGAAGACTCGGGTCATCTTCAAGAGGGGACTCTTGCACACCGGGGATAATCTCGGCAAAGTAATCGAACAGCCTCGATACCACCAGGTTCCTCATCTCCTTGGTGACGTCACCGGTCAGGATCTCGTTGGCGGTAGGAATCTTCCGGGTAGAGATCTTCCTCACAGTCTTCTTCCGGGGAATCTCTTTGATAGTGGGGTCATCGTAGGAGACTTTGTAGGTCTTCCCGTCCTCGCCCGAGATGCGGAAACCCTTGTAGGTGAAACCAAGTACGATACCTCGAGCGACCACCGGTGTTCGGAACTCGATGAGAATCCCCGGTGACATCTCTTCGTCTTCAGTCGAATCTGCCCAACTGCGCTTATCAGCTCCAACAGAAAGATCGACACCGGCAACGTGAACGTGACGAAGTTTTTCCTTCTTTGAGATGTATTGCTGTGGCAGAGGAGCAATCTTTCGGTCATGGACATCAGAGTATTTGTATTTCCTCTTCCGACCGGTAGCCAGGTTGATGACGCTGAAACTGGTAGTTTTCAGATCGGCGGTAATACCTCGAACAAAATCATCCGCCATAAACTCAACCCGGGACCCGAACTTGATCGGCCCAGAGTACCTTCCCGGAGGAGGCTTGGGAGGCTCGGGTTTGGGAATAACAAACGGCTTTCGAATCGGCGGTGGCATCACATCGCCGATCAGAAGAATCGTCTTTCGTGGCGGAGGGCTGGCTTGAGAGGTAAATCCCAATGGAGGTACTCGACGAGACTCGTCGAGACGCCGACGGACTCCCGGGTTAAGTCTTCTTTCAACCAAGGCTCCAAAATCTACACCTTCTCCGCCTCTTCCTCGAAATGGAGGAGTAGCAGGATCGGGAAATCCATAACCGTAGGGCTCAGCGTCCTCTCCAAGATCCTCATCGGCAAAAGGTTGAGAACCATCCTCGAGAGATGCGCTCCCGAACAGATCTTCCCAGGGATCTTCCTCGCCGTATTCATCGGCAATAGGAGGCCGAGGATACTGTCCTCCAGATCCTTCGAGGGATCTGTAATCCGGGCTCGAAGCAACAGGGGGCGGAGTGTCCGCTGAGAGTTCTTCCGGAGGAGATCTCCGTAGTTCTTCTAATTCTCTCTTTGAGCTCATGTTTCTGTGCTCTGTCTTGAATTAGACTAAAGATACTTTTCTATTGTAAATGGAGTACTCCAGATGAGCCTTCTCAACAACCACTATGTCTACACATCAAACATCTCAGAGCTAATGGAGGTGTTTGGCTCCGTCTTGTCGATTGTCTACCAGTCAACTCCTGAACACTTTCTTATCTACCCACCGGAAGGGTGTAAGCACGTCGAGTTCAAAGACTGCGAAGAAGTAATCGACGGGGAAAGACTACCGACCGCTATTGAGAGTCTCACTATCACCAACACCCAGTTCAAAGTACTCGACCTTTCCCGATTCCCAAGACTGAAATACCTTACCATTCACGAGGGTTGGCTACCGAGGCATTCCCTCAAGTCCTCCCAGATTGTTGGTTGGGAACACGCCCGCTCCCTCCTCGATCTGACTGTTCACTCTGAGAGTCTTTACGTTCCGGCAAAAACTCTCGAGCTACCCCACATCGAAAGGGTTAATTGCCTGAAGCTTGACGCGGACGGCAACGTTTTCGCCTCCCCCACCCTCACCCACGTCTCTATCGGGCGTCTTCTCTCCTCATGGATCTCTTTCGACCAGTGCGCAAAGCTACAAAAGATCCGTCTGCAACTTCCGGATCTTTCTCGACTTCGGTGGTTTGCTCGACACATCAACAGCCTTCAGGGTGGTTGCGAGGGACAGATTGACACCCACACTAACGACCGCCCGTATACGTGGGAGTACAGGTTTAAGAAGATACACGGTGATACCATTACGCTATGGCAGCGACGCAACCCATTGTCTCTGGGGGACGAATTTACTCCGTTCACTTTCCGTTAACCCCCACGGAACCGCATCGGGCGTCTTCTCTACCTACGAGCTCGCCGAAGAGTTCTGTAGGTGGAGAGGAGTGCCTGCTACCTCCATCATCGGCATTCCTCTCGATCGAGGCTTTGCCAACATTCACACCGGCGAGGTGTACAATTACTACCCTTCTCGAGGGTAGGTAACCTGCATTCATATTGCAAGGTGCAATACGAATATGACCCGCGTCTCGCGCCTCTCTCGCTTCGCGTCTCGTAAACTACGTTTACGAGTGAAACTTCAGAGGAGTGTCGGCGTAGTTGGCAGCGTCGTGAATGTAGTCGTCACGGTTGGAGAGGTAATAATACGTGTTCTTACCGTTCTGGGTGTTGCGAATCCACCTGTTTCGTGGCCAGAACTTGTAGCCCATACCCGGACGCATGTAGTAACTCCACCCGCTTCCGGTGTAGTACCCTGGTGACCAGTAATACAGACGGCTGTACATACCCGGAGGCCACGCTCCGCCGTACTTGTAGTTGTACGGGAAGGAGTAGTAGTAATACGGCCAGTACCTCGTGTTCTCGGCATGGAAGTAGCTCATATCCTCCTTTGTGTCCTCAGCGGGTAGCTTGACGATGTAGATGTCCTCCGAGTAGGAGTCGAGCTCTTCGTCAGAGACCTCAGGCGGTAGCTGACCGGAAGAAAGCATCTTCTCTAGCTCGTCGAGGGCGGCCTTTCCAGCCTGTTGGTCCGAAATGGTAAACTGTTCATTGTTACCTCCTAGGTAGGTGTCACACTTCCAGCTACACCTCTTGGACGCGTACAACAGAATCAAGAGGAACGCCGCAGCGATGATAAGGTAAGTTAACACTTGTTCCTTCATAACGGTGTGATGTCTTAGTTAACCCTGGGGAGAAAAATCCCTCACTATCTTCCTACATAAAAAGATTCCAGTGTGATTGTATCAGGCACACCGCTTAATCCTTCATCTGATTCTTATGGTACGCGTCCAGTATGCTTCCGATATCCACCTCGAATTCCGACCGAGTAAGTTCCGTCGTATCCTCAAACCTTCCGCTGAGATTCTGATTCTAGCGGGGGACATCGGTCATCCCTTCCGGAGAACCTACTACCAGTTTCTCCGGTGGTGTAGTATGAAGTTTAAGCACGTCGTGCTCATTCCCGGGAATCATGAGTACTACGGCTCCTCTCTCAAGAAGGCTCGCCGGAAGCTAAAGCAGCTCTCCAAGGCGACAGGAGTCACAATACTGGACCGTGATGTTCTCGAGTTACCAGAGTACAACCTGGTGATACTCGGAACTACTTTGTGGTCTTATATCCCTCCCGAGAATAGCTTTGAGGTTCTGATGGGTATCAATGACTATCAGTGCATTGAGGACTTTGACCTGACAACGGGGAATACTCTCTATCTTGAGAACAGGAACTGGCTTCGCCAAACGATTAAGTTCTACCGAGAGATGAACCCGGAGTATCAGATCGTCGTCGCCACTCACCACGCACCGGTACCCGAGATTACCTCGGCCCCTATCTATCGAGGGAAACCAAAAAATTGCGCCTTCGCTAGTGATTGCACGGATGTTATGGAAGGGGTGGATGTGTGGATCTTTGGCCATACCCACTACAACACTACATTTCCTCACACTCTTCCCAATGGGGAGAGTGTAACTGTGACTTCCAACCAAAGAGGTTATGCTCGGGAAGATACCGGATACCGAAAGGACCAGTACATTACCCTGAATGAAGCATCTGTCGAACTTACAGACTCATCAGACTTGATGGAGTCTATTCAGAGTCAAGGAACTCTGGACCCCGCTGACCAGACCTCGTCCAAGCCCTACTGAACACCCAGAAAGGATTGAGCTTCGAAGCACGAACAAAGAGCCAGCAGTACCACCCCAACTTCTCGTGTTGGAGTACCCGTTCCATCACATTGTCGGCTTCTTTACGGGTGCACACCTGTCCCGAGGTAAACTCGTGTGTGGCGTAGAGGTAATCGTGGAACAGCCAGCTCCTGCCGTAGTCGGGAGCACCGGAAGAGCCATCGGTCAGAAACCCCTCGGGGACCTCTATAGAGTAATCACCGTAGGTGTACTTCGATGCAATCTCGGTCACGTATTTGTAGTTGGGGTAAAGGGTCTTCTCATATCGGGTGAGCTTTCTCACCGCACCGCTCAGTATCTCAAGCGTATCGGTCATGTTTACATGCGACCTATATATCACCTCTGAG
>JGI10211J34971_10003023_pt1 | contig 13545 bp, 4 predicted proteins | sample Etolagsediment_FD_34971 | JGI IMG/M metagenome (IMG submission 34971) | reverse complement strand
CTATAATAACTATTTTGAAAAATTATCCTCCCGCAGAAAAAACATTTAAAAGCACTGATACAACACTTAAAATAAAAAATAAACCAGAAGACACTGTTAGACAAGCAGAATTTANTAATGACTTAATAATTTANGAAGCAAANGTAGATGGTGAAAANCCTGTCAATCCTTANAACATACCTCCTGCTGACATTACAACCATAGTACAAGCAACTAAAAAACTTAGAGATGCTACCAGTAAATTAAATGGCGCACTAGGTGATGTGAAAACAGCAGAAACTGCAGTTGAAACTGCAGAAAAAGGATTGCGTGATTCTTTTAGGCCTAGAAAGCCTAGCAATTTACAACAGCCTTGGAAATGGCGTAAAGGTTCTAACCTATTACAATTGATAGAATTTACACTTATAAACAGCAACTACACAAACATCTTCAAAGATAAACTTGGAGAAATAGAATCGTCAGAATATGTACCCTGGTGGCGTGTTGAAGTTTTTGCTGATCCTGTTGCGTTTGACACTTTTACAATGGATTTTGTATATCATTTCCATTACATTGTACAACCATACAAAGTTCACTACAGTCAAATACCTGGTGTAAGCGTTGTGTTTTCAACAGACAAATTAAAAAAAGATGCCATACGTGAATACAACTATATTTTCACAGGAAAAAATTTAGATGTATTGAATTTTGATATACAGTATAATAATTTATTTTTTATGCCTATGATAATTAATCCGCCAAAACTGCAATCTAATCAAGTTTCAACAGGTCAGGATGATACAGGCACAGAAAAACAAGCATTCAATCCTAAAGCAGTTGGGGATGCCAAGGACCTAGTGTATAACAAATTGGGAATTCCTGGATTTAAACCTGCCCATGAAATTAATTGGTATAAGCATCCGACTAGAGAATTAGACAATAGAAATGATGTAGCAAAAGCATTCAATGAATTTTTATTTAGACCAATGGCAGAGCAAGCATTAATCAATATTGATCTACAAATAATAGGTGATCCTGTTTACATAATCGGTAGCGGAATAACCCATAGGCCAAAATTGACATTTGATGATATTGAAACAGGCGAAGGAGAAATGAATACCTTTAGTAGAGAAGTTGATTTTGTGTTAAATTTTAGATACCCTGAGGATTATCCTACACAGCAAGAAGTAATAGGCGGACAATATAATCAAAAACTAAAGCGTGGTCAATACAGCGGTGTTTATAAACTGGTAAGGATTGAAAATAGATTCAGTGAAGGTTCATTTACACAAACGCTTAAAGGTTTACGTAGACAAAATCAACAAGAAGATTTTGATAAGGAATCTGGAGAATAAAAATGGCAAGTTTAACTGATATTTTGAGAACTGCAGAAACGCCAGAAAATAAACCCTTGGGTGCTTCTGAAAGAAATATACATAAAAAGCCAACAATAGTAAAAGTGCCTCCTAAGGCAAGTGATATGACAGGTTCTTTAGGAACTGCCCTAGCAGAAGGTAGCAAAACAGTTGGAGACGGATTTGTTTCAGCAGTTACATCTTCAACGTCAGCAGTAAGCGATGCTTTTTCTAAAGTTAATTCTAGTTTAGGAAAAGCAAAAGGTGCGATTGCCGATGCTTCTAGTGCGGCAAGCGATCCTCTAGGAACATTATCTAGTCTAGCAAGTGAAGCATTTGGGTTTAGTGTACCAACCTCTCCCGAAGGAGTAGCAAGTTTATTATCAAGTTTTGCTCCTCCTAGTCCGTTAGGTGACGGAACTTCATTAGGTGAACCTAAGGAAAGTATTTCAGAACAATTATCTAAGGTAACACAAGCGGCTTCTCAAGTAGCAAGTTTAGATCCTACAGGATCTATTAGTTCGTTAACATCAACACTAGCAGGCGGCAATGTAGCAAGTTTGGCTAGTTCTGTAGCGTCTTCAACTAATAGTTTTAGTTCTGTTACTTCAGCGATAGGCAGTTTAAAATCAGGTGGATTTCCAGTAGACAATGTTATTAGTACAGCAGTTACTCAGGTAAGTAATCCTGTACAAAGTAGTCTACAAAAAGTAATCAATAAAACAGATGGTACAGCAGGAGTTATTATATAATGTTTAGCAGAGACAGTAAAGGTACTTACTTTCATAAATCACAAACTACTGTGAAGCCTACGCCTCGTAGAAATGCCCAAGAACTTGAACATGCTATGTTCAATCCTATTATGAAGGTAGAAGTTACAGGAGAAATGTCCTATGACGGAATTTTCAAAGTTAAAAGTATAGATGATGTAAACAGTGGAGAAAAAGGCACCAACACTCACTACACTGTTGAAATGCTTAATCCTTACTTTACACATAAATCTGCTAGACTCGAAGGCAGTGATGCTAAAAACTTTCAAGATTCACAAACAGCGGCAGGCATGGTTCTACCCAGTCCACAGGTAGGAACAATAGGTGTTATTATTGTTGCCGATAATCAAATTAACAGAGGTTATTGGATAGGGTCTTTGCCTGGTCCAAGCATAGGAAAAACTGTACCTGATTTTTCATCAACAGGAAATATTGCCGCAGAAAAATCTAAACTAGATGAATATGCTGTTGCTTCCTTGCCTGTAGGAGAATATGTTAGAAAAACCAATGACGGTTCGGTTCCTTATGATAAAATTAAACATCCTATTCATCCATTCGCAGATGTGCTAAAACAACAAGGATTGCTTGTTGATACTGTGAGAGGGCAAACAACAAGTTCTAGAGTAAGAGATTTTTCACCTAGCATGTTTGGATTTAATACACCAGGCAGAACGATGGACAAAAAAGATCTTATTGGTTTTGGTGAAAACAAAGTAGAAGCACAGGTAACACGACAAGGCGGCCATACATTTACAATGGATGATGGTGATATTATTGGACAAAACAATCTAGTAAGGTTACGTTCAAGCAAAGGAGCACAAATTCTTTTCCATGACACACAAGATTTGGTTTATATTGCCAACCAAAAAGGAACAGCATGGATAGAAATGACAGCAGATGGTAAGATTGATGTGTATGCCAAAGACAGCATTAGTTTTCATACAGAAACCGACTTTAATTTCCGTGCTGACAGAGATGTTAATCTAGAAGCAGGCAGAAACATTAATTTAAAAAGTAATGAACGTACACAAATAGAATCTAAAAAAATGTATCTGTATTCAACAGAAGAAGGAAGAATACAGGTAAATGGACCTATTGATTTTGTAACAAACGATATGCGATTAAATGTAACTGATTTTAATATTCAATCTAATAACATTGATATAACAAATAAACTAGACTATCGTGTTAAAACAGGCGAGCATGACTTTGTCACATTCTATGGAACAAGATTTAGTGCTGGTACAGGGTTTGATATTAAAACAAATGCTGTTGCTAACCAAGTATGGGCACCAACTTGGAATCCTTTACAGGTTTATAACAAAGGTCAAACAGTAATATTCAATAATTTGTTTTATCAAGCAATAAAACTTACTAAATTGCCTGCTCCGGCAAATACACCAGCACCGCCTACCAATGCTGAATATTGGTTGCCGTTGCCTCCGCAAGTTCCAAAAACTGTACTAGGAGGAATAAAAGTAGATACAAACGGTCCGTTGGTTGGGAAAATTGATATAAGCAGTTTAGATAGTATTACTGCTCAATCAATTAGGGGAAAAATAGATTTAAAAGCAACTGCTGATATAGATATTCAATCACTTACAACAGTTTATATTGATGGAACTGCGGCGGTTCATCTAAACTTACCAGGACCTGGAGCGGCAGTCGCAGAACCAATTGCTTTAAGTGCCCTTGCTACAAATATTCCAATACCATTCAACACAAGTGCTGAAATGGCATACCATGTATCTCCGCTAGGACTTTATATAAATGAAAAAATAGATAGCACAAAAGAATGGACCGAGAATTACAGAAAAGACGAGGAAGGAATTTACAGTATTATGAAACGTGTGCCAACTTTTGAACCTTGGCCAATGCACGAAGGTGCTGATAAAACGCTTACAGATCGTACAGCAACGGATAGAGGTATAGAGTAAATATTGTCATGGCAAGATATAAAGAAATTACACTAAAAAGTAATAGGGTTAACGCTGGTACAACTGGTGCTAGATCGCAAATTTACAAGGGAATGAGCACCGTAGATCCGGACCGTCCTAGTTCTGCTATGTACGATATAGAGTTAATCAAGCAGGATATTATCAATCACTTTAATATTAGAAAGGGAGAAAAGATATACAATCCTGAATTTGGTACAATTATATGGAATGTGCTGTTTGATCCGTTAAATGAAAGCACTAAAGAGGCTATTACTAATGATATTAAAACAATAATAGACTCAGATCCAAGGGTAACAGCAAAAAATGTGATAGTGGTACAGAAAGATTTTGGTATTCAAGTCGGTATTGAACTGGAATATCTAACATACAGTCAAGCAGAAACGTTGTTGCTTAACTTCAACAAAGAAAACGGCTTACTTTCATAACGTTTTTAAGTACGCAGTTTATAAAGCAAGGTAAATATTAATATGGCAAGTTTAGACAGACAAAATTCTCTATTAGCAAACGAAGATTGGAGTAAGATTTATACATCTTTTACTGATGCTGATTTTGCTTCTTATGATTTTCCTACAATACGTAGGACAATGATCAACTATATTAGGAAAAATTACCCTGAAGATTTCAATGACTACATAGAATCTAGTGAATATCTTGCTTTAATTGATCTAATAGCATTTCTCGGTCAAAGTTTATCATACAGAGTAGACCTAAATGCTAGAGAAAATTTTATTGAAACAGCAGAAAAGAAAGAATCTGTTCTACGACTTGCTAGACTTGTTGGCTATAATAATAAAAGAAACACAGCCGCAAGTGGACTACTTAAAATTGTAGGTATTCAAACCACAGAAAACGTTCAAGACAGTTCAGGTGTTTCTTTGCGAGATAGATTTATTCAATGGAACGATGATACAAATGTTAATTGGCTAGAACAATTCAACACAATTATGAACAGTGCTTTTGTAGCACAAACAACCTATGGAAAACCCAATGCTTCAGACACAGTCGGGGGTATTAAAACAGATCAATATCAAATTAATTCATCTGTGACTGACGTTCCTTTGTTTGATTTTACTAAAACTGTTAACGGTACTTCAACAAAGTTCCAATTGGTAAGTTCAAACGTACAAAATTCTAATTACTATGAAGAAACTCCGTTACCAGGCAGAACATTTGGTTTGCTTTTTAGAAATGATAAACGAGGCAACAGTTCTCCTAACACAGGATTTTTCATACAATTCAAACAAGGTGAATTAATCAGCAGTCCGTTTTCTATTAATGATCCTAGTGCTAACGAAATTATAAACATTGATGTTCAAAACATAAACAATAACGATATATGGTTATGGGAATTAGACAGAAATAACAACTACAGCACAGAGTGGACAAAACTAGATAACGTTTATGGAAGCAATGTTATATACAACAGTGTAAATGCCAGTAATAGAAAATTATATTCTGTAACTAGTAGAGTAAATGACCAAATTAGTCTAAATTTTGCTGATGGTAATTTTGGTGATTTACCAAATGGTAACTTTATTGCCTATTATAGAACTTCAAACGGTTTGACATATTCTATTCGTCCTACTGACATGCAGAATATTGTTTTAGAAATTCCATACACAGGAAAAACTGGCCAAGCCAATCGCTTAACAGTTCAGTTAGCATTGCAATCGACAGTTACAAATGCCAGTGCCACTGAAACTGTAACAAACATTCGTAGAAATGCTCCACAGGCCTATTATACACAAAATAGGATGGTAACAGGAGANGATTATAATACATATCCATTGACTTCTAGTTCTAGTATTATTAANGCAAAAGCAGTAAACAGAGCAAGNAGTGGTATCAGTAGACAATTTGAAATCAAAGATCCAACAGGAAAGTATTCAAGCACGAATATTATAGCAGATGATGGAATCTTATATAAAAATGATTATGAAATAGATTTTACATTTACATTTTCAACCAGGAACGATATTTTAGGAATTGTTAGAAATGATATTGAGCCTATTATCGCTTCAGTACCAACAAAAAGTTTCTATTATGATAAATTTCCGAGAGCAAATACAAGCGGTTTGAATATTGATTGGACACAAAGCACTGAAACAAGCACAGGATCCACTGGTTACTTTAGAAACACTGTTAACGATGCTCCGATTACAGTGGGTGCTTTTACAGGAAACAACTTTAAATTTATTGCTACCGATGCAATGATTAAATTTGTACCACCTACTAACAGATATTTTAAACCTAATGGAGAGTTAGAAACTATTCCGTCCAACGGCAAATTGCCAAAAACAGCAAGAACATATATTTGGGCCAAAGTATTAAATGTAGTAGGAGACGGATCCAACGGCGGTCTAGGTTCTCTCGACGACGGAACTGGACCAGTAGTATTAAGCGAAAAGATTCCAAGTCTAGCAACACCTGCTGAAATTATACCAAACATTGTTACAGATTTACCTACAGATATTGAAACTGAAATTGTAGACCTAGCATTTAATTACAGAACATTTGGAATTAGATTTGATCAAAACGATCAAGAATGGAAAATTATTGCTAATGCTAATGTCAACACCATAGACCCGTTTAGTTTAGATAGACAAGGCGACTTATCTGGAACAAAAGCAGACAAAAGTTGGATTGTATTGTTTGAAACCGATGGTGAAACCTATACTGTAACATATAGAGGTTTAGATTATAGATTTGAAAGTCAAGACCTAGTTCAATTTTATGTTGATGCTAGAGGAAAAACATATGATACAAAATCAGGAAAGGTTGTAAAAGATCAAATTAAAGTTTTAAGAGTAAATGAAGATCCTGTTGAAGACACTATCCTAGATAAAGATTATCAATGGGAAATCACTGGAAGTGTTAGAGATGCTGACGGTTATGAACAAACAAATAAAATTAAAGTTAATCTATATGATTCAGATGACGACGGTATGATTGATGATCCTGATAGTTTTATAAACATAGTATCACCTGATAATTTAGATACTAGAGGATACAAAGATAAATTTGTATTTTTTCAGAACACAACAGTCGGAAATGCTACAGTAACACAAAAAGTTTCGTCAGATAATTTTGTAATTTTTGATCAAGAATCTAGTATTTCAGCACTAAGTGATTATACAGATGGCCAACTATTTTATTTTTANAGTTCACAAGAAGATGTAGTTAAGTCATACAGTTCTACACTNGGTTCTTTAGTTTTGGAAACAAGTTATTTCGCAAAACAAGGTAGAGATGATATTAAATTCCAATACATTCANAATGCTGAAAATGANAGAAGACTAGATCCAAGCAAAACTAACTTGATTGATCTTTATATATTAACAGAAGCATATGATACAGAATACAGAAACTATTTGGCTAATGGTGGAACAGAACCAACGGCACCTACTTCAGAACAATTAAGATCACAGTTTGAGCCTCAATTAGAAAAGGTAAAATCAATCAGCGATACTTTGATATTCCATACTGTAAAGTATAGAACTTTATTTGGAGATAATGCTGAAACAGAATTACAAGCAACTTTTAAAGTTGTTAAATCTTTAGGATCAACAGCCAGTGATAATGAAATCAAAAGCCGAATTATTTCAGCAATAAATGATTTCTTTGATATTGATAATTGGGATTTTGGAGATAGTTTTTATTTTACTGAGTTGGCAACTTATGTACACAACCAACTAGTTCCTGATGTTGCTAATTTTGTTATTGTTCCGAGAAGCAATACACAATCTTTTGGATCGCTATTCCAGGTTGTAAGCAGATCGGATGAAATTTTAGTAAGCAGTGCTACAGTTGATAATGTACAAATTATAGATAGTATAACAGCGGCTAATTTACAAGCAAGTGGAAACATTGTAAGTAGCGTTGCTACAACTACACCAGGAACAGTAAGTTCTTCGAGTACATCTACAACAGGGAGTAGCATTTACTAATGGCTTATAGCGACAATAATAATATACCAGTACATTCTGAAAACAAAGATAAGTTCAGAAACAGTTCTGAATTGCTTCCACTTTTCTTTAGAACAGAAACAAATAAAAAGTTTCTTGGAGCAGGCCTTGATAGTTTAATAAGCAAAGGTGAACTTGAAAGAATAAATGGATTTGTTGGTTCTAGATATTCTAGATCTGTAAAGCCTGAAGACAGATATTTGCCTGAACCAACTAGTAATCGCAGACGTTATAATCTTTTACCAAGTCTAGTAATTAGAGATGAGTTTGATGATAGAACAGAATGGTTAGCAACCTATGACGATTTTATAAATCAAATAAAATATTTCAATGGTAATACTGATAGACATGATAGATTAAATTCAAGTGAATTTTATGCTTGGAATCCGCATATAGACTTTGATAAATTTGTAAACTATAGACAGTATTATTGGTTGCAGAATGGTCCAAGTCCTGTAACAATAACAGGATATGCTGAAGGAAGTGTTAGTGGTTTTACGGTTAGCAATAATAATTCTCAGTCTTGGGTGTTTACTCCTGACGGCTCATCTAACAATCCTGTAATTACACTATACAGAGGAGCAACATATAAGTTTGAATTAAACGCTCCAGGACATCCTTTCTACATTAAAAATGCTAGAACAACAGGAAGCAGTGATGCTTATTCAACAGGTGTTACAAATAATGGTACAGAAACCGGAGTGGTAATTTTTACAGTTTCTGAAACAGCACCGGATATTTTATATTATACCTGTGGTGTTCATCAAGAGATGCAGGGTATTTTTGAAATTAAAAATGCCGAAGAAGAACTTAACATTAATATTCCAACAGAAATATTAGGTAAAACAGAATATACAAGTGCTAATGGTGTTAAATTTACAAACGGCCTAGTTGTTAATTTTGAAGGCAACATAACTCCGTCAACCTATAAAAACAAAAATTATGTGGTTGAAGGTGTAGGCAAGGAAATAAAACTAGTAGCATTTAACGAACTTGATACACCAGAAATTTATTCTCAAAATTTTGATTATGAATTTGATATTGACAAGTTTGATGATACTCCTTTTGATGATGCTGAAAATACACCAGACCANCCAGAGTATGTTACAATAAACAGATCATCAATTGATAAAAATCCTTGGTCAAGGTATAATAGATGGTTTCATAAAGATGTAATTGAAAAAAGCGCCGAATATAATAATGCGCCATTAGAACTTGACGAAAATACAAGAGCCAAAAGACCTATCGTTGAATTTATGCCAAATATTCAACTTTATAATTTTGCCACCCAAGGACTGGGCAATGTTGATCTTATTGACACAGTAACTACTGACGTATTTTCTGACATTGAAGGACATATTGGTTATTATGTAGATCAGGTAGATCTAGCAGAAGGTATGCGTGTAATTTTTAACGCAGATACTGATATAACAGTTAAAGGTAAAATTTATCAAGTTACTTTTGTAACACATGAAGGCAAATCAAGAATTCATTTAGTTGAACAAGATGTACCTTTAACAAATCAAGGTGTAGTAATAACCGACGGTGTTGACAATCAGGGAACCAGTTGGTACTTTGATGGTACTGTTTGGGTTAAAGGACAACAAAAGACAAGCCTTAATCAAGCACCTTTGTTTGATTTATTTGATAACGATAACATAAGTTTTACTGATTCTACAAAATATAATGTAAACTCTTTTACTGGTAATGAACTTGTCAGTTACAAAATTGGGTCAGGAAGCAATGATCCTGTTTTAGGATTTCCTATAAGTTATCAAAATATCAACAACATTGGCGACATTGAATTTGAATTTGATTGGGACGACCGAACGTTTGTTTATTCAGATGGAACTAAAAACATTACTGTAGATACAGCAAGTGGATCTATCAAGGTAAACAAAGACCTTACAACTTATAATTTTGAAAATGGTTGGTCGTTGGTTAATGATCAAAAACTCCAACAACCTATTGTACAACTTAACGACACAGTACAAGAAACTCCTATTCTACAAATTACCGCGATTCAAAATCCTGGTAAACATTTATCTGCTGAAAATATCACAGTCGAATACAGTGGTGTAATTTTAAAGAGCACAGACTTTACAACGGTTACTGACACTAACGGAAACGCATTATATCTTAGATTTACAAATGCTATACCCAGTGATGTAAGAATTATTACAAAGATTTTTACTGATCAAAAACCTACCAACACAGGACATTATGAGCCACCTAAGAATTTAACAAATAATTCAGAAAACAATGACTTGAAAACATTCACACTAGGCAGTGTAACAGATCATTTCAAAACTATGTTTGAAAATAATGAACTGTTAACAGGTAAATTAAATGCTTCTACAAACGCAAGAGATTTAAAAGAATTATATAAGTCTGGAAGGCGTTACATTAAACACAGAGGTAGTCTATTGCCTGCTATATTTGGTTTGGTAGACAGTGAAACAAATATTATAAAAGCAATTAGAAAAACAGCATTAGATTACAATGTTTTCAAACAACAGTTTTTAACAACGTTTGACACAGTACCTATTGATGGTACACCTAGAGATGATATAGATACTATATTATATAAAATGAGTTTAAAGGCTAGACCTGAAGATGCTTATTATTATAGCGATATGGTTGGGTATGGTAGATCACTTGTAAAACAAGATTATACTGTATCAAGCGTTGGACAACAGATTTTTGGAATACAAAATAATTACAACCTTACAACTTTAAGCAACAGAAGTGTATATGTATACTATAACGGAACACAATTACTCAATGGAGTAGACTATACTTTTGATGCCGTTGATAATACAGTTACAGTTAATAGAAATACTGTAATTGGCGACAAGGTTAGTGTATATGATTATTCCACTGTAGGAAATATTATTCCTCCAACACCAACCAAACTAGGATTATTTCCTAAATTTACTCCTAGAATCTATGTGGATAATACCTATGCTACACCTACCAAAGTTATTCAGGGACACGACGGCTCAAAAACTGTTGCGTACAATGACTATCGCGATGAATTATTATTAGAATTAGAAAAAAGAATATACAATAATATAAAGGTAGCCTACAAAAGAAATACATTTGATAACAACGAACACATTCCAGGCGGTTTTAGATCGACAGAATATAGCACGGATGAATTTAACAGTATTCTACAAGATGATTTTGGATACTGGGCAAACTTATATGATATTGAGTTTGAAGCAAACACAACAACAACCGAAGCGGAGCAATTTACATACAATTATAGTTCTGCTATAGATACTATTAGTAACCAACCTTTGCCTGGACACTGGCGTGCCATATACAAAAAATTCTATGATACGGATCGTCCGCATACTGATCCGTGGGAAATGTTAGGATATAGTGAAAAGCCTGCGTGGTGGGAAGATAGATACGGACAAGCACCTTATACTAGTGGTAACAATATCTTATGGAATGACCTAGAAAAAGGGTTTGATTACGGAACAGGGAAAATTAACTCAATCTATGCTAGAGCAAATTTATCTAATTATATTCCTGTTGATGAATATGGAGATTTAAAAACTCCTACCAAGACAAATCTAATTAAAAACTTTTTAATCACCACTGTAACAGATAACTGGGTATTTGGAGATCACGGACCTGCCGAAACAGCATGGAGGACCAGTAGTTGGTATCCTTATGCACTACAAACGGCAATGGCATTAATGAAGCCTGCGGAATATCTAACAACACAATTTGATACTGCTCAAAATATTGTTACAGCAAGCGGTAATACTGTGTATAAAGACACAGGAAAAATAATTGATTTTACAGATGTTAAAATCAACGACGTATATTATGATGATGTTAGGTTTATGGGAGCAGGATATCACAACATTATTACACAATTTTTAAAAATTAAGTCAGTTGATTTGAAAACAGGATATAGTGATAGAATAAAAGCCACAAGCATGAATCTTGCTTATAAAGTAGGCGGATTTGTTAACAAAGAAAGACTAAGAGTATTACTTGAAAGTTCCAATCCAAATACAGCGGACACAAGTATTTTCTTACCACAAGAAAACTATGAAATAACTTTTAGAAAATCTAATCCTATTTTTTCAGCGAAAATAAGTGGTGTTGTTGTAGAAAAAGTCAATAATGGTTATAAAGTAAAAGGCTATGATAGATATCAGCCAACATTTAATATTTTTAAACCTAAACTTACTGTAAATGACAGAGGAGAAAACATAGGCGGTGTTAGTGCCAATTTTGTTTTATGGCAACAGGAAAAATTTTATGGAATAGGACAAATTGTACAGTATGACAATCAATACTATAGAACAAAAGCAGATCATACTAGTACTACAACATTTGATGATTCTAAATTTACAAGGATACCAGAACTTCCTTTGACAGGCGGAGCAAGTGTTCAGGTTCCTTCTAACTTTGAAACCACAGTATCACAAGTTCCATACAATACAATTTTACCTAATGTTCAAGAAGTTTATAATCTTCTGTTAGGTTATGAAAAATATCTAGAATCTATTGGATTTGTTTTTGACAATGTTATTAATGATTTAGGTGAACTTAGCAATTGGTCGCTTAGTGGAAAAGAGTTTCTATATTGGACAACTCAAAACTTTGCTGTAGGCAGTGTAATTACACTTTCTCCTTTTGCAGAAAAATGTAAATTTAAATTCCAAAGCGGACAGGTTGACAATGTTTTAGATAGTTTTTATGAGTATAGCATATATAATGCGGGCGGAAATATTATACCTAGTTCTAATATTTCTACTGTAAGAGATAGTAACATATTCACTATAAGAACAAAAAACACAAGCCAAGGAATTTACAATATTCAACTAAACTTGGTACAAAAAGAACACGCTATTGTTTTTGACGATAGAACAATATTTGGTGATGTTATATATGATCAAGAAGCAGGATATAGACAAGAAAGAATAAAATTAATTGGATTTAAAACAACAGAGTGGAATGGTGATTTATACAGTCCTGGATTTATTTACGATGAAGCAAAGATAAGTGAATGGACATCATTTAAAGATTATAATCTCGGCGATACTATAAAATATAAAAACAAATATTACAGTGCTAAATCTTTTTTACCTGGTGTAGAAACTTTTAATTACAGTGATTGGATTTATTTAGGCAATAAACCAAATGCTGAACTTTTGCCTAATCTAGATTACAAAATCAGCAACTTTGAAGACTTTTATAATTTAGACACAGAAACTTTTGATTTGAGTGCTACAAAATTGTCTCAGCATCTAGTAGGCTATCAGAAAAGAACCTATTTGGATAATCTCATTCAAGACAATACAAGTCAATACAAATTCTATCAAGGTTTTATCAAGGAAAAAGGAACACAAAACAGTATCAACAGTATTTCAAGATTGAAAATTGATGACGTTCAAACAAGTGTAACCTATGATGAAGAATGGGCGTTTAAGGTTGGCAGTTTAGGAAGTAATTCTACCGTAAAAGAAATAGAATTTGCTCTTGACGAAGC
>JGI10211J34971_10003022_pt1 | contig 13545 bp, 14 predicted proteins | sample Etolagsediment_FD_34971 | JGI IMG/M metagenome (IMG submission 34971) | reverse complement strand
TTTTGATCTCTGGGCCTTCGGGCATAATTATACACGACTCGAACCTCTTATATTCATCGCATCTGTCAATCTCATTTTCATTTGCGAACTCTTATTGTGCGTTTACACAATAATAAACACGCTACGTGTAGCGCTCAGATCCTCATAAAGGGTTTGACGTTATCGAGAGGAGTGGGTTGAACGCCGATATCGACCTTGAACTCACTCTCCGCTGAAATCTCCCTCACGGTGGTGATAACATTGACTTTAACCCGGGGGCCTTCGTGGAAAGTCGGGTGATAGACCATTAGGTCAATATCGGGTTCTCCGTGTGTTTTCCCTCGGGTACCTCGCATCTGACTCCCAAACAGATACACCCGGATACCGTTGACCCCGAACTTCTCGTGGAGTTTCTCTTTGACTTCAGCGATGCGAGTCTGTAGTATCTCATCGGCGTCTTCGAGGGATTTCAGGGGGTAGATGTCTCGAGTACTGAGAGGGGTTCCCAACTTCACTTCTTTGAGTTGGTTGGATAGAAGAGTTGTGTTCGTTATCCATCGCGTTGAGTGATGGATAACACAGTGTACCTCTTTAGATCGTGGATCTGTGATTCTACTTCAGAGGCAGTGCTGTAAGGCATGTAACAATCCGCTGCGGTACCACCATATGGACCACCGAAAGAAGCACCGTTGACCAACTGATCGGTTGAAGCGCCGGCAGGAGGCGCGGGATCGTTGACTGACATACTTGTGGAATGTGTGCTTAAATACAGTTAACATACACTCAACACAAATTCTTCTCTGTTTTCGAGAAGAATTAGGAAGCGAAATAACAAAGCCTAAAATATCTCGGCCTTCTTGAAACGAGCAGGGACCAGTCGAACCGCGGTACTCGAGTCGGTGACCAAACAGACAGCAAAATCACCTTGCTGGCCACCAGTACCGGTAGAGGTAGCAACGCCGGCAGTTAAAGAGGTAGACAGAAAATCGCCTCGATTGACAGCGCCCTCAACAAGGACTTGGAATTCTCCACCGACGGCTATACATACTTGACTCCCGGAAACCGCACGCTCAACCGCGACGCCGAGGACAGAGATATCGTCACCCGCGGTCGTAGTTTGTACCATCTCCCGATCGACAGTCAATGATTGTCGAAGGCACGCGCCCTTGGGAATATCTTCCCCGGCGGTGGCGTTAGTACAGATGTACCCGTCGAATTGAACATTACGTTCTACCATCGGGCACTTGGGAAGTTTGCTAGAGCTAACACACCCAACACGTGGGTTTTGTGGGTTATCTGGATTGAGAGACGCCATACTTACAAAGTGAATATAAATTAGGCCTTGCATATATTCAAGATACTTTTTTCTGTCAAAAAGTATCTACTGAAGAGGGTCCGTAAACAGACCGTGGGGAACGTACACCACGTTATCCGATTCTCCCACGCACAAAGTCAAGAGGATAACGGTAAACTACGGTGGAAGGTTGTCTTATCAACGACACCGCCACCGCGCAGAACACTGGTTTGTTATCAGTGGGAGGGGAATGGTGACTCTGAACGACAATATCCATGGGGCAGGCCCGGGTTCGACTGTTGATATCCCTATCGGTACGTTACATCGTGTCGAAGGGACTTCGAGGGAACCTTTGGTATTTATCGAAGTCCAAACAGGAACTTATTTCGGTGAGGATGACATCGAGAGAATTGAGGACGACTACGGTAGAGTCGAATCGTAGTTGACTCCGTCTTTTTGTAGACATATCCGGTCCTTCGGATATGTCTGAACATTGAAATCATCTAACCGCTTTCGGTAGGGTACATTCCCAAATCCATCGCTGTAGCTCCTGATGTATCGACAGTGTCGTAATCATCGTCTTCACCGGGTGCCCATCCCCGAGCATAGATGTTGAAGTTCTCTTTGGTCTGTTTCGCTTTCTGTCGAAGAGCGAGTTCTGCCATATACCTATCACTTACCATGCTTGGAGATAGACCCATATTCCTTGCGCGGTCATGGTCTTTGGAGAAGGCGGGGCAGGCAATACCGTGAAGAGTACAGACGCCTTCCATTCCGTTGGAGAGCTGTACCCACCTTGCGGTATCCCACAGACATGCAGGCTGAAACTCACACATACTCACGTAGGGAAGACCTCCGTAGCGGTTGTAGTTCTCGGAGCTGTCCGTGCCCGAGCATTTCATCGAGCAGCTGCTGACGAGATAGAGCAGCACAAGAAAGATCACTCCGCAGAGGAGGAGAACACCTGGGTTGACTTTGTACGATGCCATAACTTTGTATACTGCGGTCAGTCACTTGGTATAAACAAAGAAGATCTTCGATCGGAGAAAACGACTCTTATGCAGTACGCACATAAGAGTGACTGTTTGGGTATTCACTTGTGAGAAAGTTTAGCTCCTCTTGCTACGACCCTTCTTGGCGGGAGCCTTCCGACCCTTCTTCGCGGGAGCCTTCTTGGTAGCGCTTCCGGAGCTGGTCGACTTCTTGGCCGCACGACGGGTGTTGCACCTCTCCTCGGCAGCCTCGCCGATCTCCTTGCAGGTCTTCTTCTTGCGACCCGTGGACTTGGCGGCGCGCTCTTCCATATTCATCGCAAAGTGACCCTCGGCCTCCTCGGCCTGGTCCTTGTTGATGAAGCGGCTCATACCGGTGCCGTCACTTCCGCGTCCGGCAAGACGATAGCGGAACTTTCCAGTCTTCCTCCCCTCCTTCATGATGGGAGTTTTGATGATGGCGACGACCTCCATGGCCTCCTTTTCCTTCAGCTTAACATTGTAAGCAATGACGTTGTCAAGATCGAGTGGCTTTGACATGATGTTATGTGTGAATAAGCGCGAGCTCTTGAGACACACATAAGACAAAATTATCGCCGTTTTTGCTACACGTAATCCTATCTCGCCAAAATACCCTTCGCATCTGATTCTTTCCGGAGAGTCAGAGACTTACGATCTGAGAGTCCACGAAGACTCTCAGAAGGTATCTGGGGAGATTGGAAGAAGTGTGTACTGTGCTCACATATGGGTCTCCCCATATGTGAATGTGGAACGGACAGGAGGTGGGTCTACTCACCGCACACTTTTTGGCGGAGGGTCTGGATCAGCTTCGAAGAACTGTCGAAGAGGTAGTAGTACTCCTTGCCCTTTCGGTGTGCCACGAGATGGTACCGAATGCCGTCGATGGTGTACAGAACGACCGACTTGTTGTGGACGTACAGCTCATCACACTCCTCGGCGAACCTCTTCGAAGGCTCAGCCTCGGGACCGTCGAGAACGTAGATGTCGATACCGAGAACCTTCGACGCGACTTCGAGCATGCTCACTTCGCCGACCGGAGAATCACCACCCATGAGCTTCAGCTTGAACTCCAAGAAGGCGATCTCCGACGCTTCCTCTTCGTCGTACTCCTCAAGGTAGGGATGTTGGAGGCGTCGAGCCAGTTCCCCGCGGTGGAGCTCTTCAAAAAGTTCCTTTGTGAGCTTCCGAGCGAGTACACGTCGGATCTTCAGGGCATACCGGGCGCGTTCGTCGGTGTCCATGTGGAAGTACTCCGGAGAGATAGCACGAAGGATGGCGTGGATGAAGTTGGACTCGTCGAGCTGTGTTCCGACATAGTAGAGCTTCTCCGAGTACGGATTAGGGAGCTTGTCCATCTCATCCGACTGGAGGTCCTTGATCTTCGGTGCCTTGGGCGGGGAAGCTCGCTTCTTCTCAAACACAAAGGCTCGGTTGAGCTTCGAGAATGATTTCGCCTGCTCCGGGAGCTTATCGTACATCGTACCCTTGTCGAGGAACCCTTGGGAGACCAGCTTAAACCCGCGCTTCTCGAGAGCGCGCTTGAAGGGCTCAAAGTAGAACAACCACTCGTTCTGCTCGGTGACCATACTACTCGAAGAGCGGATGTCGACCTCAATCTCGTTGCCGATCACGTCGTCGTCAAACTCTGTGATCTGCTTGATGGTGAAGGCGGAACGCTCTTCAACACCTCCCGAGTAGTAGTCCACCGGGTCCTCGGGGTCGAGCTTCTGCTCGTGGCGAGCGCGGTCGAGAAGGTCGCGAACCTTGTAGCCGTCCATCACCGCTCCGATGAATTTACCACCTTCGGGAAGAAGATCGATGGTCTCGAGAAGAGCGTCGTACATCTCTCGCTTCTCGGGGAAGAAGGTCAGCGAAAAGAAGGAGACGATGCCGTCGAGACGACCGCCCATGCGCCTGTCGATGTTCTGTTGAATGACATCCGTCTTTTCAGCGCCGTAGCCATCGAGCATCGTTACTTCGGTGGAGTATTCACCCTCTCGCCGGCGACGAAGGAACTCGTCGACGTTGTCTTGGTTCGGCTCCACAGCGAGTACGTGGCCAAAGCCAACAGAGTCCCACTTTCGAAGGTCGCCACCGCGACCAGAGCCAATGTCGATGATGTGAGCACCCTTCCCGAACTCCTTGGTGAGAAGAGCGAGTTTCTCTTGGTTGTGGTACTTCCGCATCAGTTGTAATGTCTCCCCTTCAATCGTTGCTTGAGGGATTGGATTCATGATATCCTCCCAAACACTCCTCGCCGTCTCGAGGTTGTTTGGGCGGTCTCGGTCGTCACGAACGCGGTAGAACCTGAAGCTCTCGGCTTCGTAGTCCCAACTACACTCGATGATCTTCTTGTCGATTGTCTGACCATCATACTCATCGTTTTCCACGATGATGTAACCGGGGAACGGATAGCTCCGCGTACCGGCAAAAGACACATCTTTGCCCTTGGCACCGACGAGGATCCAGAACACGCGGCCGAGGTAGACGTCGAGGACATCTCGGGGTTGTGTTCGGCGGAAATCCTCCATCCAGGGGAACCCGCGAGGAGCGGATTGCAGATCCTGGTGCAGACGAACAACGTCGTCACTGGTTACCTTCTCGAGCTTGAAATCAATGGTCAGATCTTCTTCTGGCTTCCACTTGAAAGTGTGATTGTTCTTGTACCAATGGTCCGGTTGGAAGATCAGTCCGTCCTGGAGGTTGTAGTCATGGTACTTCTCATCGCTGTCGATCTCGGCGAATGCAGCTCGCGTTCGATCATAGAAGCTTCCGGATTGGAAGTACTTCTTGGTCTGATACTGAATGCCACAGTACAGACGCTTGTCCCACTCGTCAGCGACTCGAGTGAGAAGGTCCAGCCTCGTGTGGAAATTGTCCTGTCGGAGATCGCGGTCCTTGTAGAACAGCAGATCAAAGCCGTAGACGGACTTGATGACGACCCCCTCCCCTTCTCGAACCAGAATAAACTCGGCGTCGATGACAGTGCCCGAGAACTCTTCGTCGCCGTCGCCGATCTTGAAGACGTCATAGGGAGGGCTGTACATGTACACGCCGTTCTTGTCGATGAGGACCGTGTTCCGGCGGCCATTGAGCTTGATCGTCACCGCCGGGTCGAATCGAGGGTCGAGCATGTCCTTGATCTTGACGTTCTTGGGCTTGTTCCAGTAACCCGAGAACAACCGATAAGGATCCTTCGGCTTCCACCTCCTCGCCAGCATGTCCGCGAAGAAGATGTTGTTGTGAAGCTGAACGGCGAGAGTCCGCTCGCGAAGATCGAGGAGCTGCTCCGGGCAGAGGTTGTTCTGCGAGAGACCGAGGACAAACTCCACCGCGCCGACGAATGTTACCACGTCGACAGACTGTTCGATGCGTTCGACTTCGACTTCATACTTGTGCGTCTGCCACGTCGACCCGTCCTCTCGGATGTGGATCTCCTCGACCGAAGTCAGATCGAACCGCAATCCGAAAAGGGCGCTCGAGCGACTGATCTCAGTGAAGCTGATCCGCCGGCGGTAGCGTTGCACCGCGACCTCGCGGGGTTTGACTCCCTTCGCAGGAGGATGGCGTTGCCAGTCGTCGATGGTCCGGTCAACGCGATCTTCCCAGTCCCTCTCAAAGTCGTGAGTGTCGGTGTGTTCCTCGGAGGACTTCGAGACGCGGATGCCGAACTTGGTGTTGTCGATGAAGTACTTCTGGTTTCGGTACTTCTTCTGGTACGTCACACCGCCCGTCTCCATGTCGGTAATCTTCCGAGTGTGAACTCCGTCGACGCGCTCCACAAGATCGTAGGAGCTCCGCATGTCCATAGTCCCGCCCCGGGAACGCGACAACCGCTCCAAAGCCTCTTTAAGCTGGTTGAAGCAGTACAGCGACTTCAGTCCCGGGTGGAACGACTTTCGCGGTCCATATCCTTTGAAAACGCCCAGGCTCGCCTCGATCTCGAATCGGGTCTGCGGAGAGCGCAGTAGCTCACCGATGGAGTTCTCCTCACGGGAAGTGAAGATAGGTCCAGTGGTGTGATACTCTGGGGGATGCTTCGGAGGTCCGGAATGCTTCGATGCAGGAGGCGGGACGGGGTGCACCGGTCCCGCCCGAGGCGGTGGATGTGCCGGCCCGGTCTTGATGGACATCTGCTGCATAATAGCAGCCAAAATAGCGTCTTGATCAGCCATGTTCGTAGGTAACCGTTGTTATATGTCAAGAGAATTTGCGTGCTGTTTCAGGTAGAAAGGCACTCGGTATAGTATACGGTGAACCTACTATATCGGTTTTCTCATTCTAAGTGACTTGTCATTTTTCTCTTCACAAGTCACTCACTCGCTCTTTTCACCGTTAGACGGTTGTTTGATGACGTTACTGAACCTCCAGAGTACCCACCGCAGCTGTACGGGGAGTTCCTTCAGATCGAAGACTATTGTTTTCGACTTCTGCTCGAGCCCATAAGGAAGTTGGTATTCACTGGGGTTGAAGGTGAACTCGTCGTGCCGACGAGCGTGTTCACAGATCAACATAAACACGGCTTCGGTCTGGTCGTGATCGAGAGATCCGAGTTTCTGGAGAAGCTCCTTCTTTTGAGCTGAGGTAAGATCCTTCTTCGGTAGTTTGGATGGAGAGTCCGCCCCCGACTCTTCGGGAGGGGCGAAGGTCTGATACAACCCATATGACTGGGTATTGGCTTTCCCGTGTCCGTTCATGTTTTCTACGCGACAGTCTTAACATACAATATCCTTTGTGTTAAGACTGGTTTGGGGTTGGTGTCTACGACTACACCTAATCCACGGTTCCCATGCGTTTGTACGCACCTTCCCATGGTACGTTGTGAGGGGTGACCTGACCGGGAAGCATAAGCTTCTCCTCATCCTCCTCGTCGAGATCGTTCAGGTAGGCATACTGAGAGCTGCCATCTCCCTTGACGATTCCTGCCAGCGAAGGCGCCTTGTCCATCTCTGGCATCCACACCCGACCTCCATCGGCATGTTGCGGGCCGTGCTGTTGGTTGTAGCCAGACTGTCCACGCCGTGGTGCCATCTGTGGGTGTTGGTATCCGCCAGAGCCGTACATTCCACGCTGTTGGGGAGGTGCCTGCTGTGGCATGAAGCCTCCCCGAGGAGGCGAAGAAGGTCCCGAAGGAGCCTTGGCGAGAGCCTTTCCCACAAAGCTCTTCAGAGCTGGGATGTTCTTCTTGCCGTTGTACTTGGCGAAAGGACTTCCGTTCACGTACAGAATGATGAATGGGACGGTCTGGATGGGCGTTGTGGTAGAGCGAGACATGGAGATCACCTCCCGACAGTTGGTGAGGTTAGCCACGGCATAGTTGACCCGACGCTCTTGCCCTGCAAGCTGATAGAAGATCGGTTCAAACGCAGCGCAACCTGGGCATCCGTCCATCTTGAAGAAGACGAGGACGTTCCCCGGTACGTTGATGTTCAGGGTTTGTCGGCTGCGACCGACAACCTGGAAGTTCTGTGATGTTAGTTGGTGAACCGACATACTTGACAATCTCGATCGTTCTGAGTTACCTTTTCCGGAGCTCCGCTCTAAGTTAATAGCCGAGATAGAAATGCACCGGAAGTAGTGAACGATGTGTCATGCGAAAGATGCTCGAAAAAATCTCTTGCAGGGTAGTAATAGTTGCTCGTAATCGAGATACAGTATGTCATCGAGTGGCCGATATACCGAAACAGAACTACAGAAGAGGACCACCACCGGGCTAAGAAGGATTTGCCGGCTGGTTGGAGCCCCTTCTTCTGAGTGTGGCGATAAGAGTCTTCTGAAAGCAGATGTTATTCAGCTGATTCTGAAACACCAATCGGGAGCACCTGCGGCAAAACGCAAGACTCCTTCCCCGAAGGTCGTCAAGACCCCAGTGGGTAAGGTGATGGTCGTCGAGGAGAATCTCGAGAGGTTGACCACTAGAAAACTGAAAGCTCTGATGCGTCGGGAGGGTATCCCGATCCCCGAGACCGGTACAGGAAAGGGAGGCGGCGTCCTCAAGAAAGATCTCATTCTTGTTATCACCGACTATCGCGCTCGGGCTATTGGCGGTGTGGAGATGGTTATTCCTGCTCCTCGCAAAACTCCTTCCCCTGCCAAGACTCCAACAGCCGCGCTCCAACGACTTACTGTCACCAAGCTCCGGCGCAAATGCCGTGAGCTCGGACTTGCGGAGTGTATGGACAAGAAACAGATCGCCAAGATGCGAAAACCTGAGCTCGTCAAGCTCATCCGCGCAGCGGAGATGGGATTGGCGATTCCTGCTCCTCGCAAAACTCCTTCCCCGAAGGCCAGGACACCCACGCCGCCACCAGCGGTGGTCGAGATTGTGAAGACGAGGATCCCCGGGAAGTACTCTTCCCGATCGCTTGAACAGCTTCGGAAAATGTGCGCAATCCGCAACATCGAGGCCGAGAAATGCCAGCTCGAACGTGATGAGCTCATTGCGGTGTTGATGGAATATGATCGCATCCTAGCGGAGGAGAGGAAAGCTCGCATGAAGGCGAAGAAGGCGAAGCCCAAGAAGAAGACTACGCCTAAGCGCAAGACACCCACGCCCAAGAAGAAGGCTTACAAGTGTGGCACGAGGGCAGATCCTAAGTGCCCACCCAGTAAGATCTGCGATGTGGACACGGGTTCTTGTCTCACTCGTACCAAGGCCGGTATGGGTAAGCGCGCTCGCGAAGCCCGCGAGAAGAAGTACGGCGATGAGTATTACTTTGACGACGAGCACGGTCTTGTTGGTCGTAAGCAAGACGTCCTTGATCATCTTGAGTACTGGGGACTCCTTCCCAAGATCCCTACTCCCAAACCCAGGACACCTACCCCGGAGAAAACTCCGACTCCGAAGCGCAAGACACCCACCCCGAAGAAGCGTACGCCTCCCAGGCGCAAGGCGAAGAAGTGCACCGACAAGGAAGATCCTCTTCTCTGTGACGAAGGTGAGATCTGCAGCGCTTCCTCTGGCAAGTGCATCAAAGACACTGCCCGCAATCGCAAGGACAGGTACGTTCTCATCACTGATGATGGTCGAACTATTGTCGGCGCGCAGAAGACCATCAAGAAGCTTCATTCCGCTCTCGGAGGTACCATCGAGGCACCCGGCAAGAAACCGTCTCCTCCCAAGAAAGCCAAGACACCGACCACCGAATCGGGTCTCCAGAAGCGCATTCGCGAACTTCTGGCCGAGGATGGTGAAAATGAGGAGATTGGCCGTCTTCGCGATGCCCTCGAGGCTATGAAGAGGAAGAAGAAGACCCCTCCCAAGCGCAAGATCCCTCCGAAGGGTAAGCGCAAGACTCCACCCAAGCCTCCTTCGTACCGTCTGCAGGCCTCGAAGCAGGACATTGCGGTTACGTTCGCCAACTGCATTGCCAGTCTGACGTAGATCCCTGTGATCTTTACTCTCATATCCGGAAGGGATATGAGATACTTCCTACTTCATCACCGCGCGTATCGAAAAGCGGAGCTGTACCACAGCATCCATCTTCGCAGATTCTCTGTGCTAAATCCCGGGGCGTTGAAGATCTCCACAGCCATCTCTCGAGTTGATTCTCTGAAACGAACTACCGCCTCGATAAGAAAGTCCTCCAGATCCATCCGAGTAGTGTGGGGGACGTAGGCGTGCGAGCTCCTCGAGCTTTGCGAACCACCCCACTTGACCACACTCTCATCTCGAACGAGATCCTCGGTATGATCTCTCTTATCGTAGCCGATGTTGTTCCTGTACCTAGAAGCCATACTCAAGCGTAAGGGGAAATGTAACCCGTCGAGTTCTCATACGCAAATTCTGCAAAGCTTTCGAAGTCTAATCTTCTCTCGAGCGGAACTTTAAACTCGTTCACGAGTCCGTTAAGTTCTCCGTAGAGCTGCCAGAGATAACCATCATATGCATCTCTCCAAAGGGCGTAGTGATCCTTTGCTGTTGCACCCGGGGGTTTCGGTCCCCATTCTGGTCTCCATCGGGTAGCATCGACGTTGTTAATGTACTGCGCGAGGGCACGGAAAAGCCTCCTCTCACGTTCATCGCTGTACTTCCCACGAACGCTTGGGACATCTGCATCATCATCTGCATCTCTTCTTCCGTTGGAGGAGCGAACAGCGCGTCGAACAGGCTCTGGGACTGTTGGGATCCCAGGACCCCCATTCCCGGCCGAGGTCTGGTCATCACCTCCAGACTCGGAGCGAGGAGGTTCTGGACTGCTGGGTCGTTTGCCACTCTGGAGACCTCCAGAACTACCGGAGCGTACTTCTGGATCAGAGGGTCTATCGCCTCCATCGTGTCGTCGATGAACCGGTCGAGAGCCTGACCGATAGTCTTCCTTCTGCGCGGCCGGCGACGACCCTCGCTGAGATCGATCTCGATGATGTCGTCCTCCGGTTCATCTATCCGGACTATGGTCGGAGTTCTGGCGGAACGGTGGGCTACGAGGGGTAGATGAGCGACTACCTCCTCTTCCGATTCGTCCTCGACCTCTTCGACGTCCTCGGGATAGATCAGGGTCGGTATCTCTATCCATGCTGGAGTTGTAGAATTACCGCGGGTTAGGTTCTCTTGCCTCCCTTTCCCCGCCTGCGGTTCTTTTTTTTTAAGCGTTGAGTGCTGCTTGGGGACTCTTGCGGCTTTAACTCGCAAACGTCTCCGTGACACTCGAGCTCAATGAACTCCGGAGGGGTGCGTTTCGACTTTTTCTTTGGTGATCGGGAGGATTCTAGGTTCCCGAGTTCCTCTTGCAGAAGTCTATCGAGCTCCTCTGCCGGAAGATCGGGTTCGTCGTCCTCTTGGGGCGGAGGAGGATGCACTGGCGAAAATCCTGGAACTCCTCCAGGAGGGGGTCGACGTCCGGGCGGGGGTCCTCGAGGCGGACCGGTAGATGGACGTCCTCCGGGTGGGTGTCCGGTAGGTGGGTGTCCTCCGGACTGTCCGGGTGCCGGTCCGCCGATAGGTGGGATGCCACCGCCGCCGAGAATCTGCCGAAGAAGTTGATCGTGTTTCGCCAGAAGCTGACCTTGGTTTTGGATGACGTTCTCGTATCCTGCCACCTTCTCACGAAGCTCGTCGATTTCTCCCTGGAGAAGGGATGTTTTACGTTGGAACCAAAAGGTCAATCCACCGATAACAACCAGCTCCACCCCAACATGTACCAGTGTCTGTGTATTCACGGCTTGCATAGCTTCGATTTACTGGTGGAGAGATTCCTGTTTATATACGTTTGACCTTTTAGAGCATATCCTACCTTCGAAGGTAGGATATGACCTCAGACGCCCAAGATCCAAATGACCAACAAACCACCAAAACCGACAGTGAGACGGAGTTGAAAGTCTCTTTCAGTTCCGAAAGAGAGGGAAGGAACGATGACTCGGTCTTGAGGTCCTAACCATTTGTCATCATCGTCGTGCCAGTTCAATTTCTCAGACCCTCCAACGTACTCGTTGACGAGCAGCGCGTTAAACTTCTGCCTGGTAGTTCTTTCTATTCGTTTCTTGATATCTAGAAGGAATGGGTATTGGTTAAGGTCATGAGGCTTCAGACCTCCCACGTGATTGTTACTGAAGAAGTAAACCCAATCGGGATCCTCTGTTAGCCAGATCATCTTACGATGACTCTTTGACCACCTACTTCCCTTGCGGGCAAACGGCATGTAGAAGTAAGTGTAGCCATAGGGGAGCTTCGCCAGTTGCTCCACAATCTCTGCGGATTGTTGTGGAGAATAGTAGTCTCGATAGAAGTCTACTCGGCAATTACCTAGAGTTATCTCTTCAACGTCCATGTTCCTACTTACCCCTATCAAACTTTGCAATCATTACACTCTTCACCTAAAGCCGAAAAGTAGAAGGACTTGACGTTCTCGTACGGAGGAGAACGCGGTTTTCTCAGACGTTTGTTGACGAGGTCGTGGATCATGTAGGTGTAGAAGAAGGCATCGTGATTGTTCCGAAGGTATGCATCCGGAGGGTGAGATTCAAGAAGCCACTTCTTGGTATCTCGAGAACGTTGGTCGGGGAGAAGTATAGCTAGTAACTCAAGGTACCTCTTGAAGTCTTCTCCATTCTCTGCCCGGAGAGTCACTGCGAGAGAATGAATAGAGGTCCATACCGGTGGTCCCCAAAAACCAGCGCCCCGAGAACGCAGACCCTGCAGGTAGTTGTCCCGAACGTCATCGAATGGCGGGGAGACCTTCGGTGTTTTGGGATGGTACCGAGTGATGTGCTGATTCGCCAGGTCGTGGACGATGTAGGTGTACATAAATGCCTGCTCGGGCGAAGAGAGGTACTTGTCCGGTGGGTGATCTGTTAGCTTCTTCGCCAGGTTCTTCTTGCAATAGTCGCAAGGTAGTAGTTTCGTCAACAGCCACAGAAACTCCTTGTACTCCTCTGCCGTCTCAGGGCGAAGGCAGATAGCAAGGATGTGAATAGTGGCCCAGTTGGGAGGACCCCAAAAGTCCTTTCCCTTACGTTGTTTCTCCGGTCGGCGACTCATGATTACCTCTTCTCAACATTATTTTAACGTGGTAAGCCTGAAAGGCGAGGTCAGAGTAACTTCTGCTGGGAACAGAAGTTACGCGGATGCAGGAAAGAGCTACTCATCTCGGAACCTCACAGGGTTGAAGAGCTCCTTCAGGTGGTCGGTAGTCTGTCGGTAGTACGTTCTCGCTCTGAGGATGTCCTTCATCACTGTACTGTCCCGGAGATAGAACGTCGCCAATGCGTCGCGGGGGATGTTGTGAATGATCGTCTCCGAGACCTCGTCCATCAGCAAGTCGAAGGTGTATCTTTTCTTTCGACCGGTGTCATCCTCGTGGACGTCGATGACCTTACCGATGGCGTGCTTCGGTTGCCCTTTCAGGCTGTGAAGCAGGATGACCTGGGTGTTGGTTCGGAGTTTATCGCCCGTCTGAGTTGGTCGCTTGGCGGGACGTTTCTTGAGTCCGTTCTCGCTGTAGATTTTGTCGAGAACCGCTCTGGCTTTCCACCTCCGACAAACATCAATGATCTCTGCCTCAACGGGGTTGTTGGGGTTGAAGTCGGTCATACTCCCACGCTTCGCCGACTCGAGAACCATCATCGCTCTCGCCTCATTGCCAGAGTAAGAGTACTCGGTGAACGTCTTCCGCTCTTTGCTCTTCCGGTGAGAGGATCTCTGGGCCTCGACAAACTCCTCCCACCCTTCGATCTCTTCGCCAATATCCTCTTCCAATGCACTCCAGCCAATAGCTGCGCCGTCGGCTGGAGTGTACCCTTCGGATCGAGGCTTGGCGAGCC
>JGI10211J34971_10003021_pt1 | contig 13547 bp, 15 predicted proteins | sample Etolagsediment_FD_34971 | JGI IMG/M metagenome (IMG submission 34971) | reverse complement strand
TTTCAGCCTTTGCCTTTTTTTAAAATCATTCCATACACTTGCCGTACCATTATGGTAACGATATCGAAAGTTTCATGAAATCGGGTGCACACGCGTGCACAATCGGAATCAGTAATGAACGATACCTTTGACGATCTCCGCCATGTCCGGACGCGAATCTGCGATTTGATGCTCCTCGCCTCGGCGGTGTTGGGGGTTCCTGCTGCTGCGGCAAGCGTTCTTCGATACCCAAGCACCGGCTGGCAATGGGTGATGGGCGTTCATGTTGCGACGGCCGTTATGTTTTGGCTGCTGTTGATTTTTCGCAAATCCATCCCCTATCCCGTTCGCCCCGGGACCCTTGTTTTTCTGTTTTTCATGGTGGGCATCATTGGCTTTTGGAACACGGGCATGGTCGCAGGCGCCAATCCGTTGCTGTTGTTATCGCCGATTTTCGCCACCATCTTGTTTGGCAAACGGTTTGGTATCCCGCTTGCGATCATCATGATTGTGGCGATGATTTTGACGGCCTACAGCTTCGTTTTCGGCGGCCGGGTTCTGGATATTCGATTCGACGTCTCCTACGTATTTCTACCCGCATGGATCACCTATTTGATGACGGTCATTCTGGCCGTCGTCGCCTCTGTCGTCGCCATATCGATGTCCAATCATCACCTTGAGACGGCGCTCCTCGAAGCGCGAAAAGGTCAAACCGACCTTGCGAACCTGAACAAGGACCTGGAAAATCAAGTTCGTATACGGACGCTGGAATTACAAGACGCCACAAAAACAGCCGAGCAGCAAGCCCGCACGGACGTTCTGACGGGCCTGAACAACCGCCGGGCGTTTTTCGAATATGCCGACGTGGTTGATGCACAGTCGCGACGCTACAATCACAGCTACGTGATCGCCATGATCGATATCGATCATTTTAAATCGGTGAACGATACCTGGGGACACGAATGCGGTGACGTCACCTTGGTGGACTTGGCGACCAATCTTGAACGGGCCCTTCGAGAAACCGACGTCATTGGTCGCATCGGTGGTGAAGAATTTGCCATCATCATGCCGGAAACAACCCTTGAAGAAGCCGCATCACTGGCGGAGCGCCTGCGCGAACGCATTGAGGGTCTTGTGATCAAAACCTCGAAATGCGAGATCAAAGTAACCGCCAGCATCGGCATCGCCGCATTTGAGGACACGCGCCTGACCTTGGAAAAAGTTGTCGATAATTCCGACATAGCTTTATACCAAGCCAAAAACGCAGGACGAAACAGAGTTGAACTTTACCATGAAGGGGCCAAAAGAATAACGAAATCGCGTACCAGCTAACACGCATTCAGCCTGACAAAACCTAGGGTCAGCATCCATTTGATATTTCTCGTGTGAAACGATAGTCTAAAACGACAAGACAGACTTTCCGTTGCAAATGAGTAGATGAAGCCCCATGCAAGGCAGAACGATCATGGCTGTCGATGACGACGAGATGATCTTGTCTCTCGTTGAAGCCGTTGTGGCGGACCAAGATGGGATATTCATTGGCGCCAATAGCGGTGAAGAGTGCTTAGCCTTGTTGGAGAGCCATAAGCCCCGATTGATCTTGCTCGATGTCGGCATGGCCAACATGAACGGGGTCGAGACCCTCAAGAAGATCCGCGAACGTTACCCCAAACTGAACAGCAAAGTCGCCTTCCTCACCGCCCATAAAAGCCTGAAACTGATAGACCAGTCGCGTGAGCTTGGCGCTGATGGGTTTATCCTTAAACCGACGTCCCCCACCCGACTCCGTCAACGCATTGACGAGATTTTGTCAAACGATGGACCAGACCTAATCACTGCATGAGCAGCCAAACTGGCTCAAAGCTTCGGCTAAATAATCGCTGATCAAAGGGATTTCCAGCAGGTGTTTGGGCGTGTTTTCGTCCAAATCGTCTTGAGCGGTTTGCACGGCCTCATCCCAACCATCCATGTCAACGTCGCCACGCCCCAACATGACCATGGCATGCAGTTCACACAGCTCCTCATCGCTCAACGATTCAAAAAACGACACCAGCTCTTCATAGACGCTGTCGTCGGGTTGGTGGCTGAGAATTTGGTGGTCGCCGTCATCCGTCGCGTTGCCGCCCGGATCTTCATAGGGCGCGTCTTCCTTGGCATCAAATTCACGCGATTTGACGATGACAAAACAGACCTTTTCAGACGAAATGGCTTGCATGGCGATCCTCCTTTCGATGCTCCCTCAGAGTCTTTTTGCACCCCCTCATATTAGCACAGAACCCTTTGAAATACGCAGAAAAATAGGGGCCGGAAGGATTTCCTTCCGGCCCCTCTTCAATGCACTTCAAAAATGACGGTCAGGTGCGCGACTTGGCGTAACCGATGTCTTCCAACGCGGCTTCGATTTCATCCAAAATGGATGGATCATCGATGGTCGCCGGCATTTTGTACTCTTCGTTATCGGCAATTTTCTGCATGGTGCCGCGCAAGATTTTGCCGGAACGGGTTTTCGGCAATCGATCCACCACGGTCGCGGTTTTAAACGCCGCCACCGGACCGATTTGATCGCGCACCATTTTCACCACTTCTTTGACGATTTCCCCATGATCGCGAGTCACGCCCGCTTTCAACACCAACAGGCCCAAAGGCATCTGACCTTTGAGCTGGTCGGCGACCCCCATGACGGCGCATTCGGCGACGTCGGGGTGTGCGGACAAGACTTCTTCCATCGCCCCAGTCGACAGGCGGTGGCCCGCAACGTTGATGATGTCATCGGTGCGCGACATGACGTAGACGTAACCTTCGTCGTCAATGAAGCCCGCGTCACCGGTTTTGTAAAAGCCCGGAAACTCTTCCAGATAAGCTTCTTTATAGCGCGCATCGGCGTTCCACAACGTGGGCAAGGACCCCGGTGGCAACGGCAGCTTGCAGCAGATGGAACCGATGGTGCCCGAACCAACCGGGTGGCCATCGTCGGCCAGCACCTGCACGTCCCAACCGGGTGCGGCTTTGGTGGGTGAGCCCGGCTTCACGGGAAAGGCGTGTAAGCCCAAACAGTTGGCCGCGATGGACCAGCCGGTTTCGGTTTGCCACCAGTGATCGACGACTGGCTTGCCGAGGATTTTTTGCGCCCATTCCAAGGTGTCCGGATCGGTGCGTTCGCCCGCCAGATAGAGCGCTTTGAGGCTGCTCATATCGTATTGCTGCATCAGTTTTGCTTCGGCATCGTCGCGCTTGATGGCGCGCAGCGCGGTGGGCGCGGTGAACAACACCTTGACCTTGTGATCGGCAATGACGCGCCAAAACGCACCCGCATCGGGCGTGCCCACGGGCTTGCCTTCATAAATCAGCGTGGTGCAACCGTGCAGCAACGGGCCATAAACGATGTAGCTGTGGCCGACGACCCAGCCCACATCCGAGGCCGCCCAATACACGTCACCGGGCTGAACGTCGTAGATGGCGTTCATGGTGTAATTCAGCGCCACCATATGTCCGCCGTTGTCGCGCACGATGCCCTTGGGCACACCCGTGGTCCCGGACGTGTACAAGATGTACAGCGGATCGGTCGCAGCCACGGTCACGCAATCCGCAGGCTCTGCGGTTTTTGCCGCCTCGGCCCAATCCACATCACCGGGATTGGACAGGTCGGCCTGCGCTTCGGGGCGCTGCCAAATGATGCAGGTATCGGGTTTGTGTTTCGATAATTTAACAGCGTTGTCCAGCAAGGGTTTGTATTGAATGGTGCGACCGGGTTCCAATCCACACGAGGCCGCAACGATGGCCTTGGGCTTGGAATCATCAATGCGGGTCGCCAGTTCCGCCGCCGCAAAGCCGCCGAACACCACCGAATGAATAGCCCCCAACCGCGCCACCGCCAGCATGGCAATGGGGGCCTGGGGGATCATCGGCATATAAATGATAACCCGGTCACCCTTGCCCACACCATTGGCGCGCAACACACCGGCAAAACGCGAAACTTCGTCTAAAAGCTGGCTGTAAGTAAAGGTCTGCTGGGTGCCGCCCGTCATGGGGCTGTCGTAAATGATGGCGGGCTGATCGCCGCGGCCATTTTTGACATGGCGGTCCACGGCGTTGTAACACGTGTTGCACTCGGCACCGCTGAACCAGCGATAAAAAGGCGGGTTGTTGTCGTCCAGGACTTTATCCCAGGGCTTCACCCAATCGATTTGTTGTGCAATTTCTCCCCAAAAACCACTGGGGTCAGACAGGGAACGGGCATGCGCCACTTCATATGGGTTGGCCATAAATCCTCCAGAACATCCATCGAGCATTCGGCGCATCGCACTGCGTATGCACCGTGTCGAAGTCTACCAATATGCCGTACTCACACCCCCGCGCGGGCACGGCTGTCTCCCTAAAGCGAATTTTGATCTAAAAGACTGTTTTTTGCAATGCAGCATTGTGTCAAACTGCCCCGACTTTGAAAAAAATTGGGAGAGCTCATCATGAGCGTCGGCGCAAACATCTACGAACAGCATTTGGACAAGACCCCCGCCAACCACCAACCGTTGAGCCCATTGTCCTTTCTTGAGCGTTCTGCGCGCACTTACCCCAACAAAGAAAGCTTAGTCCACGGTGATCGGCGCTACACCTGGGGGGAAACCTTTATCCGCGCCAAGCGCTTGGCATCCGCGCTCACCAAGCGCGGCATCGCCAAGGGCGACACCGTTGCGGTGATGCTGTCCAACACGCCGGAGATGTTTGAGTGCCATTTTGGCGTGCCCGTGACCGGCGCCGTGCTCAACGCGTTGAACTACCGCCTGGATGCGGACAACATCGCGTTTATCCTCAATCACGCCGAAGCCAAGCTGCTCATCACCGATATGGAATTCTCCTCCACCGTCAAAGCCGCTCTGGCGCAAATTGGCCGCGACGACATCACCATCATCGATGTCGACGACGCCTTGGCCGAAGTCCGCGGTGAAAAACTGGGGGAAAAGGACTACGAAGCGTTTTTGTTGGAAGGCGATGAAGACTATCCCTGGGCCTTACCTGACGACGAATGGGATGCGATTTCCCTGAACTACACCTCGGGCACGACCGGCAACCCCAAGGGCGTGGTCTATCACCACCGGGGCGCTTACCTGAACGCCATCAGCAACGTGGTGGGCTGGAACATGGGCCATCACCCTCGCTATCTGTGGACCTTGCCGATGTTTCATTGCAACGGCTGGTGTTTTCCGTGGACCTTGGCGGCCAATGCGGGCACCAGTTTGTGTCTGCGCCGGGTCAATGCCGCCAACATTTACAAAGCCATCGCTGAAGAAAAAGCCACCCATTTTTGCGGCGCGCCCATCGTGCTGAACTTTGTCATCAACGCCACGAAGGCGGAAATCAAACCGTTTGAGCACAAAGTCGAAGTCATGGTCGCCGCCGCCCCGCCGCCCGCATCCACCCTGGAAAACATGCAAAAAGCGGGCTTCAACGTAACCCACGTTTATGGCCTGACGGAAACCTATGGTCCCGCCGTGCAATGCGCCTGGCATCCGGAATGGGATGAGTTGAGCATCGAGCAGCAAACCTTGAAAAAAGGCCGCCAAGGGGTGCCCTATCACGTGTTGCAGGGCCTCGAAATCATGAACAGCGAAACCATGGAGACTGTGCCCGCCGACGGCGAAACCATGGGCGAAACCATGTTCAAGGGCAACATCGTCATGAAGGGCTATCTGAAAAATGCCGAGGCCACCGACGAAGCGTTTCGCGGCGGCTGGTTCCATTCGGGCGATTTGGGGGTGATGCAGCCGGACTTGTACATCAAGCTCAAAGACCGTTCCAAAGACATCATCATTTCGGGCGGCGAAAACATTTCGTCCATCGAAGTCGAAGACACCTTGAACAAACACCCCGCCGTGTTTTCCGCCGCCGTGGTCGCCAAGTCTGACGACAAATGGGGCGAAACCCCGTGCGCGTTCGTGGAACTGAAACCGGGCACCGAAGGCACGGTAACAGAAGCCGAAATGATCCAGTTCTGTCGCGACCACCTGGCGCATTACAAATGCCCCAGAAACGTCGTGTTCACGGAACTGCCCAAGACTTCGACCGGGAAAATTCAGAAGTTCAAACTGCGCGAAGTGGCGGAAGATTTGTAGGTTTGGGGTCGTAGCAGACGTGTCATTGCGAACTGCGCAACAATCCTTTTAAGGCGTATTCACCACCACGACGGCCACCGTTTCGGCATTCAAGTTCACCACTTGGCCCACGTAACCTGGGATGGAGGCGACGGTGCCTGCCGATGGGGCCTTTAAGGTGGCGCGGCCCAGTTTCCACGCGGCCAAAGCGGCGTCGCGGCGGGCGTTTTCATAGGCCATTTTGGCATTGGCCTGGGTGGTCTGCGCCAGTTCGACCTGTTCTGCCGAGGTCGAAAGCGCGTCAAACAATTCCTGGGTTTGCTGCAAACGGCGCGAAGCCAAATCTAAGATAACCTTGCTGGCTTTAACAGCCGCGTCGGCGGCCTGCACACGGGCTTGAAAAGGAACCAGATCCAGCACCGCCAGCACGTCCCCTTGGCCGACGGAGGCCCCCGGTTGGACCTTGATGTCCGCCACCACGCCCGATACGGCAAACGACAAAGCTCGATCTGCAGCCCAGGAGGCTGTTGGCAAAACCATTACAAATGCGGCCATCAGCAAGCGGTAAAAAAACTTTTTCATTTTTGTTCCTGACGCTTAAAAGAATTTTCGTCTTCTTGACCAAAACCTGTTCCGGCTTTGGGGACAAAGTCCCCACTATCAGTATCCAACAGATTTTGCGCGGCAAAAAAGTCTGCTTCTAAACTCCGCCCCGGCTGTTCGCCCAAGAGCACCGCAAGCTGAGCTTGGACCAACAGATAGGCTCCGGTGGCGCGCACCAATTCAGCCTCGGCCGAGGTGTGTTCAACCATCGCCGTGCCCAAGTCCGCCACCCGTTCCTGGGCATAAAGCTGTTGGCGCTGGACCAAAAACTTGGACGTGTAATCGTGTTGAGCGCGCGCGGCAATGACCCGTTGGTAGCTGTCGTCCAAGCTCATCAACAAGGTCAACGCCCGACGACGCAAATCGCTTTTTTTGGCTTCAAATTTGGCATTGACGCGCGATTGCTCCGCCGCCAAGCGGGTCTTTTTCGCCGCCGTCAATCCACCATCGAAGATCGGCCAGGACAACCTGGCCCCGACCGCATAATCGTCTCGCCCGCGCAGATCGCGGGTGGTGTATCCGGTGTTGGCGTAAGCTTCCAAGCTGGGCCATTGCGCAACCCCGTCCCGGCGCAAGCCTACGGCTTCCCCTTGTTTGGACAAGGCCGCAAGTTCTGGATTTTTGTCCCACACGGCGGCAACGAATTTTTTGCGATCGATGGTGCTATGTTTGGCTTTTGGCGGCTTGGGCGGAACGATCAGTTCTTCGGGCAAGGCCGCGCCCATCAGCTCTTCCAGGCGCAGGCGATAGGCGGCGTTTTGCGAGCGTTCGCCAAAATAGACCAGGCGCGATTTTTCGGCGAACTTCAAAGCTTCCGCCACTTCAACGGGGCTGGCGCGGCCCAGGGAGAAGTTTTCCTTGGCCCGGTCCCAGCGCAAATAGGCCGAGGTGTGAGCTTCGTTCAAGGCGCGCACTTCCAGTTCCGAGGCATGCAAATCGAAATACAACGCCAAGCCTTCCAACTGCACGGTGTTGCGCGCCGAGGTCAAAAGCTGTTCGGCAGCCTCAGCATCCTTGCCCGCCGCATCGCGCACGCTGGCCGTTTGACCGAAATCGAACAGCGGCTGCACCACTTCAAGCTTGCCATAAGCGTCCGCATTGTCATGGGTGTATTGTTTATGCGCGCTGGGGCGATAAAACTGGCTGCTGGCCGACAGCGTCAGCTTGGGCATCAACCCCGCACCCGCTTCTTGCAGACGGGCGTGGGCGACATCAATGTCGGCGGCCGCAATGGTGACGGCATAGTCCCCATTGGCCTCAACACTTTCAAGCACCTCTGCCGCGGTGAGCACCCGTTCGTCTGCCCCAAAGGCCGTCGAGCAGCCAAGACCGACAAGCAAAACCGCCGTCACAAGGGCGCGAACCATCTGTCCTTGCGGCATCATCAGTCCTGCTCTTGCACATAGCGAAAGAAGGACTTGTCGGTTTTGTAAACACCATCCACGACGAAACGCCCCGCCAACAAAAACTGTTTTTCATCGAGATAGCCGGTGGTGCGCAATGCCGGTTTGCCGTCAAAATCATAAAAGACAAACACAGGCGTTGCCCGCACGCGAATTTTTTGCCCAAACTCGACCTCATTCACGGCGGTGCCGTCGGGCATGACCACGTCAAGATTGCCCTTAATATTGCTTTCCATCATCACAAAATGTTGAGAGAAATAATTCATCACATCGGGAGCGGGATGCACACGGGCACGCATTTTGTCGCAATACGGACAGCCCTCTTGATGAAAAAACAGCACCACATATTTGCCGTCTGCCGCCGCCGCCTTAATTTCGCTTTGGTAATCGTTGTCCAGGCTTTCGATCCGGTATTCCGCCTGGGCGGGTGCCGTCATCAGCACAAAAATGAACGCAATCAAAGGGGCAATCGCAAAGCGCATATTCGGTCCACTCTCTCAACAATTCCACAAAAACGAGATTCTCGTCCTTATCCTAACAAAATCAACACATGATCACCAGCTTAGGGTCAGGACCTATTAATTTGGATCATTGCGGCGGGTTTCGCGCCTCATCAGTCCTAAAAATCGTCTCCGCCAAATGTATCAAATTAACAGGTCCTGACCCTAGAACATAACAAAGCCGGCCTCCCCTTTTGGGAAGACCGGCGCTTGATTTTGAGCCTCGCAGGCTCAACTGATCGTTTGGATCAATGGTGTGCGAGACTTTCCAATTCGTCTTTTATTCGGAGTTTTTTCTTCTTGAGGGCGTGGATTTGATCTTCATTTGGAAACGGTCTTGCCTCTTCTGTATCGATTGCCATTTCAAGTTCACCGTGGCGATGTTTCAGCGAATCGATCCTGTTCTCCAATGCCATTTGATTTTCTCCAACTATTGTTTGGACCCTACCTAAGAGACAGAATCCTACGACAATGTTACGGAAATGAAAAGCTCAAGTTACAGACTTCGTTATGTCAGGGACTTACCAACAACACTGAAAACCATCTCAAATCAGGTCGTATGAAATCAGAACCAATTTGTGATATGGTGTATTCAAATATGACGGAACCCCGATGAACGATACCTTTGACGACCTCCACGTTCAGCTTGAACAGTTAAAAACCGAACACCGCGACTTGGACGACGTGATTGCACGCCTGATCTTGGACCCGGCGCCGGACCGTTTGCAGCTGCAACGCTTGAAAAAGCGCAAATTATTGCTCAAAGACCAGATTGCCAAACTCGAAAGTGGTTCCATTCCCGATATTATTGCCTAAGTATCTAGGGTCCTGACCCTACATATTGGCATTTAACGGAGAATCAAACCTCATGACCACTTCACCGCGCCCGATCGTCGATTATTACTTTTCCGTCGTTTCGCCTTGGACGTATTTGGGGGATGGTCGTTTTCAGGACTTGGTCCAGCGGGTTGACGCGCATGTGGTTTACCACCCGCTCAGTTCTCCCGATTTGTTTCCCGCCACCGGGGGACAGCTGCTGAAAGACCGTGCCCAACACCGCAAAGATTACCGTCTGGTCGAACTGGCGCGGTGGCAAAAGCACTTAGGGATCCAGCTGAATCTACAGCCCAAGCATTTCCCCGTGCCCGAAGCCCCGGCCTCAAAACTGATTCTCGCGACACAAGCTGCAGGGCAAAACGCAGGTCCCTTGCTCAGCTCAATTTTAAAGGCTGTTTGGGCTGAAGAGCGCGATATCAGTGACGTGGACACCCTGATCGCCCTGGCCGGACTGTGTGGCTTGGATGTTGAGACCCTGTTTCGAGAGGCACAATCGCCCGAACTGGATGCCGCCTTCAGCACCTGCACGCAAATGGCCATCCAACGCGGCGTATTCGGCTATCCCACTTATGTGTTCCAAGGTGAAATGTTTTGGGGCCAGGATCGCTTGTCCTTCTTGGAAACCGCGCTCACGTCAAACGGGGGATAAAGCTCGGCTCAAGTTTCTGAGCGTGCCGTCAAATTCACTTTGGCGCGGTTGACAACGTCGTCGGCCGTGTCATCTTTTGCAATCACCGTATCGCCGAATTTGGCCACGATGCTCAAAACTTGACCCTGCCACGCGAAGCTGCGGCCGTTCAAGGTCTCCACCAAGCTGGTCGCTTTGTGCTCCCCCTCCTCCATTGAGGTGCCGGGCAAGAGCACGCCAAAGTCAAAGTTTTCCAAACTGCCCAACACGTCACCGGGCTCAGAGCCTTCGCGCAGGGCGGTTGAGGCCTGCATCATCAGGCTTTCCACGGCACCATGACCGAATTCACTGCGCACAGCCGCGGCGTTTTGGACTTGAATATAGATAAAGGCAAACTGCACGTTGTCTTCTTCGGCGCGACGCACCGCCAACGCCAGACGCGCCATAAACGCCCGGCGACGCATCACGTGTAACAGGCGGTCCTTTTCAGCTTGCTCTTCCAAGTACGCTTCATGCCCCTTGGTGCGGGACAATTCTGATCGTAAATGACTGATCTCTTCCAACAAAAGGTCTATGGCTTTGCGCACATTTTCGGTCATTTCCTCTTTGGGGATACCCAGAACGTCAATATCGTCTTGCACATTTTCGTGCCCACGCCCGCCCGCATACGAACTTTCACCGCCGCCTGCGCCGCCAAAGCCACCATGGCTGCCTTTGCGTTCGCGTTTGGCAGCCTGAAGCTCTCGGTCCTCTTCGGCCAAGCGGTTGCGACCGGGACGAACCGAAACAATCGGCGCTGCGGGGCCTACGACATCATCGGCCATTGATCTCTCCCAACTGAACGCAGGACGGGCCCTCACATGGCGACCTGACCGCTCTTCAGATTCTGCACGTGAAAGTGTACACGATTAGCTGCCGAGAGAAAACGAAGTCGCGCACAAGAAGCAATGGGAGAGACAATGACATATCACTTGCCTGGAATAGCCCTTTGCCTATAATCACCCGCTTTCTCAAGGGGCACCTCGCCCGCTGCAGGAGCAGAGCACATGAGCACTCAGGCCAAACCGCTCGTCGGCATCATCATGGGCAGCCAGTCCGACTGGGACACCATGAAAAATGCCGCCGAAACCCTGGATAAGCTGGGCGTTGCGTATGAGACCAAAATCATCTCCGCACACCGCACCCCGGACCGTTTGGTGGCTTACGCTCAATCGGCAAAAGCCAAAGGCCTTCATGTGATCATCGCCGGTGCCGGAGGGGCTGCGCATCTGCCCGGCATGACGGCGGCCATGTCGCCGCTTCCGGTGCTGGGCGTGCCGGTGGAAAGCAAAGCGTTGAAAGGCATGGATTCCCTTCTGTCCATCGTGCAAATGCCCGGTGGCGTGCCGGTCGGCACGTTGGCCATCGGCCGAGCCGGTGCCATCAACGCCGGACTGTTGGCCGCATCCATTCTGGCCCTGCACGACACGACCATTGCCAAAAACTTAGATGCATGGCGCGCCAACCAAACCGCCTCCGTCGCCGAAGAACCCCAAGATTAAGCCACCGGTTGAAAACGGGTCACAAATTGAACAAAACCATCACTTCAAAAAATGGGGCCATTCAGCCCGGTTCCGTCATCGGCATCATCGGTGGTGGACAGCTGGGCCGCATGACCGCGTTGGCGGCGGCAGAACTCGGCTACCGGGTGCATGTCTTCACCCCGGAACAAAACAGCCCCACCGAACAGGTCTCTGCCCACGTTACCCATGGCGCCTACGACGACCAAGACGCCATCGAAGCCTTTGGCCGCTCTGTTGATGTGGTGACGTTTGAGTTTGAAAACGTGCCCGCCCAAACCGTGCGCCATCTGGCCGACTTGGCCCCTGTGCGCCCCAGTTGGGAATGCTTGGCCATCTGCCAAGATCGGGTCCGCGAAAAGACCTTTTGCAACGAACTGGGCATCGAAACCGCCCCCTGGAAGGCCGTCTCCAGCGTCGAAGAGCTCAAAACCGCCATCGCTGAAATTGGCACACCGTCAATCTTGAAGACCACCCAACTGGGTTATGACGGCAAAGGCCAGGTGCGCATTCACGCCGACACCAACCCCGCTGATGCCTGGCAAGACCTGGGCGGTGGGTCCGCCATTTTAGAAGGCTTTGTCGATTTCAAACTGGAAATATCGGTCATTACGGCGCGCCGCGAAGGCGGGGCCATGGCGTCCTTTGACGTGGTCGAAAATCGCCACAAAGACGGTATCCTCGACAAAACCATCGCGCCCGCCGCTATCTCTGCAGACTTAGCCGCAAAAGCCACCGCCATCGGGCAAAACATGGCCCAAGCCATGAACTTGGTGGGGCTGCTGGCCGTGGAAATGTTTGTCACCCAAGATGAACACGGCAACTGGCACCTGTTGGTCAACGAAATGGCCCCCAGGCCACACAACTCCGGCCACTGGACCCAGGACGGTTGCAAGACCAGCCAGTTCGAGCAATTCGTGCGCGCGGTCGCCGACCTGCCGCTGGGCACCTCTGAGCGTCATTCCGACACGGTGATGCTCAACCTGTTGGGCAGCCACGCGGACTTGTGGCACCAGCAACTGTCCGACCCGGAAAACAAACTGCACCTGTACGGCAAAGCCGAACCCCGCCAAGGGCGCAAAATGGGCCACATCAACCGCCTGTATCCCAAGGGCAGCCAGCCGAAGGGCTGACCTTATCTAAGCTTACCAATTACCAAATTTCGACTCCACATAATTGCATCAAGGTGTACTATTGCACTTTAAGCGACGCTTTCGAATGTAGGAGTATTTTCTAATGGCAAAAAAGAACAAGCGGACAATTCCTGAACTCAGGGCACGCTTAAATGAATTAGCAGAAGAACACAATTTACCAGAATTAGCTGAAATTGCAGATGAAACCTTTCGGAATCCGCCAGTTTCAAGAGCAAAAGTACAAAGTAAAACATTGACTCCAGAATTAGCCGCGCGAATTCGTAGATATGCGCGAGCACATCCTGGCACACCTCAAGATAAAATCGGTGCACTTTTTAAAGTAAACCCAGGGCGGGTTTCTGAAGCGCTAAATAATTTAATATAGACCTTCTCTACCCGGCCACATTAACCGACAGCACCCCAAGCCAGCCAGCCGAGAGGCTATAACCCAGCCGATATAGTAGGCTTCGCCATAACGGACGCCAAGACCACCACTCGGGAAAATCACGTGGATTATATAATAAAAAAACCATAAGTTCTTGATTTGTGCTATATGATAAATATGTACATTACCCTATAGAAGAGTAACTGGAGAAGTCAAAATGACTGTATCCGCGTCCGCTGCCGCAAAGCGAATGTGTGAGCGTTCTGGGTGGACATTATCAAACCTGGAACTGCAAAAACTTCTTTATATAGCCCACATGTTTCATTTGGGTGAAACGAGTTATGCCCAAAAGTGGTGTTTTGACACCTGAATCAAGCGGCGACCAGATCGACGTCTGTTACCTCAACACCGTCTTTGAACTTTACTCCAGTTAT
>JGI10211J34971_10003020_pt1 | contig 13548 bp, 16 predicted proteins | sample Etolagsediment_FD_34971 | JGI IMG/M metagenome (IMG submission 34971) | reverse complement strand
TTAGGACTGTGACTTGGTCATCTCATGACAAGCCTTTGGAGATACGCACCCTTCTCCTTGGCTCGCGGCCGATGCTGTGCGATGAGAGGCTGTAGCGCTCTGCTAGCTGGTGCTGCAACATTCTTAGATAAGCGTTTTGGGGGCTGAGGGCTACAGCGTTCTTGCCCTCCTTTACCTGGGCGACGGCCTCCTCCGCCTCCTTGATGGCAAAGATTACAGGGTTGTCGAAGGCTTCGACATCAAAGACGTTGGCCAGACAGCGCTCTATCTGCGAGATTTTATTGGTCTTGAGGACATAGATGGGTATGCCCGAAGCCTCGGCATCACGGATGGGCTGCGGCTTTCTGCGGTAGTAGCTCTTTGAGGTCATTAAAAGGTTAGCCCCCGCCATGTTGGTCACTACCTTTGCTGGCACTCCCATGCTCTTGACTACCTGCTCTATACGGCTCTTGTTGATGCCGAACGGGTATATCCGCTTCGTTGTGTCATCAACCACTTTTCTTGCTATCGCTCCCTCCCGAGGCGCTGCCTGTTCCCTCCTTACCTCGGCAGTCTCGTCCAGCCAACGCACCTCCGGAGGGATGGAGCGCCCCCGGAGCATGGCATCAATCACTGCGGTGACATCAGAGTGAATTGCCACATGATACCAGTCTTGAATCTCGACTACGATGTCGAATGTAGGGGGCGCCTTTCGCTCCAGGATGGATTTCTGAGTGCCGCGTCTTTTTGCCTCCTCATCGCCCAGAGTAACTGACTGAATCCCACCGATAAGGTCACACAGGGTCGGATTCATGATCAGGTTGTCCAGCGTGTTTCCGTGGGCGGTGGCCACAAGTTGCACCCCACGCTCAGCGATGGTACGTGCTGCCTGAGCCTCGAGTTCGGTACCGATCTCATCGATCACGATCACCTCAGGCATGTGGTTTTCCACCGCCTCAATCATTACGGCATGCTGAAGCTGAGGGGTGACCACCTGCATCCTGCGGGCATGCCCGATGGCAGGATGGGGTATATCGCCGTCACCGGCGATCTCATTGGATGTGTCGACAATCACAACGCGCTTCTTCAGGTCGTCGGCAAGGACACGAGCCACCTCTCGAAGCATGGTGGTCTTGCCGACACCGGGTCCGCCTAGAAGCAGGATGCTCTTACCTGATTCAACAAGATCCTGAATAATGTTTATAGTGCCATAGACCGCTCTGCCAACGCGGCAGGTGAGGCCAACAATACGCCCCTTACGGTTTCTTATCGCTGAGATTCGATGAAGGGTGCGTTCGATACCCGCTCGGTTATCGTCGCCAAAGGGAGCGATGCGGGAAGCAACGTACTCAATATCCTCCTCAGTGACCTCCTTGTCGCTTAGCACTATCTCGTGGTCGGGATAGCGGGCCTCGGGGGGGCGTCCCAGGTCCATGACTACCTCGAGAAGCTCGTTACGGTCCTGCCTTTCTTGAATCGGCTGAGAGATGTGGGGCGGTAACCTGTTCAACAAGGCATCTAAATCGGTAGTTATTCTCTTAAACATAGCCTTCCCCTATGCCCGTATGGGCATATACTGTGGTTGACTCACCTTAATGGCAATCTCCTTCACCAGGGTGGAACATTCTATTGTCTGCTCAAAATCCAGCCTTCCCAAGAGCCTCAACAAAGTCCCTTGAAAAGCAAAGGCGACACAGAAGATGGGGGACTTGCCATCGAGGCATATGAGAGCGTAGTTCACCAACCATTCAAGTCCATCATCGTCCAATTGATGACACATAATATTAAAGCAGCCGATCCCTTTAGTGGACTTAACTCCCAGCCATCCTGTCAGGTGGCTATCCTCCGCCAGGACGAATTCCTGGTGCTGCTCCGGCCAAGACGCCCGTTCCCTTGTTTCCTGCCATTCCTTCAGCGTCATACCTTCAGCGATGCGTACAGGGGCTGGGACAGCGGCGTTGTATAAGTCAAAGAGGCTATAATAATCGTTTCTGGATATGGAGTGGACGCGGTACTGGGCTGACATCACGAGAGCCCTTTGTGTTCCTTCTCCGCTATAGCGGTAGAGGTAACCGGTTTTATAGGAGGTGAAGCCAGAACGCCTTGCCTCGTCGATGAGCGGGCTATCTGAGGGAAGGCGAAGGAAAAGCTTTCTTATCCCTTGCTTGGCGGCGTCAGCGCTCACCTTATCCAGGAGAGGGAGGCAGCGCTCCTCATCAACTTGAAGATAATCGATGTGCCAGGTGGTTGAACCATAACCGCTCCTGGTGGAGACCAGACCCTGAATGCGACCTCGCTCAATATAGACCCAGGTATGCCGTCTCATCCTCAGGGGGAGCCAATGCTCAACAAGAGCCTCTGGTGACGTCGGGCTTCTTTTACTAACGCTATCAAAGGTTAGGGCCTGATTGAAAGGCATTCTTCCAGAAGAGAAGAACAGCGACATCAGGTCGATGGGATAAAGGGTCCGAATCATTTTCTGGCGTTTACCTCTCACCGCGGACGACGCTCATGAAGTAGGCATGGAGCCTGAGGTCACTGGTCAATTCGGGATGGAAGGCTAAAGCCACCATTTTCCCTTGCCTTGCGGCCACCCCAGTGCCGTTGGGCAGTTGGGCCAGTACCTCCACACCGTCGCCGGCCTGCTCAATATGCGGCGCTCGAATGAACACGGCATGAAAGTGTGGCTCACCGATGGCCGGTATCTCAAGGTTGGTCTCAAAGCTGTCCACCTGCCGGCCAAAGGCGTTGCGCTTCACACCTATGTCCATAGCCTCAAGGGTCTCCGAATTTATGCCCGAAACATTTTTAGCTAAGAGGACCATGCCAGCGCAGGTGCCCATTATGGGGAAGCCGTCTAGCGCCAACTCTCTTACTGGCGCCATCAAATCATATTCCTTCATTAAGCGGGCGATAGTGGTACTCTCGCCACCGGGTATTATTAGCCCATCCAGGCCCCCAAGCTCTTGAGGCAAACGAATGGGAACAGCCTCCACCTTAAGGTGGTTTAAGAGGGCGATGTGTTCCACAAAGGCACCCTGCAGGGCCAGGACGCCGATCTTTTTCATGCTACCACCCTCTGTGAGCGAGAAGCTCATCTGTGGGAATGGTCTTGATGTCTAGACCAGGCATGGCGGCACCAAGGCCCTTGGAGACCTCGGCGATGACCTGCGGGTCGCGATAATGGGTGGTAGTTTTAACGATAGCTCTAGCTATTGCCTCTGGGTCGCTGGACTTAAAGATCCCCGAACCCACAAAGACCCCTTCAGCTCCAAGTTGCATCATCAGTGCTGCGTCCGCCGGGGTTGCAACCCCACCGGCGGCAAAGTTTACCACAGGCAATCTCCCCGTCTTGTGTATATCCATCACCAATTCCAGAGGAGCGCCCAGCTCTTTAGCCTCGGCAACTAGCTCATCGGTGGTCATGCTTCCTATCTTACGGATCTCGTCCATGACCGCCCTCATGTGCCGCACCGCTTCTACGATATTCCCCGTGCCTGCCTCTCCTTTGGTCCTTATCATCGCTGCTCCCTCACCGATCCTCCGTAGTGCCTCGCCCAGATCGCGACAACCACAGACGAATGGAGCTTTAAAGTCGTGCTTCCAAATATGATGGGTTTCATCGGCGGGAGTGAGCACCTCGGACTCATCTATAAAGTCCACCCCGAGGGCCTCCAGGACTTGAGCTTCCACGAAGTGCCCGATGCGGCATTTGGCCATCACCGGGATTGAGACCGTCTCCATGATTGCTAAGATCACATTGGGGTCTGCCATACGGGCGACCCCTCCCGCCGCCCTTATATCCGCAGGTACTCGCTCCAGAGCCATCACTGCGCAGGCCCCGGCCTCCTCAGCTATCTTTGCATGCTCCGGAGTGACCACATCCATGATGACGCCACCCTTGAGCATCTGGGCGAGCCCTGTTTTTACCGTCCAGGTTCCTTTATCCATACCAATCCTCCGAATACAAATTCACATAAATATTATAGAAATATTCTACTATCGCAGGTAGTAGAATGCAAGTTTTGCGCTTGTCCAATGCAGTAGTGCCATACACTGCCTCTTGCCCATGGTGTGTGCTATTTGTTGCGGGTGAGACGACGCCCTTTATGATTATGAGCGAAGTGAGGTATCTCAATCAGGTTGTTCGCTCTGTTTCTGGGAATGTTGCTTAGTTTGTCGTGACGCCTCGCAATAACTCGGAGATACGGCAGTTTTGGGTTCGTGCCCGGTCGGCCTGGGTTGTGTATTTGGGGAGCACCCCGAGACCACTGCCAGATGGGAACCTCCTGTACTTCCTCGCCCAGCGGGGGAGTGCGGATTTCTTGCATGTGGCGGCTTAGGTGACAGATAGGCGCGTCATTTCTGACTGACAACCACGTTCTTTAAGGTGCCGATCTTCTCTATTTTGACTTCGACTACATCACCCGCATTCATGGGGCCTATTCCTGATGGGGTACCTGTGGCTATGACATCACCCGGCAGTAGAGTCATCACCTCTGAGACGAAGTTAATCAGCTTTGACACTTTAAAGATGAGGTCGCTGGTGCGAGCGGACTGGCGTAGGTCTCCATTGAGGTATGTCTCTAGTTTCAGGTCATCCGGGTCAACGTCGGTCTCGACCCATGGGCCTATCGGCGCGAAAGTGTCGTAGCCCTTCGCCCTTGTCCATTGCCCATCTTCTCTCTGTGCAAAGCGTTCAGAGACGTCGTTAAAACAAGTGTAGCCCAAGATGTATTCCTTTGCCTTCTCCTCAGGCACATCTTTTGCCTTCTTGCCGATGACCACTCCCAGCTCCCCTTCATAATCCACACGCTTGGAATCACGAGGAAGGATAATCTTATCATCGGGACCGATGACCGCGGTGGGTGGTTTCAGGAAGATAAGCGGCATGCTAGGGGTGGGCAGTTTGGTCTCCTCAGCATGGCTGTGGTAATTCAGCCCCAGGCAGACTACTTTGGAGGGCGAGCAGGGGGCAAGTAACCTCACCTCGTGCAGCATGTGGACACTTCCATCAAGAGTAATGGAACTGCTAGGGCCCTTGAAGCGAGTGAAGGGACTGCCGCGAAGGCCACGTACAGTATTCTCGTCTACCGCTCCATATTTCACCCTATTATGGATAGTAAAGCGTACAATGCGCAATTATATATCCTCCGTTCATTGCATAGCCGGCTCGCTGGACGATACGGTTATGACTGCAGAATTATCCTCGACCTCACGAAGTCTATCTCGCGCAGCCTCCCTTGGAATAACTCTTATTTCTCCAAACAGGGTCTCCAACTCTATCTGGTCGCCCTCCAGCCTTAGATAGACGATACTCTCCAGGAATGACTCATCGCTCTCTTCGGCTTGATACACTTTCCCGAGACACATCTTTTTACCTCACAAGTCAGAACGCTTACGCTTACCCGGACTGGTGAGGCGCCTCATGCAGGGCATCTCTCGCCCCCTTGAGGCAGGTGGTGGCTTCAGCTAGTTTGGCCGCGGCCATTTGTAGCGCCTCGGCCACCTGTGGCCCCAAAGGAGCAGCCTTACCTGCCCACTGGCGCATCTCTTCCTCATGCTCCTGGTTATGGTCTATCCAGTAGTCTACCAAGGTTCGTAGTCTGTCGTGTAATTCTGTCATAGCTCCCCTTTCTGTCAAAGGTGGTTGCAGTATTGTAGCCGTGCTGGGTTAAATGCCATTCCAGGGGGAAAATGAAGCATAGCAATGATGCTACTGTGTTTTCATCACAGGGCATGCCTACGCCATGAGCTACCCGATTATGGCCACCTTCGCCATTATAGCAGAATGGTGGCAAATGAACGAGAAAGCAAACGACGCGTTGAGAATAGGAGATTGATTCTATGAGACGCATAGCATGCCAATAGCGAAGGGGTGGACACAGGCACGGTTGTGGATTTTAATGGGTAGAAGATGCCACTGTTGTCCAAATATCCCGCGCACGAGCTTTGGAGTCGGAGTTCACATCGGGTGAGCGCGCTAAACGCTGTCTAGTCTGCTGTCATCCTCATGCACGCCTAACGGCTTGGATCGACTTGGCAGGAAGGCGATCAAGTTTTGTCAGGCCCAATCACCTCTTCGGGATCCGGCTCCTCTGGAGGTTTTGTCTCAGGCGGTTGTTTTCTGGGGGTATGAGACAGGAACACGACAAGAACTCACACCCCTACCAATAGCAGGTAGTGCCACCATACCAGACCACCAACTACTATTCGAGCAAGCACAGACCAATCGCCCAGCCGGTTTGTTGTGGTGCAAACGGTTCCGGCCGATGTGTGAACTTCCGAAGACTGAATCTGCCATTGATCGTTGGTCTGATCATAATATGCCAATTTCAAACGCGTAGGATTGCCGTTGGCAGCAGCCTTGTCGGCAGCAGAGTACCTGACGCAGATAGTCACTTTGGCCAGGAGATCAGTTACCAATTTGCCGTCGACCATTGCCGTTATGCGGAAGCAGCTATCGCCCGTACGGAAACCTTGAGGGAGTGCACCCCACGTACCACAGGGGATGGGCTCAATTGTTACCGTAGCATCACCAGTGAATGCCCCTTCCTCGAACCTAAGGGTAACCCTGCCACTCTCTGTTGTCAGCCTGCCCCCTATTGGTGGCACAGTGCCCTCGCCACCAGTGAATCCTGGAACAGTCGGCGTAGAAGTGGGTGCAGGCGTTGGTGTATACCAATAGGGGTTTGGGATGGAGTGGGTGTTGCCTCGGGCGTGAGGAGTGGCCCTGGCGTAGCCTTCGGTATAGGTGTAAGTGTTGGTTAAGGCGTCGGCGTAGGGGTGGGTATCGGCGTTGATTGGCCGCCCTTTTGCTCCAGGCTAAACTCGATATCAAACGCAAGGCGATCGCTCTGGATGATGTTACCTACCTCGCAATCAACCCACCACTCGATTTTCAGACCTATGGTGGAGTAGGCACGAAGGTCACCGTAGACGATATTCTTGGAGTCTATGTCGCTGACCATACCCTCAATAATCAATTTCTCGAACTTGCCATCGTAATTGAGATCTGCCATGAACCGCATGTAGACTGAGTCATAGAGGTCACCCTCGGGAGTACCGTCACTTCCATCGCGTATCCCATCTACGACATCCTCTGGCTCGTTGATACCATTGTCCACGTTCTCAGTGACTTTAAGATGAATATTAGTGGCGCCGTCAACACAGCTCACGTTTTTGAGTCTTATTAGGCTAAACCCTTGGTCACAGGGCTCGACGTAGGTGACGTTGAAGTAGGTGAAGACGTTGGGGTCATTCTCGCCATCCACCTCAAGATCTACCCAGTGGATAGTATCGGCCTCGCTGAAAAAGGCCCATGTACCCGCTGTAACCGTACTGGCAAACACAAAGATTATCAGCAAAGCTAGTAGAATTTTCTTCACATTCCCATTTCCCGCTCAGGTTTCTACGCTATAAGTACACCCCAAAGCTTATTTCTAACGCCCCCGAATAGCTCCCAGCAGAATATTACGCATGCGGTGGGCTCATTGGTCAGCACTCACCATAACGTCCTCGTCGGGGCCCCTTGCATTCTATAACACCTGGGACTATTTAGGTGTCACGGAGAGCAGTCCTAAATAAACATGACCGTCCTGCGTATCAAGCAGTACGGCCAGCTTATAGTTAACCAGCTCGATGAATAGGCTACTGCATTCCTCTCTAAATACGCATACGGACGCTGCGCGCTCTTGGTGCCATGGCCCTGGTGATTCACCACCTCACTCGGGGCCACTTCGTGTTCAAATAACAGCTATTTGCCTCGTTCCACCTCCCAAAAAACAATAAAACCGACCTGGCGGTCGGTTTCGCTACTAGCTCCACGGAGCCCAAGCAACCATATCCGAACTCCGCTTCTATGCCCCCGCTTTGCTTCAAAGATTAAGAAGCATAACCTATTTTGAATACTAAACGTACCAAATATGAAATCAGGCCCCAGGACCTGATGATGCTACAAGCAAGCCCTTTATAGTTTAATACTAACTAGTCTTGTATTTGGTAGTTATTTTACCATAACTAGCCATACCTGTCAACCTTCTCGTGGCTTGTGTATAACTCAGCCATATAGGTGAATTGGAGGGATGGAGGCACCATTACAAAGAGATGTCTTCGCTATGAGAAATCGGCTCTCCGCTGCAAAGGTTTGCACTAGTGCAGCTTAGGCCACGGCCACGAATAGGCTGGAGTCCGAATACAGGTTATACTTGTAGAGCAATTCGGCAAAGGTACATTGCTTCAATTGACCCTGTATTGAGGCGAAGCCGCTTATGTGGGTATTATGTAGGCTGAGATCAGAACTAAGTTGTGCAGCCAATATGCCGTTGCGCCAGCATGGTTAACAACGCACAGTTAACCAGTGGGCATTGGTACTGGAAACGGCGGTTCCTTTTTGATCCCAAGCTCCTTGAGAGCCTTAGCCCGCACTATCTCCAGACATGTTATAAGCTGCTGGCGCTGTTCCTCGGATAGCGAAGAGAGTATGCGGGGAATGACCTTTGTGTCCGAGGATAATTCTAAGGCTTGCTTTTCCTTGTCTTTCAAAGATATTCTCACAAGGTTCTTCTTCTCTAAGCCCCTCGTTCTTCTCACCAGTCCTTTTTCTTCCATCCGGTCCAGCAGCCCGCAAACTGAGTGAGCCTCTCGGAACACCCACCGCGCAATCTCAGAAGGTATGGCGCGCTCACCAATAGCCTAGACAATGTATAAGACCGCGGCCGCCATTGGTGAAAGGCNNAAAGGACTCAGTTCATTGGACCTGGCTTTGTATGTCGCGTCCGCCGCTTGATAAAGCAATACTCATAATTTGAAATGGTTGGCTATTCAAGCAGGCCTGATTCTTGCTAAGTCGCCAGACCTGCAATATTCTAACAGTGCCCCAATATTTAACACGTGCCTGTTCAATCCAACCGAGACTCATTGACAAGCGGGGCTGACCAGAGTAAAATTCCGCCCAATGAATTAGTCCATGCAAGGAGAGAATGGGGAGGTATTCAGGAATGGGAGAGGAAAAACCTTTTGAGCCGGTGCGCAAGATTCGACCAGGCGATGAGGTTATTAGGAGAAGGGTAAAGCCAAGGAGAAGGCTGAGAGTTGGCCCCAGGGTTCCGGAGGCTATAAGATTCATCAAGGTGATGATTACTCAAACGCCTCTTATACCTATGCTCTCAATAACGGCGGTTCTATGGATACTTTTTTCCCTTGGCTTATATTTTGCAGAATATGGAACAAACGAACATGTAAGCAGCTTTGGCCAGGCTCTATGGTGGGGTCTGGCATCTGTGGAAACGATGGGTACACCCTATAAGCCGGTAACACTGGCGGGGCAAGTAGTCGGCGGGATATGGGCGATTCTTGGGGTCGTGCTCTTTTGGGGAACGATAATCGCCAGCGTAACTACCTATATTGCGAAGCGCAGACGACGGACGGAGAGACAGATTATCGAGACCATAGAGGACAACCTGGAGCAGTTAGAGAAGCTGTCGGTGGACGAACTGGAGACACTTAAGGAGACTGCGGATGTGCTTATTGATGAACACATAAATCGCCTTAAGGAACGAGGTGGCTACACCGACTAGTGTGGAAAATGATATTGCCAGGATTGTAAGCAAAGATTTATAATATGCTGATTTGAAGAAAATGCTTGAGTGGCGAGATTGTGGAGTTTCTTAAGTTCTTGGTTCCGGTGAGCGGTGACAAGGCGGATGAGCAGGCCATTAGGCTTGCCTGCACCCTGGCGAAGAAAAGCAAGGGCATGCTATATGTGGTCTATGTGATTGAGGTTAAACGGTCTCTTCCCCTGGATACCGAGAACGAAACAGAGACCCAAAAAGGGGAAGAGGTTCTCGCCCGTGCCGGGAGAATTGCTGATACGCTGGATTGTCCGGTAGAAACGGAGCTGCTGCAGGCGCGTGAAGTGGGACCTGCTATTGTCGATGAGGCGGTGGAGCGAAGTGTCGACGTGATTGTGATGGGCATAAATTACAAAAGGCGATTTGGTGAATTCGACATGGGGAGATCCGTGCCTTACGTGTTCAAGAATGCCCCATGTCGTGTCTTACTGTGGCGAGAACCATCCGAGCAGGTGACAGTATGAAAATTATCATAATGGGCTGCGGCAGGGTCGGAGCCCAGATAGCTGCGTTACTCGATAGAGATGGACATAAAGTAACCGTCCTTGATGTTGAGCAGTACAGTTTTAGGAGACTTTCCGAGAACTTCGGTGGCACTGCCCTGGTGGGCGATGGCACCGACGAAGATGCACTGAAGAAAGCAGGGATTGAGGATGCAGATGTGTTTGTTTCCGTCACTCAGGGAGACAACCGCAATGTGATGGCTGCACAGATAGCGAAGCACATATTCAATGTGCCTAAGGTGGTTTGCCGAATCTATGATCCTCTTCGTGAACAAATGTATGGCGCTCTAGGTTTGGAAACTATGAGCCCAACGATAGTGGGGGCACAGCTCCTTAGGGATATGATACTGGGTTAAGGAGGCTTTGATGTATGTCATCGTGGTTGGTGGTGGGAAGATCGGTTTTTATCTTGCTACTGCCCTCTTAAGTGAAGGGCATGAGGTGTTGGTACTTGAAAAGGACCCCAAAAGATGCGAATTCATCGGTGATCAGCTGGGTAGTGTGGCCACACGGGGCGATGGGTGTGAGGCGAGAACCCTTGCCGATGTGGGAACAGAAAGGGCAGACATTTTTGCTGCGGTGACCGATGAGGATGAGGACAATCTGGTTGCTTGCCAGGTGGCAAAGCACAAGTTCAGGGTATCACGCACCATCGCTCGAATCAATAACCCCAAAAACGAAAAACTTTTCAAGAAACTCGGTATTGATGTCACCGTAAGCAGTACCAATGTCATCTTGGAGCATATTGAAGAGGAAGTGCCCACTCGTTCACTAATTCATCTTCTAAACCTGGAGGGCGGACGTTTGGAAGTTGTCGAGATGAAGATCCCCGAAGATTCCCAGGCGGTGGGAAAAAGGATCGGGGAGCTCACCATACCTCCTGGTAGCTTGATATGCCTTATGGTTGGCNNANNNGGGGCGCAGGTGCCAACAAGCGATACCATTGTGGAGGCCGATGCTCGGGTGATGGCAGCCATAAGGCCGGAGATAGAAGAGGCGTTGAGAGCAGCATTAACAGCACCTAAGTAGTGTATGCTTACTTGTCTTCAGTTCCACAAAAATTAACATTGCGTCGGTTAGCTAGTATAAAGGTATTGAGTCTTCGACCAACTCGCATTGTCACATAAAATGGTGTAGACCCTATTGACAAGGAATGGGAGAAGGTGATATCATAGATTTTGATGTATGGGAGTGGCAAACTGAATAGGTGATATCTCATTAGAGGCTAATGTAAGTTCATCAAGGACGGCTTGCATAAGCCGTCCTTGATTGTGCACCTTAACAATAGAATAGAGGTTATGCCCGTATCTTAATGTAGGTCAAGCAAGAAAGGGTGCATGGCGGATGCCTTGGTGTCAAGGGCCGATGAAGGGCGCGGCAAGACTGCGAAAAGCCTCGGGTAGCTGTCTAGCAAGCTAATCCGGGGATTCCCTAATGGGGCAACTCATCCCGATAAAATCGGGATACTCCTAGCTGAACACATAGGCTAGGAAGGGGGAACCGGGGGAACTGAAACATCTAAGTACCCCGAGGAAAAGAGATTATTCCCTTAGTAGTGGCGAACGAAAGGGGAGAAGCCCAAACCGTAGCTGCTTAGTGGTCTCGGGACCTATGTAGTTATGGGGTTGTAAGTCACGGTGGTCTCGACCCGAGTTGGGGCAAGGAGTTACAAACCGATCTCTAGTTGAAGGAGCCTGGAATGGCCAACCACAGAGGGTGAGAGTCCCGTAGACGAAAGGGGGAGGCTCCTACCGTGAACTTGAGTACCACGGGACACGAGGAATCCTGTGGGAAGCTGGGGTGACCACATCCCAAGGCTAAATACCCTTGACGACCGATAGTGTACTAGTACCGTGAGGGAAAGGTGAAAAGAACCCCGGGAGGGGAGTGAAATAGAACCTGAAACCATGTACCTACAAGCAGTCAGAGGTTCGATTCGTCGGACTGATGGCGTGCCTATTGAAGAATGAGCCGGCGAGTTAATCGGTGTAGCAAGGTTAAGTCGTTCAAGCGATGGAGCCATAGCGAAAGCGAGTCTGAATAGGGCGTAGAGTTGCATCGATTAGACCCGAAACCGGGTGAGCTATCCATGGTCAGAGTGAAACTCGAGTAACTCTCGAGTGGAGGCTCGAACCCACCAGTGATGCAAAACTGGGGGATGAACTGTGGATAGAGGTGAAATGCCAATCGAACCCGGAGATAGCTGGTTCTCCCCGAAATGCATTGAGGTGCAGCCTCAGGTGATAAGCTGTGGAGGTAGGGCTCTGGATGGGCTAGGGGGCGAGAAGCTTACCAAACTCAGCCAAACCACAAATGCCATAGCTAAAAACCTGGGAGTGAGACTGCGAGGGATAAGCCCCGTAGTCGAGAGGGAAACAGCCCAGACCATCAGCTAAGGTCCCTAAGGCGGGCTAAGTGGGAAAGGAAGTGGCGTTGCACAGACAGCCAGGATGTTGGCTTAGAGGCAGCCATCATTTAAAGAGTGCGTAATAGCTCACTGGTCGAGTGGTGCCGCGCCGACAATCCAACGGGGCTAAAGTCCGCCACCGAAGCTATGGATTCCCCGATTTATCGGGGGATGGTAGGGGAGCGTTCCGTTTAGCAGTGAAGCCCGGATGTGAGTCAGGGTGGAGCATACGGAAGAGAGAATGCCGGCATGAGTAGCGTAAGGCGTGTGAGAACCACGCCCACCGAAAACCTAAGGTTTCCTACGGAAGGTCAATCCGCGTAGGGTTAGTCGGGCCTAAGCCGAGGCCGAGAGGCGTAGGCGATGGACAGCTGGTTATTATTCCAGCACCGCACACTTTTTTANGGCAAAGAGAGGACACAGGCAGGTAAGTGGAGCGTGCCTANTGGACATGGTGCGTCCCCNCGAAGTAGCTCCGATTTATCGGNGTGAGAAGTGGGGGAAGTTGAGGGGAGACCCGAGGCGATTCCACCAGGCCTAAACTGTCGAGAAAAGCCTTTTTGCTTATGANGTGGGCGCCCGTACCGCAAACCGACACNGGTAGGTGGGGGTAGAACCCTAAGGTGATCGAGAGAACCCTCGTTAAGGAATTCGGCAAAATTACCCCGTAACTTAGGGAGAAGGGGTCCCCGATTATGTCGGGGCGCAGAGAATTGGCCCAGGCGACTGTTTAACAAAAACACAGGTCTCTGCTAACTCGTAAGAGGAGGTATAGGGGCTGACACCTGCCCAGTGCCGGAAGGTTAAGGGGAGGGGTTACTTCGATTTATCGAGGGAAGCCTTGAACCGAAGCCCCGGTGAACGGCGGCCGTAACTATAACGGTCCTAAGGTAGCGAAATCCCTTGTCGGGTAAGTTCCGACCCGCACGAAAGGTGTAACGACTTGGGCGCTGTCTCAACGAGGGACTCGGCGAAATTGCAATACCCGTGAAGATGCGGGTTACCCGCGACAGGACAAAAAGACCCC
>JGI10211J34971_10003016_pt1 | contig 13553 bp, 9 predicted proteins | sample Etolagsediment_FD_34971 | JGI IMG/M metagenome (IMG submission 34971) | reverse complement strand
ATATGCTTGGACCAGCATAGCCGATCACCCGAAACCGTTGCATCCGGGTGTTTGGCGTACATTTAGTTTTCGTGTTATAAAAGAAAAGTTAAAAACGCTGGAATCAATCTTTACAGATCACACTCTAATACCAACCCACGAGAACTGATTCTTCTAAAGTTAGAACACTCTAACCATTGAACTGGGATAGTGCCTTTGCCGGTTATGTTAACATGTACAAATTCTACCAATGGATAAGCCTCCATTAAGGTTCTCAAAGCAATACCATAAAAGTCATCAGTTATTACTTCATCTTGTGATTGATAAGCATTTGATCCTGCGTAGATGTTATTGTTGTTACCGTGTGTGTCTTGTCCATCAAACCCGTATAGATAAATTTGTTTGTGTCCATCAAATGCAGCCATGTAAGCTGCCATAGCACCAGCATTCCACTGCGGGTCTTGAGGGATCAGATAAAACTTGCCTGGGTGATTAAAGATTTGATCTGAATTAGCATAAACTACTCTAGTATCGCTGTAGTTTGCATTTATTAACTCTTGTGCGATCTTGTCGTTATTGCAAACCAAAAAGTCAGTCTGATAATCTCTATACATGGCGTTACATCCGTATGTTTGTAACTTTCGTTGCTTGAGGATTAGATTGGTATAAAAATCTTCGCGACTGATTCCGTTACCAAATACTACTGCTTGCTTTCCTATTCTATCATTGGAAAGTATAGGTGGTGTTACTGTTTCAGTTTCGTACGTCCATGCACCATTTTCATATGTGGCTGTGGCGTTAATTTCTTCACCTGTGTATGTTGCTCTTAGTTTTTGGTAAAATTGTCGCATTCAGGTTAGCTCCGTTTGTGATATATAGTATTTATTTAAAATAGTATTATTCGTCTGCGGTCATGCTAACAATATTACCTGGATACTACTCTGGTGGAGTAACATCCGCGGCGTCAGTAATTTCTTGTGCTGTCTGTAAATCAGCGGCAGCAACAATCTCTTCTGCTGTCCCTGATATAGACCCACCTGCCGCTAGTGTTTCTTGAATAATATCATTAGCAATATTTTTGATTGCTTTTTGTGCTCGCACTTTTGTAACGTTTTCTGCCCACTCTTGCGGACTATAAGCAATAACTGTCATTGCTTTGTATTCTACGTCTGAAAGTGTAATTGTAATATCAACTGCCATTTGTTTTCCTTTATGCTATTAATGCTCCGTCAAAATACAGGTATACATAACTCGTACCATACATGGTTGCATTGATCGTAATAACTCTCATGGTATCACCTGCATCCATATTATATAGGTTACCACCAGTTCTATGTGCTCTAAATGCTCCAGAACTGGACGTATAACACCTTAATTCATTTTCTACGTTTCTTGTATTGTTCTTAACCAAAATAAAATAGTCATTCACATACTGTGTGCCACCACCGTAATCCATACTGTAACAATGAAACCAATATATGCCGTCTATGGGTGCTGTAAATATTCCTGTACTCGTATCATAATGAGATCCATTATTTAATCTAGTTCCATTAAAAACCACTGTGGTTGTACTTGGACTACTAATATGTCCAGCATCCCTGTAAGCGTGAAATGCGGGCCAATCTGGGTTGCTAAAGTTTGCAGGAAACTTCAGTAAATTTTCAGTAGTTCCGTCTGCTACTGATTCTATTGTGCCGTTTGTTAAATTTATACCCATTATGTTCTTCCTAAATAGCAACCGCAAAACATACAGTAGTATCCACTCGATCCATAAAATCCAGTATCTGCTCTGTAAATATACACACGAACGTTATCGCCTTCTGACAGGTTAAAAATAGTGCCACAGGGCCATTGATAATGGTGGCTAGTTTGTCCTGAACTATACCCTCTCATTCCACCATTAGGGTGAGCTCCATCAGCGTTGTTTACTCGTATTGAATAATAGTCGTTGGTGTTTGCTCCATCATTATCATCCATCAACCAAACATAAAACCAATATGCTCCATCCACAGGACATGTGAATATACCATCAACAATATTATTACCATAGTCAAATACTGTCTGACCGGCGGCAGAACTTGCCCAGTTTAGTGTTGTGCCAGTAGTGATGTTACTGTTTTGATCATGGCGTACCTGAAACGCTGGCACATTGCCTAGTGCGCTTCTAAACATTCCACCGTCTACACGCACTCTAGTATCGCTCGAGGCATCTGTGTAACTATCTATGGTGATGTTGGGAAACTTAATTGCCATGTTTTATCCTAAAAATGTTACAACGAATCTTGAATATGCCGTACTGCTTCCGTACAAAGCAGTGGTGTAGTTACGGCAAGACACATAATCACCAGCATCTAGATTTACAATAATACCACTTTGCGATTCTTTGTAGTTGCCGCCGTTACTCATATATATGGATACTTGTTTGCCAGTGGCCCCGTTTACCCATATTCTCCAATATTTGTTGTTGTATGGTCCACCAGTGTTTACCATAAACCAAGCATAGACCCAGTATGTACCGTCGTATGGTGCTGTAAATCTTGCTCCACTTAGTCCACCAGAATCGTTATTGGTATTTGCTATGGCATCAAATTCATATTCTGATGCCGCAGACCAAGCTCCTCCACTTCGTCCACCTTGACAATTACAACGTTCTATTGCGGCATAATTGCCACTGACTTCTAGCACATTGTTGCTGTTGTCTGTTACTTCTGTTAGAACATTGTCACCCACATATATTGGCATTTATTTCTCCATCTTCTTGGGTGCTTCGCTAGGGTCAACTTCTGCCAACACGAACTTGTATGTCTTGCCGTTTTTGTTGTTGTACAAGAATAAGTCTTCTTCGCCCTCAACGATAGTGTAGTTGCCTATGCCGTTGTTTAAATGCAAGTCACTGGTGTAAATGTTTGCCCAACGTAAACTGGTTGATCCAAAGTCTTGAGTTCCGTTTGCTCCTGGAAGTACATCGCCAGCAGAGTCGATGCGCATACGTTCTGTAGCTGCCGTTCCAAACGTTAGGCTATTAGATGTATGCAAATATTGGATACGCCCTGCTGAACTTGATTCGGGATCAGCAAAAAAAATACTTGCTGTTGAGGTGTTTGGTGTCCCAATTGTCAATCCACTGTTACCTGCTTGTTCTAAGAAAAGCTCATCAGCAGAGCCATCTGTAGTGGCTCCTGAGTCTCCGCTATAAACATTAAGTTTACCCGTTGGACTACTCGTCCCAATCCCTACGTTACCAGAACTTGTAATAGACAAAAACTCTGAACCATTGGCATATAGCTTGGTTCTAAACGGGTCTGGGCTTGTACCTGCACCACCCATGCCAATACCGTATTTATTTGCGCCACCAGCACCTTCATACACGGCAAAATCAAGCCCAATATTTGCGCCAAACGAAAGTTTTGATGTAGGACTACTCGTCCCAATACCTACGTTGCCAGAACTGTTGATGCGCATGCGTTCTGTAGATCCACCATTACGGAAAATCATATTACCAGCACCAGTATTCCCAGCATCTGAAGTTATATAAAAATCATCAGAAGATGCAATTAAAGTATGGTATGCGTTATCATCTGAATCTTCCATACGAAAGATAGGCGAGCTTGTTTTAAGTCGAAAAGCATTATTACTACTGCCTTGAATATCAATTTGATAAGCAGGACTAGTCGTACCAATACCTACGTTGCCAGCAGAGTCGATACGCATACGTTCTGTGTTGCTGGTTATGGCTACTAAGGCACCAGCGTCTTGTACAACTAGTTGTAGCTGACCTGTGCCGCGATGAGCTAATTGGCTATTAGTATTTGCACCACCATTGCTACGAATAAGCCTTAATCCATAATCTGTGTATGTTGTATCACCAACAATATCAATGTAACCATATCCATTACCGGTTCTATTTGCACCTATGTTTAAGATTCCAGAACCGGTAGTAGCACCACTTGCAATATCAATATTATTTGTTGTAGCTATTGATGTGGCTTTTATTTGACCTGCTACATCCAACGGAGCAGTTGGGTCAGACTTGCCAATACCAATTCTACCATCGCTTTTGACTCTCAGTGCATTTGTTGGTGCATCTAAATCAACCTTAACTGCTGATCCAACACCTGCTACTACTCTATTTCCAATATATGCCACTTAGAATCTCCCTACTGCTATTTCAATCAGTTCTATACTAGAATCTGTTAATGTGTTCATGCTCTTGCCAATAACACACCCTGGCTTGTAGTACGCATCGTTTAGTGCTTGTGCTACACCTGGTGTAGTACTTGTTACCAGCAGTGTACCTTTGTCTACTGGTCCTTTAACCAAACAAGGCAATCGCCCTGTTAATCCCAGTGATGTGTTGCCGCTGTCCTTGTTCATCAAGTATGCAGGATTGGTACTGACTACGCCTGCTACTCTGGTGTCGTGTGTTTTGTTGGTTGCGGTTACTTCTGCTGAGCCACCAAATACCAATACTGTGCCTGGTTCATAGGTATCATCTGCTTGGTAATTCTCTGCCAAGTCAGCATATAGTGCTTCAGTAGCAGTACCTACAAAGTGACTTGCTGTTACATTGCCACTGAAGGTGGCATCACCACTGGGGTCAATTGTCAATGCGGAATTGGTTATACCACTACCATAACTGTTGCTAGTACCAAAAACCAGTTTAGAACCACCACCTGTGTACTGCGCTCCAATTCTTACATGCGGAGCGGCTTGACTTGCTAGATATTTTCCTTCAATTAAAGAAACGTAATTATCAGCAGTATAACTGGTTTGCGAAACTTCAACACCTTCGCCGGCAGTTGTTCCTGTAAATGTAGCCCCTAACGTATTTGCGGCATTTATTTCCAAACTTGTGGTAGGACTAGTCGCACCAATACCAACTGCACCACTGATGTAATTTTTAGTTTCACCAGTAATATACAAACCGTAACCTGATCCGCTTGGCGTGCCTTCATAACTTCCATGAAACAAGTATTCATTTGTTGAAGATCCACCATTTTCATCAATAACCGAACGAACTGCATATACTGATGATACAGTTGAATTGGTTTCTAACTGTACCTCATTGTAACTACCATATGCATTTGTAACAGTGGATGGATCTTGTAAATAAGTAAAATTATAATCAGCGTATGCAAGAGTTGTACTGCCTGTACCATTTACATACATTAAATTTCTGTTTGCCGTCGCTGTACCAACAGTTCCGCCACTGTTGTCTGATTCTAATATGTTATTGATTCCATACAAACTAGTTATTGTACCTTCACTGTGGCTAACCCTTATATCGTTGTAGTGTCCGTACACTAGATCAGAGTCTCCACTTACATCTACTGAGTTATAAATGCCGTATATTCTGTGTTCGTCAGTGGTGTCACCACCTGTAGCACTAGAATCGGTATCAACTCTCAGTGCTATATGAGTGGTGTCACCACCTGTGGCAGTTGCACCTGATATGTTGTAATCGATATATGTAGCGTATGTGGTAGCAGTTGGATCGTCGTCTGTAATTGTTAGATGTAATGCACGATTGTTTGTGGTGCTACTGTCTGCACTGATTGTTAGTGCGCCAGAAGGAAGATCTGTACCAATACCAGCACCAGCTGTTGTTAATAAATTTGTGCTAGGGTTGTATGCTAAATCAGAGTCGGTTTCTAGTGTGGTTGTGGCACCTTGTGCGTCACTAAACACCAAATAAACTGTTTCATCGGTAGAATTATTTGCTACATTAGTAACTGTTTCAGCTGTTTTTATAACGTCGGGTTCGTTGCCTAAATATGCCATGTATTATCCTTAGGTCGACGACGACAAGTAACTCATTATGGAATCTGTGCTAGTAGCAGTGTCAGATGAAACACTTATTGTGTCACCTTGCTCAAGAACTACTTTTTGATCACCACCAACGATTACCAACGCACCACCACTGGCTACTGTTGCGCTTTTGATCATGTTTACTGTTGCGCCACCACTTTTAGTTAGTGTTGCTGTTACAGCTATATTATTTGCGTGTATATTTGATAAACTAAAACCAATAATGGTGTGTGTTGTACTGGACGAAACTGTGTCAGACACCTGTGTAGGGCTGGTCCCTATGTTCCCGGTCACTACGCTTTTAAATGCCATGTCTAATTCCTATCATACTGTATTTAACCTAATGCTATTGCATACTCAATTGCTGTTGCTTCTGTAATACCACCACTTGCGGTAGCAAAACTCAGTGTTCCACTACCATCTGTAGTCAACACTTGATCGGCAGTACCGTCTGCTGTTGGGAAAGTGTACGCACTGTTAATTGTGATACTACCAGCGTGTAAACCTACTTGTGATACGGTCAAGTCACCTGTGCTTGCACCTGTTGCTGTGGTAGTGCCTAGTACAAAAACATCTGCGCTTTCGTCCCATATGATTGCGGCATTGTCGCCTGTGCTACCACGTTCAAATATAAATCCTAAATCGTTCGCATTACTACCAGCACCACTGTTTAGTTCTATTAGACTATCCGATATGGTGCTGTTTGTTGTGTTTATTGTGGTAGTGGTTCCGCTTACTGTTAAGTTACCTGTAACTACTGCATTGTTGGCATTCAGTGTACCCACCGTTATTGGTGCATAGCTTGTTGGTACTAGATTAGCATCTGTTGCACCACCGGAGTTAGTATATGCGGTATAAAAAGTGTCATCGGTCTCGCTCCAGTATACAGCAACATTGGCGACTAACCCGTTTGCTCTATTAAAAACAAAACCTACATCACTGTCAGCCGATCCCGAACCTTGATGTAATACCAACAGTGGGTCGTTAAACACTGTGCTGTTTGAGTTTAAGAATGATAATGGTGGTCTAGTTAATGGCATAATATAAGTCTATAAAAATATGTGTATATATTTATTCAAAAATAAAGGGACAACTCAGTGTCCCTTTATTGTGTTGCTTGAGATATTGCAGATTATACTTTACCTACAACTACTTCAATTGTTGCTTTTTCACCGTCTGCTAGTGCTTCTAGTGCTTTACCAATCACAGTACCTGTTGCTGGATTAGCGTCTGCTTTCGCATAACCAAATCCTGCTGATACCATCATGTCACCTTTGACTACTGGACCAATTGCTAAACATGGAACACGACCCATAAGTGCTAATGGTACCACGTTAGAACCTTTTAGTCCGCCGTTCATCAAGTGAGCTGGATCAGTTGAAACAATACCTGCTACACGTCTTGAATTTTCAGTAGCAGTTGTTACTTCTTCTGCACCACCAAACTCAAGTACTGTACCTGCTGAATAATTAGCATCTGCTTGATAGTTCTCAGCCAAGTCAGCGTAAAGTGACTGTGTTGATGTTACATGTGCATAGCTAGCTTCAATGTTAGCACTGGTAAGTGTTAAGTCTCCTGTGCTTGCGCCTGTTGCGGTTGTTGTAGCAAACTTGATTCTGTCTACTGACTCGTCCCAACCCATAAACACATTGTCGCCTGTTGAACCACGCTCAATAATAATACCACTGTCGTTAGCGTTACTTGCCGCACCGTTGTTAAGTTCGATAAGGTTGTCGCTTACCACTGTGTTTGTTGATGCTACTGTTGTGGTTGTACCGTTAACAGTTAAGTCACCACTAACAGTAAGGTTAACAGCAGTAGCAGTTCCTGTAAGTGCAGGGCTTGCTAATGGTGCTTTTGCATCTAACTGTGTTTGGATAGCACTTGTTACACCGTCAACATAGCCTAGCTCTGTTGCTGTAAGTGTCCCAGGTATACCATCTAAGACATTTAGTTCAGTGGCGGTGCTTGTAACTGATGTACCGCCAATCTTAAGTGTAGTAGCATCAACAACACTTGATGTTAATGTACCAGTACTTGGATTGTAGTGTACACCTGAATCGTACTTGACTGCTGTTAATGCACCACTAGTAGCTGAAGCAAAATACAAGTTAAAGTCTGTATTTGTTGCTTCGTCTTGACTAATAGTTGCACCAGCTGCCGCCCAACTTAGTGTGCCTGACGCATCACTAACAAGAGCATAACCACTTACACTAGCGTCTGCATCTGGTAGTGTCCAAGTAATGTTTGAACCTACTGTAGCAGGAGCCTGGAAAGCAACGAAGTTGCTACTGTCAGCGTCGTTAAAGCGTAAATCACCTTGGTTACCTGTTACAAGATCAGTTACATATAACGTACCAAGTCTAGCACTTGAGCTACCAATGTTCTGTGTAGAATTGGCTGCCGGTACTAAGTGACCGTCTGTGTCAATTGTCCAACGTAGGGTCGCGGCACTTGCTCCTGAGTAGAACTTAACACCATCATCGGCTGCTTCAACTTGTACATAACTGTTTGAACTTGAAAGTCCTGATACTGTTTGTGTTGTTGTTAGTTTTCTAACTTCAATCTTATCACCAGTTGCTGGAGCTTCAGTAAATGTAAGTGTTGTACTGCTGACACTGTATGCTGTGGTTGGTAGCTGAACAACACCGTTGATACTAACAATACAACTTGCAGTTGTTTGTGCTTCGCTTAGTGTAAAGCCTGTTGTTGAATCATCACCATCAAATGTTTCACTTGCAACAACAGTAAACGTTGTACCAGCTGTGTTCCACTCTGAGCCATCGTAGAACTCAAGGTTGTCAATACTGGTGTTATAACGCAACATACCAGTTGTGTCAGTTCCGCCAACACTACCTGGACGCTGTGCTGTTGTACCAACTGGTAGTAATATACTGTCTGTGGTGTTAATTTGAAGTTTAGCACCATTAACCAAATCGCTTACTACAGCACTATTACCAATTAATACTGCGTCGTATGCAGTTGCACTACGTGCCCAAAGCAATGATGTATCATTTGCACCACTAACCTTAACGTCGTAGTTGGCAGTTTGATCAATGTTAAGTAGCGCACCGCCACCAACATTAATATTGCCGCCAATGCCAGCACCGCCTGTACCTGTAAGTACCAATGCACCAGTAATATCGCTTGTGCTTGCTGTACCACTTGTACCAACAATGTTGCCTGCTAGTGTTGAAACACCGCTTGCGGCAAGTGTTGTGAACGCACCAGTGCCTGCTGTTGAAGCACCAATATTAACACCGTCAATATCACCACCTGTAAGCATTACATTCGCACTTGACAAGTTGTCAATAACACCAGTATCAACGTTTGCAGTTGTTGTATTAACTGTGGTGATTGTACCTGTTATGGCATTAACAGTTGTGCTATCCAATGTAGTAATATTACCACTAGTGCTGTTTAACGTAGCAGTTGTAGTAGTACCACCGTTGATAGTAGGAGCAGTTAATGTTGTAACATTACCAGTTGTAGCATTAAGTGTTGTACTTGTTGTGGTAATTGCATTAATTGTTGGGCTGGTAAGTGTTGTTATGTTACCAGCTGTTGCATTTACTGTAGCACCATTAAGTATTGTTGCATCTACTTGTGCAAGAGTTGAAGTACCTGAAGCACTTAGTGTTGTAAATGCACCAGTATCTGCACTTGCGGCACCAATTGGTGTTCCGTCAATTGCACCACCATTAACGTCAACATTACTACTACTAAAGTTTGTAGCAACTAGTGTTGTGTTGATAACATCAGTTGCTGTTAGTGTAGTAACATTACCTGTTGTAGCATTAACAGTTGTACTTGTTGTGGTAATTGCATCAACTGTTGGGCTAGTAAGTGTTGTGATATTACCAGCTGTTGCATTTAGTGTAGTAGTTGTGGTTGTTTGTGCGTCAACTGTTGGGCTAGTAAGTGTTGTGATATTACCAGCTGTGGTGTTAAGTGAAGCACTATTCAATACAGTAGCATCTACTTGTGCTACGGTTGAAGTACCACTTGCACTTAGTGTTGTAAATGCACCAGAGCCTTGTGATGAAACACCAATGTTAGTGCCGTCAATTGTACCGCCGTTAATGTCAGCTGTGGTAGCAACTAAACCATTTGTAGTTAAGTTTGTACCATCGTATGTAAGATTGGTACTGTCTTCTAATGCACCGTTTACACCTGCAAAAACAACTCTATCGTTTGTTAAATCGCTTACTGCTAGTGTGCTTGCAATAACTTCACCTGTACCGTTAGGAGTAAGTGCAATATTGCCATTTGATACAGATACAATGTCGTTGCCATTTACATCTAAATCACCACCTAGTTGAGGTGTTGTGTCTTGTACAAGATCAGTTAACACAGTAGCAAAACTTAACTGCGCACTTCCGTCTGTAACAAGTGCTTGTCCGGATGTACCATCTGCTTGCGGATGACTCAACCCGTCAATAACCACACTACCTGTTCCATCTGGTGTGATGTTAATATCGCCATTGGTGTCAGTTGATGTAACGTCGTTGCCATTGATGTTGATGTTATCTACATCTAAGTCGCCTGTGATATCCATAGCGGCTGTCAATGCCAATGTTGTACCATTGAATGTAAAGTTAGCATCATCCTCAAGTTCACCACTTGTACCAGCAATAACAACTCTGTTGTCAGTTAAGTCACTAACTGCCAAACTACCTGCTGTTGCAGTAGTAATATTACCAGTTGTAGCATTAACTGTAGCACTTGTGGTTGTACCTGCATTAATTGTAGGTGCTGTGAGTGTTGTGATGTTACCTGATGTAGCATTGACTGTAGCACTTGTTACTGATGTAGCATCTACACCAGCTAGTGTGCTTGTACCACTTGCTTCTAGTGTAGTAAATGCACCTGTAGCGGCTACATTCGCACCAACGTGTACGTTATCAACATAACCACCTGTTGCTTGTACGTTACCACTACTAAAGTTTGTAGCAACCAATGTAGTATTGATTACATTTGTAGATGTTAGTGTTGTGATAGCACCATCTGTTGCTTTCAATAGTTTGTTAAAGTTCCAACTATCATCTGCACTTGCGTATGTAATGGTTGCGTTGGCACCGTCGACTGTAATACCAGCACCGTTAGCAGATCCGGCATCTGCGGCACCGTCAGCAATAGTAATGTTCAAATCTTCAACATTAAGTGTTGCTGTGTTAATAGTTGTTGTGTCACCTTCAACTGTTAAGTCACCAGTGATAACAACATCACCACCAACGTTTAAGTTTTCACCAATACCAGCACCACCTGTAACAACCAAAGCACCCGAACTTGCATTGCCACTGCTTTGTGAACTTGTTACTGTTGTGTTACCACTTGCACTTAGTGTTGTAAATGCACCAGTACTTGCGCTTGCGGCACCAATTGTGGCTCCATCAACTGCGCCACCATTAATATCAACGTTAGAACTGCTGAAGTTAGTAGCAACCAATGTAGTATTGATTACATTTGTAGCAGTTAATGTTGTAACATTGCCAGTTGTAGCATTAACTGTAGCACTTGTGGTTGTACCTGCATTAATTGTAGGAGCAGTAAGTGTAGTTACGTTACCATTTGTGACATTTAGTGTTGCACCGTTTAGTATAGTTGCATCTACTTGTGCAAGAGTTGAAGTGCCACTTGCTTCTAGTGTAGTAAACGAACCTGTAGCGGCTGTGTTTGCGCCAACATGTACATTATCAACATAACCACCTGTTAAGGCAGCATTGGTTGCTGACAAATCAGTAAATGTACCTGCGGCAGCACTTGCTCCACCAATTGTAGTTCCATCAATAGTACCACCGTTAATGTCAGCAGTAGTAGCACTGAGGCCGTTTGTGGCTAGTGTTGTACCATTATAGGTTAGGTTAGCGTCATCTTCAAGTGCACCTGCTGTGCCAGCAATAACAACTCTGTTGTCAGTTAAATCACTAACTTCGATAGTACTAACAACAACATCACCTGTACCATTTGGCGTAATATTAATATCACCGTTTGATACAGATACAATTGATTGTCCATTTACATCTAAGTCGCCACCTAACTGAGGTGTTGTGTCTGCAACGATATCAGTCAATACAGTAGCAAAACTTAGTTGACCACTACCATCTGTTTGTATTACTTGGTTAGCTGAACCATCTGCTTGTGGATAGTTTAATCCATCAATGACTACACTACCTGTTCCGTCTGGTGTGATGTTAATATCGCCATTGGTGTCAGTTGACGTAATGTCGTTGCCGTTAATTGTGATGTTATCAACATCCAATGATTCTGCATCAAGTGTTGTAAAGTTACCAGTTGCGGCTACATTAGCACCAACATGTACATTGTCAACAAATCCACCTGTTACTTGTAAGTTGCCACTGCTAAAGTTTGTAGCACCTAGTGTTGTAACATTGCCTGCTGTAGCATTTATGGTAGCACTTGTGGTTGTACCTGCGTTAATAGTAGGTGCTGTAAGTGTTGTAACATTACCTGCTGTAGCATTTATGGTAGCACTTGTGGTTGTACCAGCATTAACATTTGTGTATGTTGCTGTTGTACCACTAATAGTTGTAACATTACCAGTTGTAGCATTAAGTGTTGTACTTGTTGTGGTAATTGCATTAATTGTTGGGCTAGTAAGCGTAGTGATGTTACCTGCTGTACTGTTTAATGTCACTGCATCAAGTGTAACAGCATGTGCACCTTCAATTAACTGAGAATTCTTAATAATAACATTATCAGAGCCACTACCTGCTTGGATAGTTAAGTCGCCACCACCTGGTGTACCAATGTTGTTTCCATCAATGGAAATGTTATCAGCAGTTACATTACCAGTAACTCGTAAAAGTCCTGTTAGTGCTAGTTCTGTGCCATCAAACGTGAAGTTAGCGTCGTCCTCAAGTTCGCCACTTGTACCAGCAATAACAACTCTGTTGTTTGTTAAATCGCTGACTGCCATACTACCTGCTGTTGCAGTAGTAATATTACCAGTTGTGGCATTAATAGTTGTAGTTGTGGTTGTTTGTGCATCAACAGTAGGAGCAGTAAGTGTTGTGATATTACCTGCTGTACTGTTCAGTGTGGTTGCATACCAAGTAGCGGCATTACCAGACGTTGCTACAACTTCGTTGTGATTGGTAGTAGTAAATGTTCCAGTTGCGGCTGTGTTGCCACCAATTGTAAATCCATCTGCATATCCACCTGAGATTTGAGCGTTACCTGAACTAAAGTTTGTTGCTACAAGCGTAGTGGCGGATAAGTTGGTTGCTTCAAATGTGGTTGCAACTAATGTTCCGGCCGTTAATTTGGATACAATTTCTGCATTACCTAATTTAATATTTCCGTAGCCACTGTTGTTAATACTTGTGATACCTGAACCAGTGTCAGTTGTTGCAATTGCAACAAAAGCACCTTCGGCTTCATCCCACGCCCAGGCTACGTTAACACTGCCATAGTCGGCAAGTGACGCAAGGTTTCTGTTTACCAGCATACCAATGCTGTAGTTTGATAAATCACCCGTATAGCCATTGTTGTAAACAATCAACGGATCATTAATAAATGTGTTTGTACTGCTAACGGTTGATGTGGTTCCTGTAACAGATAAGTTACCTACAATACTTACGTTAGAGTTTAGTGTGAGTGTTGATGCAAATAATCCGCCTGTCAGTGTTGCGTTTGCAACCTTGGAACCGGTGATAGTGCTATCAGTAATCTGATTATTTTTAATACGAGTAACGGCCATTCTAGCTTCCTTTAATAGNGTATNAANGCTTAGCACTGGTAAG
>JGI10211J34971_10003014_pt1 | contig 13557 bp, 21 predicted proteins | sample Etolagsediment_FD_34971 | JGI IMG/M metagenome (IMG submission 34971) | reverse complement strand
TGCTGATGTACCTACGGCTTGAACCGCAGTCTTACCAGTAATCGTGCTTACGTTTACAATGTTTGGTGCAGCCATTATTAGCCTCCGAATACGATAGCCATAGCAATGGCTTTACCAGTTGACGCAATATTGCTATTACTTATGTTTCCTGAGCCGTCTACAACTACAAGTTCACCTGCGCCATCTGGCAACGTAATAGAACGATCAGTGTTTGTGTTAGGAGCCGCAACAGTAAGAGTACCTGTACCGCTTGCGTTACCTTGGATTTTTACCTTACTCATGGGTCTTCCTTATACAATTGTCCAAATAGAGCCTGACGGTACAGTAACCGAGTAGCCTGTACTAATAGTAATTGGTCCACTAGAAACTGCGTTGTTGCCACTGGCGATTTCAGAGTTCGCTGCCAATGTATGCGCGTGTTCAACGTACACGGTCTCTGCCGCACCGCCGCCGCCAACTGAACCCCAGTCAGAACCGTCGTAAACTTCAGCTGAACCTTCAGTACTGTTCCAACGCAAATAACCCGCAGCAGGTGAACCATCGCGCTCAGCCGTAGTACCAGAAGGTAAGATTGCTGAACCTGTTGTTGAGGTTTTTGAAACAATAGTATCTAAGTCAATACCCGCTGAAAGCTCAGTAACCGCAGCACCGGCACCGGCACCGTCACAGTAAACTGCTGTGGTATTGCCCGACAAAATAGTGACATTTGCGCCAGAACCCTGAGATAAGATAACTGACTGGTCAGAGCCGTTAACGACCCAGTAGACCTTTTGCATGTCATTAGGTGAAATAGTGACTGTACAAGCGCCGCCGGGCGAACCTGTGAATTTGATAACCGCGTGACGACCCTCAGATGACGCACCGTCAGTAGTGGTCAGCGTATAAGTAGTCGCAGATAACGCAACCGACACGATACCAGAAGCAAGCTCCTCGATAATCTGCCAGTTTAGGTTGGTAGTTTGTCCCCAAGTACCGGACTGTTCACCGTCCGCGATGAGTTCAATACCAGTATTTGAGTATGTACTTGCCATCTTTAAGCTCCAATTAAGCCGCTATGTCGGTCCAATCTGTATCTGGTACAGATGTGCCCACTTCATTATACGTAGTTTCAGGTGCATCGGTACCTATTTCTGTGTAAGAAGTCGCCGGATCAGTTATGCTCGGTAGATCCCAAACAAAAACGTTTCCTACAGAACCTGAAGCTGTAACGCCAGTTAAATTGACAACAGCTTTAGATATTAAATCTTCTGCGCCTAAATAACCCCTTGCGGTAACACTTGTAACTTGTACTCGGTTAACCGTTTTCTGAGTTATTGACGCTAGTGTAGCTGTTGCAGACACGCCCGTTAAGGTAAGAACTGCCTTCGCAACAACTGTTTCAGCGCCTAAATTAGCGGTAGCTGATACGCCCGTAGGCTCTACTACTGCTTTAGCCACAACAGTTTCTGCGCCTAGAGCTGTGGTTCCTGCAACGCCTGTTACGGTCACGCTAGCTGCTGCGGCTACAACCGAAGTTCCGATAGTGCCTGTAGCTTCAAGCCCAGTCGCAGATAAGTTGTTGTTAGTAACTAAGCTCTGGCTACCTAGCGATGTAGTACCTGCAACGCCAGTTACACTAACATCAGCATTAGCGGTAACTGTTTCACTGCCTAGAGCGGTAGTACCTGCAACACCTGTAACATCGAACACTGCTTTGGCGATGATAGTTTCTTCGCCAATTACACCCGTACCTGCAACGCCGGTTACACTAAATACAGCACCAACGCCTTCAACGACTGTTTCGCTACCAATAGCGCCAGTAGCTGCGACACCAGTAACTTCTACAAGCGCAGGAGCAACAGCAGTTTCTGCGCCTAGTGACGTAGTTCCTGCTACCCCAGATACAGATAAAACCGCGTTAGCGGTTACAGTTTCAGCCCCTACTGAGGCTGTAGCCGAATTACCATCTACAAAAACGACAGTGATGTCTTGCCCGTAGGACGCTTGGCCCCACGTTGCTCGACCCCAACCGACGTATTCTGTAGACGACGCCATTGTATTAAGCGATACGGATTATCGCGTTAGAAGCGTCAGCTGTTGGAAACTGAATAGTGAAGTCGCCATTGGTAGAAGTCTTATCCCCACCAAACGCCAATACAGCTACTGCTTTATTAGACTTACTACTGTTATAAATTAATGCACCGTTAGCTGTAACTGTTGCTGAAGACCAAGTGGTATCAGAAAAGTCACAATAAGCTGTGGTGCCTGAAGTAGTAGGTGTAATTGAAGTAAGAGTGTTACCTAGAGCGGTGTAGCCTGTACCAGATACTTCGTTAGTCGCAGCATACGCAGTAGTAGTTGCACCTAAAGTTGCTGAACTGGTGTACAACGCAATTTTAAACGTATCTCCAGTTGAGTTAGTAAAGTCATGTGTGCCGGTCAGAAGCTCCTGTTTGAAGCTTGTGCACATAGCCTGAGTAATAGCCATTAGAGCCTCCGAATCATTTCAGATAGTTTAGGGTGGCCTGCCGCACTAAGTGCCGCACAAACCGTTGTTCTGTCGCTCGTAGCTGCCTGCTTCAAATAATGAACTAACACCTGACGAATACGATCTTGAAATGCGCGTGCTTGCTCACGCACAACTGGATCAGCGTGATCAGACACCGACACAATTTTTTCTAAAGCCTGCTCAGCAAGCTCTTCGGGGGTAAAACCCCGGTTGTTTGTTGTTTGTACTTTAACTTCAAACACTACGCGGATGTCCTACGTAAGAAATCAATGCCTTCAATTTGAGAAAATACGCCGAGATTCTGTAAAGACTCTTGGAACTTTTGCTCATAAACCTGAATCATGTCAGGTTCACCTTTAATGAACATATAAGCTTCAGCTAAACAGGAAAACAACATAGCCGGTCCTGCATTTTGACTAAGCCATGTCGTACCACTAGCAGCATCTACAAGCGAGGTTGGGCGATAATAGTATTCAATCTCTAGCGGATAAGCACTGCTCGGAGTTGGCGCAATGATGAATTTACTAACATCAAAGTCTGCGTAGTATACAGGCTCACCTGTAGACGCCGCAGTAGGCCAATAGTCTTGAATAAAGTTAACGTCTTTATTCTGCAAAAACTTACGCGTTCCGCTAACAACTATTGAAACAGAGTACGTAACTAACCAGTCGCTAGGTTTGTTAAGATATTGGTTACTTGCTGTCATCGTTGCAGACGCATTTTTACGAAACGTCTCTAACGGAATTGTTTTCAAAATACGCTCTTCAGCGTTTCTGATGATGTTATCTAGATTATTGACGAACGTCGTTTCTTGGTTGTCCGTATAATCTTGTATAGCTTGTTTCAGCGTTGTGTAAGTATAACCTGCCATCACTGCCTACTATTTAAATATGCCTGATAAGCCGCTGCATCAGCTGCGCTTACCGGGTCTTCATCTGGAGCCGGACGTGCATGTCTAAGAGCTTCAGGATCGGCACGTTTAGCACGTGGTTCAAGTTGAGGATGCTTAGACTCAAAACAATTTGAGCATACTCTACTTCCGTTCCATTCTAGCTTTAGCGATAGATAAGGAACTTGAAATCCACATCTGTCGCATATTGCAATAGCGTGTTTTCCGATTGCAAACGCCATTAGTAACCTCGCAGACTAGGAACTACCCGTAAGTTAGTATCATCACGATCCATCTGCTCAGCTCTCACCATATCTTCTTCGTACAAGGCTTTTAGCATCTCTACTCTTTCAGGTGCACGCTTTACCGCAAGGTAATACGCAAGACCTGAAGTTAATGCCGGTAAAAAACGATATGGCACGTCTGCGTTATTTACCGCAGCGTTGATATCGTCCATTCGCGCCATCTTATAGAAGCGTAAAGTGTCTGTTGAGTTTTCAGGTGTTGGGTACAAATGGATAACCGGTGCTAAACGCTGACGATCTACCCAATATTGTGTAGGACGACCTTCAGTTGTTTTTACCGGTAAGTTTTGATATTCATTTCTAGCAATACGCTCTAATGAATAATCAGTTCCATCACGTCGAATAACAACATCCATTATATCGATAATATCAGCATCAAGCGTATAACTAGCCGTACTTGCAGTTAACGCTTCTGATACTGAAGCTATCATCCATAGATGAATCCCACGATTAGCCCAATCAGCTAAAAGCAGGTTCATACTACGACGCGCAGTTTGCGCATGATAGCCGGTACGAGGTTCTAAACCACAACGCTCGTACGCTTCTTCGATTACTTCAGCAGCATCGAGTGTCCAAGTTGTCGTACTTGATACAGCCATACTTATACATACACAAAAGTAACTGAAGTTACATTGCTCAATGTACCATACGCATCTGTCTCACAACGAATCGGATTATCCGAAAAGTCAAGGAACTGCGTAGTGGTAGCTGATGCAGGAGTAGCGATAGTTAATACCGCACCACCGCCTGAGCCGCCGTCGTTGACAATAATACTGCCCGCAGTGCCACTAGCTACATAGTAGATTGATGCAATACGTGCAGGACCGCCAAAGACCGCGCCACTTGATGTCAACGTAGTTGACTTACCATCTGAGCGCATACCCATGTCGGTCTCCTATTAGGTCAATGCTGTGGTAGTAACTTTAACCCAAGCAGAACCGTCGCTAACAACCAATGCAAATTCGTCATCGCCTGCGCCATTGTCAGTGATGATGTACATCTGACCAGTGCTAGAAGCAGCCGCTGGAAGTGATGCTGTAACAGTAGAAGTGAGGGTAATAGTGCCGGTTACGTCACCGGTAAAACCGCCAGTTGATACAACTGGACCTGAGAAATTAGTAGCTGCCATGTTTTGCTCCTGCCGTGTCCGGCGTCAACTTCCTGAATTAGCTAAAAACAGGAATCTATACAAATTGTATTGGCTGAGTATAGACTGCCAAAACAATTTTGGCAACCCATAAAAAAGCCCCCTTGCGGGGGCTTCTCGTTTCTTCAATTACGCGCCTTCAGAGCCGTACATTGAACGCCAGTCAGACCAACCAAATGAATAACGCTCGCGAGCCTTGTAACGTACGTTACCAGTCTCGAAATCGCCTTCCATACCAGTCTTCATAGCAGCACGTTGGAAGTGCTTCAGACCGTTAGGTGCATCAGTTTTGATGAACCAAGCGTCTGTGTCGGTTAGGTAGTTATTGATTACATAACCTTCTGGCAACATACCACGAGACTTAAGCGCGTTGATATCGTTGTCAGCAGTCGCTACGCGGTTGCCAGACATCATCAAACGCTCAGCTACGAAGCCCAAGCTTGAAGGAATAATCAACTTCTTACCTTGAACGTTGACTTTCAAGCCACGCTCATCTACGAAGTTACCGATTGCAATCAACGCTGCTTCCAAAGAAGTTTCGTTCAAGTCTGCTGCGGTAGCAGGCTTGTTTGCAACAGTACCACCCATAGCAGTTGGGTGCGCGGTGCTTAACAATGCCACGCCGTCGCCACCCGTGTAGCTTGCAGAGTGTGCGTTGTTCAACACGTTTGCAGCTTTAACCTGCTTGGTGTAGTTCATTGAACGAGCCAATGCCTTGGTGTAGCGAGAAGAGAGCTTGTCGTACAAGTTATCTTCGATTGCTTCCTCAGTCAGTGAGAATGCCAAAGCGATTGTTTCGTGGGTGTAACGAGCAGTCCAAACTTCTGAAGCTGAGTCGTAAGTTACGCCTGCACCTTCACCTTTGCTTGGAGCCTGACCGAAGCCAGATAGCATTACTTCTTCCTCGAATGCGCGATCTGAATTTTCGCTATCGAAGATTTCGTTATGCTGTTGCTCGTAACGAGAGTACTCAAGACCAAACAATGCGTTCAATCCTGGCTCTAACTCTTTTACGAGTTGTGCGCGATTAATAGCCATTATTTAGTCTCCTTAAATACCAGTCGCAGCAGCTGACTCGTTGTACTCATGCTCATTGATTTGAACGTAAGCCACAGCGTTGTTTAATGCTGGATCATTATCTGGTGAATCAACAAAATCCAGAATACGCAGTTGCGCAGTGCTGGTACCAGTAGTGCTGCTGATTTCAGATGCAGAACGACCAGTAGTAGTATTACCTGTACCTACTACGATATCTGCCATCTGACCAATATCAGCAATACCTGACGCGCCATCAAATTGTGCAGTAAACACAATCATTGGATCGTCGTAAACATATGCAGTTGCATATGAGCCTGCTACGTCTGTTGACGCAGGCCAGTATTTTGAGAATTTAATCTCGCCGTTAGCAGCAGTGTATTGACAACCTGCAAATACACCAACTACAGAATCGCCTGCAGCAGCTTGCTCTACTGTTCCAGCAGCAACAAGTTTAACCATGTCGCCGTTGAAGATAGAGGTAGCATAACCATCTGCAATACGATACTCTTTCATGCGGATAGTACCACCAGACAAATGATATGCTGGGGTAAATCCATTAGGGGCATCGGTATTAGCCATCGCTAGTATCTCCTAAAGATTATGTACTAATCCTCAGAACCTTTGTTCAGAGGATTACCGAACGTCGTTTGCGACTGGCGATTTGGTTTAGAAATCGGCATAGCCGCGTTACTTTCCCGCATTAAATCGTTATCTACAGCAGCCATAGCATTTTCAGATTGTTGCTGATAATACTCGTTGCGTTGATCCGCGATTTCCTCGGGGATTTTGGCAAGGATTAATCCTCCCACACCAATAGTTCCTGCGTGCTTACCGTCATCAACAGTAGGTGCCATAAACTCTGGATGGTCTTCTGCACGAACTGGTTCATAGCCTTCGCGCATACGCTTAGACATATTTACCTTATCGTCTACACCACCGGTTGCTTCTCGCAACCAACGATATTTATAACCATCTGGGGCTTCTGGCGCATCCAACATAGATGGAGGCGTCCACGACTTCTTGCGTGTAGTTTTTTCACGAGTTTGTGCGGCTCTAGTTGTCCGATCGATTGGCATTAGATTGCTCCTTAACGCTTGACGTACTTGGCGTACTCTTCAAGAGGCACCCCTAAACGATTTGCTATCGCAATCTCGCTGGGTGAAAGTTTGATTTTACTGCGTGCACTTTGTTGCTTCGGATTGCTACGAGTAGCTGAAGCTACCGACTGCACGGGACGGCTTGTTTTAAACTTATGAGGGAATGCTTCTCTCATACGTGAATCAAGTTGATTGTAATACTCATCCGAAGTTGGGTCAACTCTTTCGCGTTCAACCAAATTACGGTGAATACCAAACGCAGCATAAGTCATCGCTTCGTCATCGCCAAACCAACTGTTTTTCTCAGCCCACTCCTCTGCACGAGGATCTGGACGAACCGGTTGTTGTGGCATTTGAGGTTGCTGAACCTGTTGTACAGGTTGTGCAGCTTCCTGCTCACGACGTACTTTTACGCGGCGTAAATTCTCTTGTTCAACAGCAAGGCGAGATAGTTGCTGATTCGCTTCTGCGATTGCGTCAGGATCTCCTGCATCAAACGCAGCGCGATATGCCGCCTTAGCTTGTTCTAACTGAGTATCAATACGAGAAGTGTATTCTTGGAAAAGAGTATTATCTTGCTGTTTAGCAGATTCCTTCTGTTTCTCAAGTTCCGCCTGTAAACCTTTAGCGTAATCTAACGCTGCTTGCTCACGACGTTCAGCTTCACGGTATTTATACGTCAGCTTATCAATTCGTTTCTTAACACCATCACCATATTCGCGAAGTTCATCGTCATCGCCAATAAGTTGTTGAAGGCGTTCTTCGGCAGAAAGAGGTTTTTCTTCCTGCTCTTCCTCTTCAGTAGCCGCTTCTACAGGTACTTCGTCCGTAACATCGGCTTCACGATTATCGATCTCCCCTTCAGGGATCTCTAGCTCTATTTGTTCAGCTGCATTTTCTTGCATGGCTTTCTCCATGTGTGCTTGAATGTTAGTTCAAGGAAATTCAAAAAGTAAAGCGAAATTAGTATTTCGTCAAAATTGCTTCCGGATCATCAACAGTAGCGAGAACTTCATCATCGTTTAATAAACGAATCTCACCGCCGTCAATCGGAATACGCGCCCCAGCATAACGACCGAAAATTACCCAATCTCCCTCCTCACACCAAGGACCTTCGGGATATTTATCCGGATCTTTATACGCATCAGGACCTTTCTTCAAAACGTAACCAACAACAGTTGCTACTTGCTCACGCTCTCGCGTTTGTTCAGCAATGTAGATACCGCCCTTAGTTTTGTCTGAAACTTTGTAAGGTAAAATCATGATTCGATAACCGGTTGGTTTCGGTAATTGATCCATGTTTTCTTTTTGCGTGTAATCTTTACTTTCTGCCTGTACTACAGGCGTTGCATCAGATTCTTTTGAATCGAAATTCAAAACGCGATCTGGAATGGTCATTGCGCTTTCTCCCAGCGTTTTAGCAGGTCTACAATTTCGTTTTCAGCAAAGGTCAGACCCGAAACCTCGCCAACGAGCTGCTTATACTGGTCCCAATCAGCGACACCACCATAAGCGAGTTTTTCAGAAATATCAGTCCTACGACCTCGTATTTCTTTGAGCAGATATTCTGTTATCTGAATAGCGTCCATTATTTAACCGACTTCTTACCTTTACAGCCCCAAGCCTTGCGTCGAGCAACTAACTTTGGAGACTTAGTACCGTCTTTGCTTTTCTGTCCACTACTTCTTGCGCAGTATGCATCACCGCGTTTTGTTCCCGGATGAGCTACACGCTTATGCGTTTTACCCGCCGAGTCCTTATAAGTTGTACCGTTAGCGTATTTCTTCGCTGCCGATACCTTCTTCTTTTTCGTAGGCATTACTTGTTATAACCTCCGCCTTTAGTAGCTTTACGCATACCTCGGCAAGTTCCACGAGCTAGACCACCTTCTTTGTAACCTTTTACCATACCGCCGCATTTATAACCTTTCGGCTTTTTCTTCGGTACGCAATTCGGTACTTTTTTACCGTTCTTTTCTTTCATCCCAATCGCCTCATAGCCTTCCCAACAGGGAGTTTTCTTAGCCATTAGTACAACGCCTTATCCATCTGTCCACCCGGACCACCCATCATTTCTTCAGGCATCTCTTCTTTCATACCTGTTGGTTTATAAGTAGCGCAACACGCAGTTGCATCTACATACATTTCAGGTGCATTACATTGACCTTGCTCGTTATGAGCACAATCGGTTGCATCACATCGCATTGTTGTTCCCCCGTGCGCGAGCTATCTCGCGTTGTAAATCTGCGAACGTCTTTTGACGAGCAGTCTCTTCTTTCAACATTGCAGCCTCACGATTTTGAGCGATCTTCTGTTCGTTCATAACTATATCTGCATTCATCTCTTGTTGTTTCTGCTCGGTAGCCATTTGAGCTTTCATCAAGTCTGCTTGAATTCTGGCCTGAGTATCCTGAGATTTCTGTGCTTCTGTTTGCATCTTGACTTGCATTTCGGTCTCGTGCATCTTCTGCATTGGATCAGGTTGCTGAGGAGGAATAATCTGCTGAATAACTTGCGCCAAAATCTGCTGCTCTGCTTGCGCTAACTGCGCTTGCATCTGACCTTGCATCTGCTGCATAGCTTGTTGCTGCATCTGTGGGGGCATCTGTGCTACTTGCTGTTGCATCTGTGCTTGAACTTGTTCTTGCGCCATTAAGTTAACGTGACCCATAACACCTTGAACACCATTCATGTAGAACTCTGGTGAACCTTGAATCATTGGATGCATAATAAACGAAATCAACGCACTGATATGAACCATGTGCGGTTGACCTTGGAACGCCTGAACTTTTTTGTTCTGCAAGATATCTTGAATTTGCTGCGACGGAGTCTTAGGCTGCGGAATATCTTTCGGCTTAAGTAATGACTCAATGTTCTTAACTTCAAGCGCGTCATACATACGACGATACGCTTCACGCAAGTCATGAATTTCTGGTGCAGCTTGTGCCATCTGCAACTGCTGCTGTGCCATCATTACACGTTGGCTCATGCTAAAGATGTTAGGATCACTAACCGGTAATACATCGACACGATCATCAAAGTCCGCACGAATAACCGCAGTATCACCGCCGTTAACTAAGTATGGATAATCAGGAAGTGTCTCACCGTAAACTTTAGCAAGTAACTTGAACTCTTTTTTCTGTGCGTAATGTAAACGTTTATGAATCGCTGACATTACCTTAGTGCCGCGCTCAAGTAATGCGAGCGTAGTACCTACCGGATTCTGTTGAGAACCGGTCTCGGATACTGCCATATCAGCAATCGCAGCAAAGCGACGACCTGATTCAACAAGCATACCGAGTAGCTGAAAAAGCACCGCCGATGGCTCTTTATAAGGAAGTGGCATTAGTGAGTCGCGTAGAGTACCTCCTGGAGCATCAACGTCACGCCATTCACCCGGTGCAATCGGCTCTGCTTCATCAGAAATGCGCATACCACGTGCCTTGAAACCTGCAGGTAGGTTAGACAACGTACCGGCATCAACTAACTGACGCAGAATCGAGGTTGCAGACTTTGAAAGTCCGCCAATCATATGAATTAGACCAAAACCGTAGAAGCCTAATCCAGGAAGGAATTTATACTGAACGAAATAATCTTTCTTCAGTTTACGCGCATCCTGCTCATCCCAGTTACGACGGATCGATAAGATCTGCATCGTATCTTCAACAACGGTTACGATATACGGAAGCGCAATACCGCTAGGCTCTCCGGTATCCGGATGAATATCTTCAAAACCCGGAATATCAAGATCAACGTGCATCTCAAGCAAGGTATACATTTCATTACCCACGCGTGAGGGCGATGAACCTTGGATCTCATCGATCTTTTTATCTAATGCTGATTCTTTAGGATCGGATGCTGGACCTTTAAGATCAACATCTTTATAGAATCCATAAACCTGTTGCTTACGCAACTCGTTTTCTGAAACTTGAACAACGTGTGTAATACGCGCTGCTGTGCGTAAATCAGTCGCTGAGTAATTAACAACTAAATCTTCTGCAGTAATAAACTTCGATACCGCACGATCAACCGTTGCATCGTAATAAACTTTCTTAAACGCTGAACCGGATAGCGGTAAATAAAACAGCATCTGGTCTAACTCAGGATCATACTCTTCCATTACATGCATGATCTGATAATTCATAAACTCTTTAACACGCTGCGCTTGGTTAGCAAGCGTCATGCCATGTGGAGCTTCAGGTGCTTTAGGGTCATTGTTAGTTGGCTTATCTTGACCAACAACTTGTACGTTTACAGGACCGTTAGCCGGAAGTAATTCTTTATACGCTTGTGCTTGGAATTGCGTTGCAGCTTCAGCTAATAACGGATGATGGACACCGGTTGCGCCTTCAAACGGCTCGGTACGTTCTTCGTTCTCAGTACCTAATAAATTTAAGCCTTCAGAAAACGTCTGTAACCAATCCGCACGTGATTCTTTATCTTCTTCGTAAAGATCAATCAACTCTGCAGCAAGCGGATCTAATAAATCGTCATCTAAAAATTCAGCAAGGTTTGCGCCATGTGGAACTTCGCCCATGGGCATCATAGAAGTCATAGGATCAAAATCGATAATCATTCCACCGTCATCTTGTGGAATAAAATCCATACCTTCTGGAGGCATCGGACCATCTTGCATTTGCAGTTCGATTTCTTGTGCTGCCAACAACTCTTCTTCGGTTGGTGGAACAATTTCTAATGCTGAATCTACTGGCATTTATCTGCCCTCTTTGGAATTGGCTTAACTATATGCGTGATCATCTCAATAGTAAACTCTTCTGCGGTATCTTCTACCTTCCGATTCTTCTTCGTAGTCCGTATCCAGTTTTACAAAACCACCCTGACGGAAGCGCATCAACGCCTGTGTCATCGAATCCACTAAATCGTCATGCTCTCCGTTCGGAAACGCCGCACACTCGTCCCGCATCTCATGCGCCCAAGGTTCATCAGGCATCCACACAAATCCGGATTCAAACATACTAGTAACCGCATTTACCCTTGCATGCTTATCTTGACCCTTTGACGGGTTAAAATTTTGCACCGGAACACCGGTCGCTCGTAGCTCCTGTGTTAGCGGCAGTCCTGACGCCTTACCTTCGATAATAACCGTATCCGGCTGCCAATATTCGTATAACCGGAACGCTTCACGCTTCAAATCCGGAAATTCAAACCGTCCTTTAACCGAATCAAGAAGAACGATATGCGCCGCATGACCGTCGTAAAGCTCGTCGCCGATTCTGCCTTCGGGATAAAAAACACCCCACGTGGTAATAGCGGAATAGTCCGAAGTCTCTTTTTTCAAAAACGCCGTATCGTATGACTGGATAATATAGTCGCATTGCGGTATAGTGTCTTTTTGCCAAATTTTCCACCAACCCGGTTTGATTAACGCCGATTCCTCAGAAACCGGCTGCTGCATATACTGTGCGTGCCACTTAGGACCGGTATGCAACGAAGCCTTTACCGCTTCTAATTCCTCTAACTTCCAAAACTCTGGCCAAAGGGGTTTACCTGACGGTAAGATAGCAGGAAACTCTATCACCTCCCACTGATCCGCCTTCGGATTCTTCGCCGCCTCTTTTAACAACCGACCGGTAAGATCATTCAAACCCCATCGTGTCATTACAATAACGATCGCACCCCCCGGCTGCAAACGCTGTCGAGGACCCGATTCGTACCAATCATACGCTTCATCCATCGCCGTTCTACTTTTATAGTCCTGCTCTGAATGCGGGTCGTCGATTATAAACAAGTCCGCACCACGACCGGCTACCGCACCCCCGATACCGACCGCAAAGTACTCACCCCGTAATCCTCCTTTAGACGGCAACGTCTCCCATTTACCCGCCGCCTGACTATCAGGGTTCAACCGAGTATCTGGGAACAAGGTCCCATAATCTTGGTCCGCTACTAAGTCACGCACCTTACGACCAAAACGTACCGCCAACTCACCCGTGTGAGTCGCCTGAATTATCTTTAAATCCGGCTTATGACCAATCAAATACGCCGGTAATAAGAAAGAGGCAAATTCTGACTTAGTATGTCGCGGCGGCATATTGATAATTAAACGCTTCAACTCACCACTACGCACCCGCTCAAATGCGTCCGCCATAATCTTATGGTGCCTACCCGCAATGAACTGTGGCCACATCGCCTTAACAAACGTTAAAAAACTGCCGCGCTGCTTCTCAAGGTTCTCAATACGCAACAACTTCTCTTGTAACAAGAGATACTCTCGCGCCTGCTCCTCCGACATCCCAGCTAATACCGCTGGATCGAGATTAATCTCGGTCGACATCTTCAACTCATCCGCTAAACGTGGATCCGGTTCTGTTTCTTTCTTTTTTCTAGCCATAAAGGTGCAGGGTTCAAGGACCAAGTGCCACAACTATAGAACCAAAAATTCGCGAAGTAAAGGATCCTGCACGCAGTGCCTCGCGGTGGGGTGACTAGGGTCAGGGTACATGAACCATGAACCCTGTTCCATGGACCTTGGGGTGTGCCGCGTGAGACGCCGAGATTTAACCCTGAAATCGAATCAAAAATTTCCCCAGAAAAAATTTGCAAAAAATTTTGCAGCACGTGTCCTAGAAACTA
>JGI10211J34971_10003013_pt1 | contig 13566 bp, 7 predicted proteins | sample Etolagsediment_FD_34971 | JGI IMG/M metagenome (IMG submission 34971) | reverse complement strand
ATTTACCAAAAGGTTCATAAAAATAATGAAAATATGCTTTTTTTGGTTTATTAATTTTTATTGCTGATATTATTGCTAAATATCTATAAAGTTCAAATTCTTGTGTTTGTTTTTTAAAACCAAATACAAAATGTAATATATTTGGTATTATTTGTTTGTTATTTTTTTTTTGTGTTAATGGTTCTTGTTTTATTACTTTTGAATTATTGTAATATTGAATATGTAACATGTCAAATAAAAAATTATTTTTATATTTCTCCCATTCAATAAAAAAAGAATCATTATTAATTTTTTTTATAATTCCTAATAAATTATCTTTTAATTGATATACAATATTAATTTTTTCATTAATATAACAATAATCTTCCCATTCTAATGTTTTAAACATTATTTTTTCGGATTTATAAAATATATTATTATATTCAAAATAATATTCTTCATCCCAAAAATCCCAAATTACATGTAATATATTTTTAAAAATTTTAAATGAAGCATATTCATTTAATTTATTTTCTCGTTGAAGTCTAAATAAAGTAAAATCTAATAATAGTTTATCCTCCCATGTAGTATTTATAACATGAATAGATTTTATATAACTCATAAACTAAATAAAAAAGATAAAAATAATCTGCTTCAATAACGAATTTTATTTATTATTTAAAAAATAATGATAATTTTTTTCAATAATTTTAAAAACAAAATCCCAATTATAATCTAAAACCTTATAATAAATATCTGTAATATTATTTTGAGTACAATTAATAAGATTAAAATTTACATATATATAGTTTTTAAAATATTTAAATTCTTCTTGTTTATCATTATTATTTTTATCACAATTAACGTGTATAAAATAAAATATTAACTTATCATTTAAATTATTTATATTATTATAAAATTTATTTAATTCATCTTTAGTAATATCTCCATAACGAATAAAAAAAATAATATCCTCTTCATAAATAAAATGAAGTAATCGAATCCATCTTCTTTTATATTTATTAAAAAACTGAATATAATCTGTTTTTTCAAAATTTAATTTTAAATCATGATAACTTATAAGTTTATCAAAGTATTTCCATGTTATAATTGATGTATTTTCATGACTTTTTTCGATTTTTATATTATCTTTAAGTAAATCTAAATTTACCATACATAATATTTCATTAACAGAATTCATAGAAACAACTAAATAATCAAAAAAATTTGTTTTTATATTATTTTTATAGTATTTTTTTATAGATGTACCTACTGCACAAGCATAACCTGCTTCATTATTTGATAATGATATTATTTTCATCTATTTATTCTAAATAATATTTATTAAAATATTAATCTAATTATTCAATAATTTTCTAAATACCATCTTTTTGGTTGTATTTTTTGATTGATTTTATTTTCTATTTTTATTTTATTTTGATTATTTATAATATAATTAAGTGATTCCTGAAAATTTGTAAAAAAATTATCGATATTTGTAGGAAAATATCTATCATTTTTTTCTAATCGCTCAGTAAATGCACCATGTTCAATATATAAAATAGGTAATCCACTATTAATACTATTAGTTAATGCATAACAATAACTTTCTTCAAATAATGATAAATGTGTAATTAAATGAATATTATTTTCTTTTAATAAATTAATTATATTATTATCATCATAGTCATAGTGATAAGTAAAATGTTTATCTTCAATTTTATGCTGTTTTTCTTCATCTGATATATAACCAAATACATGATATTTAATTAAATAACCTTGATAATATTTTAGATTATTAAATAATTGTTTAAAAACAGTTGACCCTTTGTATTCAGTAAAATTTCCTATAAATGCTATATTAATAGAATCTTGAATAGAAGGTATATAAAGATTAGAATGATATATGATCTTATCATTATGAGGTAGTATTTTAATTTTATCATGAAAGTGATGTAATGGTATGAATTCATTATAATTTTTATGAATATTAAGAGATGGAAAAATAATAACATCAACTAATTTTAATAAAAGCATAAAATTATTTATATTTTTATCATTTATATTATTTTTTTTTATTTTATAACATAATATATTTGGATCATTTGGAAATAACCATTGATAATCATGTATAGTAATTATTTTTTTTGTATTTAAAAAATAGGTAGAGAAAAAATAAACATAATCAAAACCATATTTCATATTAAAAAAACTATTAATATGTATCATATCAATTTTACTATAAACTTCATTGTAATTTAACAATTTATTATAATTATCAAAATATGTAAATTCATAATCATTGAATATATTTATTAAATCATTTATATATTTTTCTGTTCCACCTCCTTTATGACTAAAAATAAGTATATTTTTTTTTTTATTAAATTGATATAAATTTTGATGAACATTTTTTATTTGATATAAATAATTATAACCATCAATATTATTTGGTTCTAAAGATGATTGTTCATTCCATTCATTCCAAGATGTAATAAATAAAAAATCATTATCATTATTTTGATTCATTGATGATCTTTCAAGTATTTTTTTATATGTTTCTCCAAAAATATCATCATTTATATTTTTATAATACATTGGGTAAGTTGCATATTTTTTATTGGTATAATTTCTTCGTGGAAAATTGTTCCATCCTACAAATATACCTAAATTTTGATTTTTATATTTAATTTCTTGTTCTGCTATTTTATCTAATGCTATTTGTCCATTATGTACATTAAATTTTGATGTACGAATAAATTTTTCTTTTTCATTTAAATTTTTATAATGTTGATAACCATTTTGTAATACTTTTTTTTCAATTAAATTTTTTATATCTTGATTTTTATTTAAATAATCTTCTTCATTATAATTCTTTTCATCAAATATCAAATTATCTTTATTATAGCTTAAAATATTATTTCCATAAATTTGAGATACATAACCAGGTTCAAAATTAATATAACCTTCAATACCTTCAATTTCTAATTCATTATCAAATGGTCCTAAAAAACGCATAAAATATACACCTGAAAAACTATTTTGAATGGCTAATACATTCCATTGTTTAATAATTTGTTCAATATTTATTTTATCTTTTGCCTCTAATCGATAAAATATAAATACTGGTTTATTATTTATCTTAATATAATTATTGTGTTTAAAAAATTGTAATAAATACATTAAATGTTCATAATTACCTTTTTCATCTGAATAATCTTGTTCTATTAATATTTCATTGTTTCCCCCATCCCATCTTTTTGTCCATTGTTCATTTGCCCAACAAAACATAAATGGTTTATCTGGTTTTCCATCCTTTAACATTAATTCTGTTGGTTCATACATTACTTTTTTATTTTTAAACCAATAATGATAATAACAAAAACCATAAATATCATAAAAATTAGCTAATTTTTCCATATAAGTACGATGTTCTATTGTTGTTAAATTATAATAACCAATATCATTATGTGGTTTTTTAATAAATTGTCCCTCCAATTGATTTGGCATTTTATTAAGAAGAGTCCATTCAGTAAATCCTTTTCCCCAAAATTTATTATTTTCTTCTATTTCATGAAATTGAGGAAATACAATTGCTATATTTTTTATTAGTTTTTTATTTAAACATTTATGATTACTTTCCCTTAATGAACTAAAATTCTTACCATAATTATACATATAATAAATCTCTTCTTGAAAATTATGACTCCATATAACATATAATTTATTATGATTAAAGGTATAACTTCCTGTATAACCAGAATATTTTAAATTAATGTTATTATTATGAATATGAAGTAATGCTTCTTCATTAAAATTTGAGGATTCTAATATTATTTTGAAAACAGATATTCCTTCTTTATAATATACATTATCTTTATTTTTTATAAATGTTTCTGTTCCCCAAATTGACCAATGAATACTAAGTTTATTATCTTCTAAATCATAATTACCATAATCTTTATTTGTATTTCTATATATTTTATTATTTTCTATATACATAATATCAAACCATTCATCTGACATTACTTTAAATTCATTCATTAGTTAATAAATAAAAAAAATTTTGTATTTTTAAATTAATTTTATTATAATGTTTTTATTTTTATAATTTTCAAATACATAACGATGATATGGGTGTAGATTTGTATTATTTTGATACAATATACCACTTTTTTCTTTTTCTTTTTGACTTAAAATCCAATTTTCTGCTTGATAACGTTGTCTAAATCTATTTTCTTTCATATCTTCTATTTTTAAAGGTTCTATTTTTTTTATATATACACTTTGTGCCCACCAAAAATTACCTGAATAATGATAACAATGATTTTTATTTAATAACACAATCTCATCTTTTTCATCTTTAAAACTATTAATAATATTATTACCTATTGTATATGCTATATTTTCATTTAAAAAATAATTACAATATTTATATTTATCAATTAAATTATATTCCATCATGTTTCTCCATGATACAATAACTTCTTTATTACCCGCTTTTCTTACACCTTTTGTATGTAAATATAATACATTAAAATTTTCATCTTTGTCTTTGAAATATTCATATATTTTGTTAATTGTAATTAATTCATAAGTATCGATATTGTCATTTGAATAATCAAATTGAATTTTATCTTTGTCTTCATACTTATTTATGAATTTTAATTCGTTATAACCTAATATTGTCACAATTATTTTTTCACAATGTTCATATAATCCTGTTTTTATTATTCTATTTATTTGTTCATATAATATAGTTAATCCATTTTCTAATGCACAACAATGTATAAATATTATAATTTTATTTTTTGGGATATATTCTATATCAAATAATGATAAATCTTTATATTTATATTTTTCTTGTATAAAAATATCTTTTTCTTTTTCAATAAAATATTCATTTCCCCATTTATTCCAACATACCTTTAAATTATTATTACATATTTCAAATGTTCCTGTTTGGTCTCGATGTTGAATTCGAATAATATTATATGTTTTAAAATTTAATAAAGATTGGTCAAACCATTCATCATGAATCATTTCAATTAATTTATAATATTTTAATTCATTTTCATCATCACAATAAATAAAACTATCATAAGAAGTTAAAATAACATCAATATTGTCATTAAATATACGAAGTTTATTCTTTGAAATAAAAGTAAAATTATATCTTTCATTTAAAAATAGACATTCATTTTTAAAATTATCAAATATTAAATTTACCATATCATTTTTATTTTTTAAAATTATAAATATTTCATTCATATATTTATTTTGTATTTTTTATTTAAATTATTTTTCAAATAATAAAATATACAAATAAAAATAAAATCATATTTATTATTTAAATATAATTTTACATCTTCAATAAAATTGTTCATTATATTTATTTTTTCTATAAACTTTTTTTTTTTTATAATTGTAATATTTTTTAAATAACATAATCGATTTAATAATTCATAAATATAATTTATTTTCATTATCTTTGATTTTGAATAATCTATTAATAATACTATATTCTTGAGTGTGTTTATATTTATTAAAGAATTAATATATTCATAATCACTAAAATCATTAAAAATAAATATTTTTAATTCTTCTTGATGAATCTGTTTGATTTTATCTAAAAATGACACTATTTCTTTTTTAAATTCAATGTTTATTTTTACATTAAAAATATGATAATTATTAAAAATTACATTTGATAAATCAATATATTCAATAAACATAAAACCATATTTTTCAAATATATTTATATTAAATTCATCTTGTAAATATTTAAAATCATTTAAAAATAAATATTTTTCTTCAAAACTATATTGATTATAAATAATATTATTATTTTCTATATTTTTTATAATATTATCATAATTTTCATTAAAAAATTGATAAACAGATTGATCAAACTTACAATTTTTTAAATATAAATAATCTTTTTGATTAAAATAATAATGTGATACTTGATAATAAATTTGAAATTCATTATTATTTTCAAATACCAATTGTTTTTTATTATTCGATATTAAATATTTATTATTATTATCTAAATAACATATATGATGTTTATTATATATTTGAAATTTATTTAAATCATGTTCTAAGTAATAATCATCGTTTTTTAAGACTAATGTAAAAGTATTATTTTCTATATTATTATAAAAATGAATTTTTATTTTGTACTCATATTGTTCAAATTCACCAATAATAATATAATTTACATCTAATATTATTTTTTTTTCGAAAAATATATAATAATGCTCATCTTCTAAAAATATATTTTTTAATTTTGATAATTCATAATATATATTTTCAATTTGAACAAGTTCATATATTTTATCATGTTCTAAATTAAAAATACTAATAAAAATATCTTTTTGTTCATATTGATATAATTTTGCATTTAATAATTCGTGTTTATAAGATTTTTTATAAATGAATTGTTTATCTATTAAATATTCTTGTAATTCATGTATATAAATATTAATTGTACTTATATAAAAAGAATTATTTTGATAAATATTATTATAAAAATAAAATAATTCATCATCCCATTGTTCCCATTGAATTAATAAATAATGATCCTCAAATTTAATATTTCCTTTTTCTTCATTATTTTTTCGTGTTAATATATAGGTATTTAAATCATAATTACATTGTTCTTCCCATGATTCATTTTTTATAAAAATAGTATTTATATTATTATTAGATTGAATAATATATTTTTTGGTTTCTTCATCCAAATTAAATGTTTCAGAAGGATAATTATCCCAATGAATGATAATCGAATTATTAATAAATTCATATGTACCTGTATCTTCATTATTTAATCTTTTTAATGTATTTAATTCTTTATTAAGTATTATTTTATCTTCCCATGTTTCATGAATAATATTTAATGAATCATTACTTTTATTAGATACTAATATTTGTTGATATCTTTTAATATTATTTTTTGTATTTATATAATCAAATATATATTGTGTTTGATTATCAAAATCAATTAATAATTTATTTTGTTCTATTTTATATATACCTATTTTTAAATAATTTTCATCATGAAAATGATCATTAAATAAATTAAGAAAATATACCTTTTCAATATTATTTTGAATAAGAATTATTTCTTCCATGAAATAATAACAATAATTAAAAAAAATTATAGACAAATTATTTATATATTCTATTTTTATATTCTCCATCAATAAAATTTTTAATTAAAATAAATTCATTAATATTTTCTAAATCAACATTTAATTTTTTAAAAATAGATACATCAAAATCAATTGGCATTTTTATTTTATACTTTTTATGTACACCTATATTTAAATAATGTTCTTCTATTTCTTCATTTGAATAATTTTTACTTTTATCTAAATATACATTTTTATAAAAATAATAATCAAAATCTTTTGGAAATTTATATAATCGTTTTTCAATATAACCATTATTTTTAAAATGATTAATTAAATCATTTTTTAAATGTAAATCTAAATCTGGATTTAATTTTTTATACAATTGATGATTAAAATCATTTGGAAGTTTATAAATTCTTCCTTCTTGATAACCAATTTCAATATAATGTTTTATTAAATATTCATCTTTATCAAAATAAACTAAATCTGGGTTAAATGTTTTATACCCTTTTACACTAAAATCTTTGGGTATCATTACTAAATTAATTTTATTTTTTTCTTGTTTAGTAATTATTTTTTTATTTTTGTTATTATTTATATTATTTATATTATTTTGTTCTTTTTTTATATCTTTGTCTTCTTTAAGCTCTTTTAAAGTTTCTTTTTTTTCTTCTTTGAAATATTTATTATAACCTTTATATTGACGATTTTCTTGAATACCATGATTTATAAAATGTTCATAAACATTCACATCATTCATAAATTGTAAATCAAAATGAAGTTGTTTGTATCTTTTTATATTAAAATCTTCAGGAACTTTATATAATCGTTTTTCTTTAATTCCATTTGATACATAATGATATAAAGCTTCTTGATTACTTAAATTCTTTAAATCATTATAAAATTTTTTATATTCAGAAGCATCAAAATCTTTTGGTATTTTATAAACTCTTTTTTCTGAAACACCTTTATTTGCATAATGTATTATAAGTTGATCATGATTTAAATCTTTTAAATCTGAATATAATCTTTTATATATTTCTGGATCAAAATCACATGGTATAAAATAAGGTCTTTTTTCTCTATAACCATTATTAATAAAATGTTTTCTTAATTGCTCATGATTTAAATTTTTTAAGTCATTATTTAATTTTTTATACATATTTTCATCAAAATTATCTGGAATCTTGTAATTTCTTTTTTCTTTTACACCAATAAATATATAATGTTTTATTAATTCATCATTATTCATTTTATCTAAATCTGGATTAAAATATTTATACATTTTTATATCAAAATCATCTGGTAATTTATATTTTCTTTGTTCATGCATACCATTGTTTAAATAATGATTTTTTAATTGAAGACTATTTAAGTTTTTAAGGTCATCATATAATATTTTATATATTTTTTCATCAAAATTTTCAGGTATTAATTTTAATCTATTAAATATTTTTTCATTAGATGGATTATTATAAAAATCAATAAAAGATTTTTTTAATTTATCTTTTGGATAATCAAATTTCATAAAATGTTCTGTTAATTGATTGATACCCATTTTTTCTAATGAAGGATTTATTTTTTTATAAATTATTGGATGAAAATAATAAGGTAATTTATAATTTCTTTTTTCATGAATACCATTATGTAAAAAATGGTATTTTAATTCTTCATTATTAAAATGTTTAAATTCATCTAAATAATAATATTTATAAGCAATGGGTGAGAAATCATCTGGTATTTTATAAAAACGATTTTCATGAATACCATTTTCATAATAATGTTTTTCAGCATCTTCATCACTAAATTCTTGTAAATCTTTATTCAGTATTTTATATATCTTTGGATCAAAATCATTCTTTTTTTTTAGAACTTGATTTTTAATATTTTCCTTATTTATATCTTTATTATTATCTATTTTTTTTACTTCTAATATTTCTTTTTTATTATTTATTTTATCTATAGTTAATATGTTATTAATATTTGATTCTATTAAATGAGATTTATATTTATGATAATAATAAGCATATACTTTGTTTTTTTCATAATAAATATTGTGTTGCTCAGCATATAATCTTAACTGTTGTTCAGGTATTTTTTTAAAAACTGTATTCTTAAAATAATGATAAAAAAGAAGAATTATTTCTTCTTTTGATAATTGTTGAGCTTCTGGAAATATTCTTTGAAAATACACAATATTCATCTCATTTTTAATTATTTGATAATTATATAATTTAATATTATTTTCATACCAATAAAGTATAGCATTTAATAATCCTTTATTTTTGAAACTTAAATCATGACCACTATTTAATTTTATAAATTCATTTATATTAAAATCATTGGGTAATTTTATTTTTTTATTAAATATTTTATTAATAAAATATGTGTAATTTTCATTTTGATTTAAAAGCATTTTTTGATTATAATTTTCATTATTTTCTATTCCATATGTATAAAAATGGTTAATAATTTTTTCATTAGATAGATTTTTTATTGATGAATTTAGTTTTTTATATTCAAGAATATCAAAATAATCATCTAAACAATAAAATGAATTTAAATTAATTTTTTTTAAAAATATATCATAATAATTAGGTAATATATGATAATGATTTTGGTTTGATTTTCTTCCTTCATTAAATCCATATTCTTGATAATGTTCTTTTAATTTTTCATTATTAAATTTTTTATTTTTTAAATCTTGATATTTATTATTATAAAAATGAATATTAAAATTTTTTAATTCATGTTCATAATTTAATTTACAGAATTCATAACAATCATCTATTTTTTTAATTTTAAATAAATGAAATATATTTTTATTTAATAAATATTCATAAAGTTCTTCATTTTCCCAGAATATATTTTTTTGTGTATTCCACTCTTTTCCTAATTTTAAAAAAACATCATGTTTTTCATCTAAATGTATTAAATTCATTTCCATATGTTCAATTAATGTCTCTTTATTCACAATTAGATTTTTTTTTGATTTAAATAATTGAAAAAATGAATCTATAATATTTACATTCATTAAAAATAAATATGATTGATAATGATATAAGTTATTTTGTGAAGAATCATTATATGCATATAAATTTATATTTTCTGAAATATTATCAAAAAAATAAAAATAATTTACAATATTATTCATAATAATAATAGAATCATTAATAAACAAAATAAAATTATAATCTTCTACATTATGATTTGATAATGCATATATCCATTTACCAAAATCATAATGATTATCATTAGGTATATTATGATATTTTTTTAATTTTTTATAATCTTTTAAATCATCTTCTAAATTATGTGAATATTTTGCTTCACTACTATTTATTATTATAAGGTCTTGAATATAATTATCAATATTCAATATATTATTGAGAATAGAAAAATATTTTTTTTTGGTATCACTATGACAAGCCATTAATGCAAGTATTTTATTACTCATCTTTTATTTAATAAAAAAAAAATATTATTTAAAAAACAAATTAAATTAAAATAAAAAAAAAATATATAAAAAACTAATATGAAAGAATATAAAGAAATTTTATTTGAAAATTTAGATGATGAATATAGTACTATATTAAAAAAATATTATACATTAAATGAATTAAGTCAATTTAAATTAAAAATAAAAGATAATATTATTTATATTAAAAATAAAAATGAATATATATATTTTGATAAAAATATTCAATATCCAGAAAATACAAAATTTAAAATAGATTGGAGAAATATTGATGTACAGTTAAAAATTCTTCCTAAATATGAAAAAATTTTAAAATATTATTATAATTTAAATCAAATTGATTATCAAGTAAAGAAAAACAAAATAGAAATTATGTTTAAAGATAAAGAACAAAAAGAATGTATATATTTTGATGAAATTATTAAAAATGATAATAATAAATATTATAATATAATCTATCAAAATATAAAAGAAAAAAAAGATAATATATTTTTAATACAAGTAGGTAATTATAATACATTAGAAAAAATGTATCATTATTTAGATATACTTAATGAAGTAAATCAAAATTATTTAATTGCTTTGGTTGAAAATCAAATAAATGATAAAAAAATTAATATATTAAAACAAAAATTAAAAAACTTAGTCATTATTGAAGTAAAAAATAAAGGTATGGATATTGGTATATTTTTAGTAAGTTTACTTTATTTAAGAGAACATGATTTAAATTATAAATATTTAGTAAAAATTCATACAAAAACAGATGATCGATTTAGAGAACATGTATGTGACCATCTTATTGGTTCAAAAAAATGTATAGAAAATAATTTTTTTAAAATGGATAATAATAGTTCAATTGGTATGTTAAATGGTACTCTTATTTTTAATTTTCATAAGAATAATTCATTTTATAATAATCATATGAAATATTTATATTATTTAACAGAAACAATATTTAATGAAAAATTAGATATCGATAAACTTGAATTTGCCGTAGGTACTTTTTTCTATTCACGTTTTGATGTATTTGATATTTTAGATATTAATCATATTAAACTTATTTATAATCAACTAAATGATTTTGAAAGTTTAGATATTAATTGGTATTCTATCTTTTATAATTTAAAAGATAAAAATGATGATTATATTATTGAACATTGGAAAGATCATAAAGCAAAGAATTTTGGTAATAACTTAGAATTACAATATAAAACAGATTGCCAAGGTATGCGTGATTTTATGTTAGAACATGCTTTAGAACGTTTTTTTGGATATTTAAATAAAAATAAAAATTATACAATGGTTGAAGTTTAATGATATTTTCTATCTTCATACGCACCATAATTAATCCAATGATTTTTTAAATCAAGCTTATTTAATTTTTTTAAATCATCATTTTGATTTTTATAAATATAGAAATCAAAATTTTCTGGAAAGTCAAAATAATGAATTAATTTTATTTTATTCAGTTTATTATAAAGTATTGCTGGTAAAATAGTTTCTTGATTTTTATATTTTCTACATTCAAATTGCCCATGTTCTATAAAATGCAGTTTTAAAAAATCATCATCATATTCTTTTAAATCTTCATATGATTTATAAATATTTACATCAAAATTATGAGGAATTTTTTTAAAAACAAAATTTTGTTCATCATATTTTATACTTAATGTTTCAAGTAATTTTATATCAATAATTGGTAATATATTATTTTCTAATAAATAATAATAATGGTCATTATTGGTTAAATAAATATTTTTTTTATAGACACTTTCTATATAAGCTGTTTTACAAAAAATACCTTTATTATGAAATAAATTATTAATTTCTTTTAAATAATCCAAATTAAGTAAATTAAAATCAGGATATTGCTTTGTTGAAAAATCTTCAATTAAATTTTCATATTTATGAAAAATATCTTTTTTTAAACTTAAAATATTCATTTGTAAATGATAGAAAATTTCCGTAGAATCAGTATAAGAAATAATATCATAATGACAATTTTCTATAAATTCAAAATATTTTTTTAAAGGTTGTAAGTAAATATAATTATCATTTATAAAAGTAATTGTTTTAAATTCTTGATTATTTATAATTTTATTAATTTCATTAATCTTTTGAAAATTATTTAATTTTTCTTTAAATATTGAATCTTGAAAATTAGAAAAACTATTTATACGATTATATAATATTTCAGTAAAATTATTTTTTTCATCAACAATAAATATTTTATCAAAATGAGTACCTAATGTTTTTATATTATGAAAATTTATTTCTAATTGTTTTTTATTATGTGTGTTATTTATGAAAATACCTATTTTAGTCATATATTTTTAATTATAAATTTTTAATTTATTTTAACCAAATCAATTAAAAATTTAAAATAAATATTCATTTAAAAATCAGTATTTAATTCAAAAGTATCATCCGATTCAGCAATTGATGATTTAGCATATTCACCTACACGAAGTTCAAAAAAATTTGCCTTTGGACGTAATGATATTAACTCCATAAAATCAAATGGGTTTTCACGGTTCCATATTTTTTCATAACCTAATTGTATTAATAGCCGGTCTGATACAAATTCTATATATTGTTTCATCATATCTGCATTCATACCAATCATTGCACATGGAATAGAATCTGTAATAAATTCCTTTTCTATTTCAACTGCCTCTTTTATCATCTCATATATAATTTCAGGTTTTATTTTATTTTCTATATATGAATATAATAAGCAAGCAAAATGACAATGCATTCCCTCGTCTTTACTTATTAATTCATTACTAAATGTTAATCCTGGCATTAAACCACGTTTTTTTAACCAATAAATCGCACAAAAACTACCAGAGAAAAATATACCCTCCACAATCGCAAATGCTATTAATCGAGTCGCAAAATTTACTTCTTTATTTTCAATCCATTTATATGCCCATTTTGCCTTTTTATATACACATGGTATGTTTTGTA
>JGI10211J34971_10003011_pt1 | contig 13570 bp, 10 predicted proteins | sample Etolagsediment_FD_34971 | JGI IMG/M metagenome (IMG submission 34971) | reverse complement strand
TCTTGCTGATAGCTGCCCCAGCCAAGCAATAGCGGTACATACTACCATCTGGAGCCATACCTAGCGTACCAAGTGGATGTCCCTTGGTTGTACCCTGCCTGAAAGTCTCCTGGTAGGTCAATTGTGCAACATAAGGAAAACTCATGTTTGTTTAACCTCCTTGATTATTTGATACTTTTTCTTGGTCAACACCCCGATGATTGTACTTGGCCATCAGCATTGCATCGACTTCATCCAAGGCTTGTTCCTCTTCTGTTCTCCTGAAACGCCATGAGCCTATCTGCCGAGGTTTACGCAATCTAGCTTCTTTACGTTCCTGAAAAGCAATGGCAAGTTCGGCTTGTGGGCGTTTTATCTGCAAAAAAGGAACAATTACCTTAAGAAAGTCCAAGGCAGATTTACCCCATATCTGCCACTGGTAACAAACTTTCCTGCCTCTGTGGGCTGGCTTTATGTAGATTTTGCCACCAAAGCTAAACCAAAACCAGTTAATCAGCCATTCGTTAGTATTGGTGACACTGACTCGTAAGCCGTGATACGGATAATTGCCACCCTTAGGGCTAGTGAAGCAAATGGAGCCTTCTCCGTCAACAATACCAGCGGCATAAGCCAATGCATTGGACCCTTTTAGCCGATTCATGTGTGGCCATTTCCTCCTTCGGGATGCTTTAGTCGAATGTGTGTTTTTACGCACTTGAATGATTTGCCACAAATCTCGCAAATCGCCTTACCGTACTTATCCCTCTTTACCCTTTTCCGTGTAGGCTTAGGCTGGACAGCTACGGCTTGCTCAACCTGCGGCTCTACGCCTTGACTTGGCATTGGTTCCATGTCTTGAACCACCGTCATCTTCGGCAGTGGTTGCGGATTCTCAGGTGGTTCCAGCGTGAAACCGCGGCTGAGAAAGAGTTGCTCATGGTACTTGTCAGCAGGCAGAAGGCATGTAGGCTCCCCGGTGCCAGGATGGTAATAAATCCTCTTCATTTTCTTCTTCCTATCCGGCAAAGGGAGTATGTCTACGCCGTGCATAGTCTTCATGCCTCTGCCTACAATCTCGTCAGTTCCCATGATTAGTCATTCACTGCAGGTGCACTACAGGTGAAGTACATCTCGTAGCCATAGTCGCTGTCGATTATGAACGCTTCATAGTCGCAGACTATGACTAGCTCAGTACCTCGCAGTGACGCATCCCTCTGGCGTTCCGTGCCGTCTGCCTTCGACTGTAGGTACCCCAGGCAAGACCGAGAGAACATGCCACCTTTAGCTGTGCTACTCGTGATGGTCATGTTCCCAGCCTCAAAGCACGGGATACTGGCCCAAGTACCAACATGCCACTGTTTGATAACATCTACCGTCAGACCGGCCTGTGGAATCGGGTAGGTGCCAGAAACAGCTTGAGCAGTCTTCAGCGGATGTGCCTGATAAGGATGCACCACGCAGTTGATCGGTAGTGGCGCTGGCACAGCCTTCAGCCGTGTTGCCACGGCAGAATAGTACGCCAACGTCAGAGCTTCGTCACCATTACCCAAAGATGTCAATGAGTCTATGAGCGCCAGTAGGTCTTTGTCCTTCTTGCGTCCCATAGCATCACCAGTCTGCCTGCCCACAATAGCCCAAATGTCCTGGTTAAGCTGCCTAACCAGCTTGTCCGTCAGGATAACCTTCAAGCCGACCTCTTCCGTGTCAACCTGGTCGACGGTCATACCGATCGCCTCGGAATCGACCATGTCAACACCATCGGTCAGGTCTGCGGCTTCCATTTGCCCTACCTTGGGTATACTCAGCGTGCTTGCGCCTTTCGGCAGCGTGAAATGCTCGCACAGGTTCAGCATTGGGGCTACGTGTTCCTGGGTAAAACGGCTCTTCGCTATGATGGTGCGCTGAGCCTCATCTAGCTCGGCTGTAGAAGCAGTTTGTGTAGCCAAATTAGTTTACCTCCTTTTTAGCATTAGGGTTCTTTGCCTATCTTTTTCATACGGGCTGCATACTCAGCATGGTCTATGTCACCAGCGATATAGGCATCTTTAATCTGTGCTTCACCCAGCGCTGCCGTAGACGATGTCGTTACGGCAGCATCGGGAGCATGGCTCAAAGCCGGTAGCCTAGCCGGTGTAGTCTCAGGCTGATTAGTTCCCGCAACTGATTTAAGGGCTTTCGCATAGACCTCCATCTCCAGGGCGTTCTTGACATCAGCAGTCCTCAACGCCTCCGGGTCTACCCCGTACTCGTTGGCCAAGTCTCCCACCAGCTCCTCATACTCCAAATGGCGAACTTTAGCCTCACGAACCGATAGGTTTGCCGCGAGCTCCTCATTCTGCCGAATCCTAGTAACTAGGTCTCGAACTTCCTGAGTATCTCCCAACTGGCCTACAAGTTCCTCGTCACGTTGCCTTTGAAGTGCCGTAAGTTGCTGCCGAGCTTGCTCTCCTGATGTTTCAGAATCACGTAACAGGTTCTTTGTCCTGTCACGCTGACCTTGAAGCTCTTGGAACCAAGGTGTAGCCTGTACCTGCTCTAAAGTTAGTTCCGGTGCTGGCGGAACGCCCTCACCAGGTGCCTCTTCAGTAACAACCGTTTCCGGCGTCGTCTGCTCAGTCCCCTGGTCTGCGCCTTCCTGCCCCTCCCGTGTTTCCTCTAAAGTCTCGTTATCCATGCAGTTTTCCCTCCTAAGTCCTTATTCTACCTAAAATGTCCATAGGTATCAGAATTTCGTGTCTATTGTTCCCCTCTAACGGCATCGTAATTGTCAAACCACTCGCCCGATTCGATTTGCCTTGCTCGTACCCTCTCCATACTTCTTGCAGGCTCCGGCAAATCATAAATCCAGTCGAGTTTATGCTCAAGTACATAGGCTAGTACATCATCAGTATATCTTTGGCCTAACTCTTCCATCGTAACGCTTTCTATGGCAGCCCAACTGTCTTTATTGAGGCCGTATTTCCTCTTGACAATATCCATAACCTCATCCCGCACTTCAAAATAGTCCGATAGAGCTTGAACTTTGGGTGGTCTTTCAAAGGCCTCTGGTAAATACTTAGCAGTTTCAGCACTAGGTACAGCCCCTTCCTTCACAGCCTCACGCCATGATTCGCCAGTTCTGCCTGCGTAATAAGCGCGGTAGTATTCTCTCTGGTCATCATAGGTTTTCTTTGATATCTGACCTTGCATTAAACCACTTGCGTTTTCCTTCGCAACCCTGGTGTACTCCTCGCCCTTTTCTTCAGGAATCTCATACTCGTCTTTCGCTTTCTCCCTAGCCGTTCTCCAAACCTGCCCACTGGTACCGACATCCTTGTAGAACCTTCTGAGTACACTGGAGACAAAGGGTATTCTATCCTCCGGTATCCTCTCCATGACCAGAACTTCTTTTCTAACTTCAGGGTCTAGCTTATTAAGAAAAGCCTCTCGCTCTACAGGTATCTCGTCAGGCGTAACAGTTGTCTGAATAGCACGTAGTTCTGTCACAAGCCTCAACAACTCAGGGTCATCTGTATATTCTCTGTCTATGCTTTCAATAGCCCTGTCTAAAGCTGCTGTAACATCTCTACCCATACCACCAAAGGTATTCCTGATGAAGAAGTCTATCTTCATCGGTGAATAGTTGATACTCCGCCCGATAAGAACGGCTGTGTTTGAAGTGGTCTGGTCGAACTGCATACCGGGTTCTTCTTCCAATAAGTCCTCTGGCACTATATCTCTATTCCGAAAGTCATCATGGTTGCGTTGCATTTGGGTAATTGTCTGCAACACCTGTGTTGGTGGTTTAACCAAGCCACCACCGGTGCCGAGGAAGTTATTGAGAGGAGAAATGGCAGGGAACCAAGTCTTAGCGAACTCATCAAAGTCTTCGGGGTTTTTCTTATCAAGATGTCTCATAGCATAGGTTATCGGTGCAGTAAATACACCCCATTCACGCAGAATAGGGGCAATGATAATCATGCGAGGTTCTTTTTCCCCATACTTATTATACTTCTCCGAAGGTAGTAGGAAGTGAATCGTGTTGCACTTGATATAATCAGGCACATCCTCATACTCAGGGTATTGCCTATTCCATGCATACATTCCCACCGTGGCCGAACATAAACCAAGTAAACGCGCACCCATACCAACAGGGTTTTCTCTTAATGACCGCCAGGGGAGCAAAAAGCCCTCTTTACTGGCATTGGCAAACAGATACCATGCGTTGATATGCCTGCCAAGCTCACCCATCCTAGCGAAGTCTACAGTAGCCCTTCTGGAACGAAACGCAGCACGGGCAGCAGTTTCGCCAGCGGCAAGAGCCTTCTCAAAAACAGCTACCCTTGGAGCTAGTTCGCCGGCATGAACGACGTCTTTAATTAGTTGGAAGGGATTGAGCCACTTCTTCATCTTGACATTCCAGCCCTTTGTCGGGCCAATTAGCAGCCTGCCATCATCAGTATGTTTGGTAAGCATCTGCCAAAGAGTCGTCTTATCCATAGCAGTCCAACCACCTATGTCGCCACCAGACTCAGAAAACTTCCTCACAACCTTATCATCTACCACCATATCTTGAAGCGTTCTACCCAAACTCCTTAGAACTCGTAAGGGACCAACGCCCTCTCTCATTAGTGCCGTCAAGGTGTCAAATGCAGCATTGCCAGCAGCGAAAGCAGGTGAGAATGTGGTAAAAGCTGCCCTCGAGGGCACATTGATAAGATGGCCAAGGCGTATTAGTTTTTGGCCATTGGGTATTTGCTCAAGATATTTCAGGTCATCAGCATAGTGCTGTAGCCCCTCGCCAAGTTGCAGATATTTACGTTGCCCATTCTCCCAAAAGTCTATGAAAGCACCTTTAGGCTTCTTGTCCATAACCTTCACCTTAGCAGCATACTCAGGAACCGCTTGTAACGCTTCAACTATGGCTAGTCTGGTCTTATTAGCAGCGTTAGCCTGCATCCTGCGGGCGATAGTGCCCGATAAATTCTTCAAAGGTGATATTGGAGCCTTGTCGGCTGCAATATTCAATAATGCCCTGATGGTCTTGGGGCCAAGAGTGCCTTTCATGGCCAGATTAGCTATTATGCCCTCAGTCTCATAGAGTAGCGGGTTATACCACGGGTATCTCCCAATGAGCATTTCAGCCACTTCAGGTGTTATCTCTGGCGACTCTCTCAACAGCCTGTTATACAATGCAGGGATTTCGGCAGCAGCTTCCTCTACCCTGGCAAAGTCGTCAGCCCCCAATTCCAGCCGCATTCCGTCAATTATCTTGTCTATCTCATCAGCCTTGATCCTGACTTTCTTACCATCCTTTGTAACTATAAAGTATTTCCTGCCAGTCTGTTCCAACACTTCAGCCTGATGACGTAAAAGTAATAATTTGTCAACAGCATCACTAAGAATGGGCTTACCTTTCGTAATAACTGCCATCCTATCCATGACAGCACCGAACTCAGCGGAAGCGCGCCCCGGGACAGCCCTCACCATCGTCGCCTGAAACTCCAATTCTGACACAATGCCACCTTTCAACTTTATACCTTTAGCCTTAGCAGCTTTTGTCCCGAGAGCATTAAACCTGGCAAACTCATCAATGATACTAACCTCAAAAGACTTCAAGGCAGCCTTTATCTTCTCAAAGGGCTTAGCCCTTGCAGGTTGAATAGCCTCGGAAGACATAGCATCATCAAAGGTCTGCGCAATAGGTGGTTTTGTAGGTGGTATAGGTGGCTTACCACCAGCCTCGACAATCTGTTTATCGAGAAAGGCTAAGTCACGCTGTAAGCGTCCTTTACCAGCACCCTTGGCAGTAGCCAACTCACCAACAAGGCTCTCACGCTGGCGTATTAAGTTCGTTACCCTCTCAACAATACCTTCAGTTTTAGCAGGTATCTTTGCTGCAACTTCACGGATGGCCTCAGCAGCCCTTGGTGCTTCGGGAGGTGCTTTTGCAAAAGCCTCCCGCATCTTAGAAAGTCTTTTACGTGCCTCCGCCAGTGTCTTACCTGCAAAAGTGCTGCCTGTCTGTTTATCAGTCCATAGATGAAAAAGAAACTTACCTTCGTCCATCTGAGGCCCATTATAAGTGACGTCTAGTTGCTTCGCAATGGTTTCCCCTTCAGCCTTAATCCCAGCAGCAGGTATAGCCTCAGCAGCCCTTGGTGCTACCTCGGTAAGCCTAGACTTTTCAGCAATCAGCCTATCCCTCATCTGGTGCATCTCAGCTATACGAGTTGGACTTCTGCGCTCTGCACCAGGGTAACTCAATGCCTTAGTTATTCTATTTATCTCCACATCAAGCCCTTCGATTGTAGTAAGGGGCTTTAACTCAGCTACCTTGACCTTCAAGCCCAACTTCTCCGCTGCATCAGTAACTATCTTTTTGGCTTCCGCCTCTGGTACGGCAGCGCCAACACGCTTTACTATATCATCAATAGAACCTACACCTAATCTTTCAACCTCTTTACCAGCAAATTCCGCTAAGCCTTTGAGCTTTGCAGCCTTGCTAGCCTTACCAGCCGGCATTAGCCATAGCGGTAACATGGTAAGCTCATAGGCAACACCAGCAGTCCCTAGTTTGATATGTGCCTCTTCACCCCTTAGACCTTCCATGAGTTTCAACGGGCTGGGTACTGGTGTAACTACCCCAGGTTCCTGTTCCTTTAGCCATTTCTCGTATTCCCCTGGCTCTTCAGGGGCACCAAACAGCTCGTGCATTGTGGCTCTGGCAAAAGGCTCAGAGACCTTCTCGCCATACATTTCCAAGGCTGCCATGACGGGTTTAGTAGTCATGACTGCTGGGCCTCCAATTAAATACTCTTTGGGTGTAGGAACCCACTTTCCCAGGTCTTCGAGTACCTGTTTCAAATCAGTCTTCCTATCTGGCTGCAACTCAGGTGGCAGTCCTTCAGTAGAAATCCTCTCTTTTGGCCTTAGTTCCTCTGGCAAGCCTTCAAATTGAGCCTCTTGAGGACGTAGTCTAAGGGGTAGACCTTCGTATGGGTCGTCTTTGCCTGTAGTCTGGCGCATCCATTCCATGAACCGAGGAACGCCAGCCCTATCTAGTAACTCTTGAGGTAGTTTACCTTGCTTCCACAGGGATAACAGGTCACCGCCTTCACCCGGCGGTGATACTTCCCTGCTAGGCACTGGTGGTCGAGGTGCGAGAGGCATTATTATCTCTGCCTTGCCTGATACTCCCTAACCTGCTCTTCAACTCTACGATATACAGGATGGGTAGGCAATCCTTCTCCCATCATTTCCTCTTCCCTTTGCCTGATGTAATTCAGGATAAAGCGCCTATCTTCAGGGCTAAACTGTTCTATCTGTCTAAGCCCATACCCAGCATCAATCATGGTGTAAATATCACTTCTAGGCATTTCTCCTAATAGCCCTGGTGATATAGCCCCTGCTTGTTCCCCTCGCAAGGCTGCCTCTATAGCCTTCTCTATATCCGAAGGTTCACCTTCTACTGGCGGTGCTTCAATCGGCTCAGGCCCTGGTGCTGCGGATACGCCTATACCGTCTCTTCGCAAAACAGGCCTACCATACCGCCGAGGCTCCTGTGGCGATGGCATAGCTGAAACGGCAGCCTGAGTAGGTCGCGCCCAAGGGGACTCGGGCTCTTCCTCAGCCTCAGCAGCACCACGCTTCCACGGAGACCTGAGCTGTGTAGTCGTTTCCTTCTTACCCCCCTTCCTAGACTTCTCCCACGCCGCCCACATAGCCTCGTCTTGCATCTGTGCTAGACTTGTCGTTATCCCTTGCTGTGGCATTCTCCCTCCTTAGTACCGCATTGAGGTCATTCTTCCGGCCATCAATCCTGCTTGCTCCTGTGTACGCCTGGGGCCTCTCAATGACCACTCCTCGCGGAAGTTGAGTGTGTTAAGATAATTCTGCCACGTGCCCTTCTTCCCCCCGGCCTCCCACCGACGCCTATGTTCACTAAAAGTGCTTGGCATAGCAAAATGCTCGTCTGCTTGTGAGGGCAAGTGCTGGCTCCCAATAAAGGCGTAGTATTCCTTCCACCCTTCCAAATCCTTCGCCCGCTGGAACTCGTAGCTTTCCTCGCGTTGCTTCTCACGATGTTGAGTCTGTTCAGGGCTCCAATACCAGTCCATGCTACGCCGTGCTGATTCTAAGAACTGAGCCTGCCGGAATTGAGCCTCTCTTGGGCTGAAATACTGCTGCATCTCGCGCCCCCGAAGCCAATACTCAAGCTGGGCTTGTGTCATACCCGCAACTTCCTTAGCCTCGTCACGTCCAATACCATAGAGATCTTCAAGGTAGCCTGTCGGGTCCTGAATGCCGTGCAGGGGTGTAGGAATCGCCTCAGCGCCTTGCTGCCAAGCTCCGCTCGGAGTAGCCTGCCACTGAGCGCCTTGCGGTAATTGGAATGGCGATTGACCGCCAATCTGTCCGACACCAGCAGGTATTTGTGGAGCACCTGAAGGTTGCACCAGCCCAGCTCCAGCAAACTGCCTCTGGAGTTGCGTCTGTTGCGTCACTTGCGGCAATTGCTGGAATCCTTGCCAAACAGGTTGTCCGCCTTGCGGCGTGCCCATCCTCTGCCATGGCGCATTTATCATACCGCCTACAGCACCACTAAAAGCCTGTGTTGAGGCACCACGCGTAGCAGGCTGTTGGAATTGCTGTGTAAGCAACTGGCCAGCAGTCGGCGCAGCGCCCTGCTTCTGTCTACGTTTCCACTGCGAAGTAAAGTCGCCAAATGGTGTAACCATCGTTACTGACCTCCCCCGGCAGCCGCAGTAAGCCTAGCCCTCACCTCCTGTTCGTTAGGCGGTCCCTGTGTCGCTTCCCCAGGCGCCGGTGCTCCTTGCATTCCTGCCATCATTTGCTGCATCTGAGCCTGTTCGGCCATCCGCTGCATCTGTAGCTGTTCAAAGAGTAACTGTGCTTCTACTGACCGCCCTGCCTTTTCCAGCTTCTCAACCTTCCTAAGCATTGCTATCTTGGGGCTCATCTCCGCGGCTTCCTGAATATCCATATCGTCCTCTATCATCTGAGGATTCTGAAACTTTACAATGTCCTTCCGAATGAAATTGTCAGGTGCCAAGCGTGACGTTTTCATCATGTTGGCCTTAGCATAGTTAGCGGCCTCTTCCTGTGGCCTTATAGCCAGGAACTCATACTTAATCTCGTGATTGCCCTCTATGTCTTTGGGCTTAATAGGCGCAAAGAAGTGTCGCCCTCTGGTGTCATAGCCCTCGCTGACCCATTTTGTATCATAGCTTTCAAACTGCTCTTCGCTCATTCTGGCCGCCCGCTGGTGGACCATGCCGAGGCTTTTGAGCAAAGGAATGAGTATCTTGTCAACACCCTCTTTCAATTCCTCAAGAGCATTTCCTGAGAGCTCTTGCCCACGCCAAAGCTGTCCATATTGTACCCACGGGAAGCCACCACGTTGAACAGCAGACGCTAGTTGGCCGAAAAGCTCAGGCGTAGATGATGCAATATCAGCCGGCCTAATTGCCTCCCACTTGGTATTCGTGAACGGTACAGTCTGGACGGTGCCCTTGCCGTAGGGCGTTTCGTCTATCTTCAACCCTGGGTCATCGGTGTATAGGAAGCCTCCAGGGTCGTGTGCCTTGACGACCAAGCTCATCCAGATGGTGAGGAGTTTATTTAGTTGCCTGTAAAGACCTCTGTTAGCACCGAAAATCGACTCACCCCAACTCTTGATGTGGGACTTACTACCGCCAAGCCCTTCGCCGGTAATTTTAGGCGTCGTTGTCACCGGCACTATGATGAAAGGCGGATAGCCTATGCTATGAGTAAAACGCTTTTCCTCACGTCGTTCGACCAAAATTACATTCTCTCTACCACTCCAGAAATCCGTGACTCTGGAATCTTCCGCCCGCGTTTCAACCTGATAATCAGAATAGATGCTCTCAGCATCCCGCCAAGTTTCGTAGGCTCCCCATATAAGCCGTCCCCTTCCTACTCCCCACTTCATGTAGCGAGGGTCACATGGAACAAGCATCGGGATAAGTCTACCGTCTTTGTCCCGGAAGATAGTAACCCGTAGCACCATCCAGCCCCTCACAGCCCCGTAGAACACAAGGCCGCCTTTGACACTGCCACCTAGCTGCGCCTGAAGCAGCTCGTCCGCCGATTTCATAAGGCTGATATGAAATTGCTCACAGGCATTTTCTTTTTCAGCATTCCCATCCTCGTAATTGACCTCAATGTGTGGCACCGATGCTTCCAGAAGCTGAACCGTCATGTCCCCAAAGTGCCTTGGCTCGTTGAAGGTCACATTGTCAGCGTATTCATCGTCAGCCCAATCCTCTTCGACAAGCTCATAATCGTCCATATCTTTGTCCTGCCGGGTATGCAGGTCGTAGTGAATGGTATCGAACTTGTCGATAATCTCAACAATATGGGCTTCGTCGAAGTGTACCTTCGGCTCTTCCGTGAGAGCAAGCGCTGTCTCCACAGACTTCCGTTTTCCCATTTTAGCCTCCTACGCTGATTCTAGTACCTCGGCTTCGCCGCAGTCCGCCACCTCTGCCTCGTACTAATAGCTTACCATAATTGCCCCTATCTACTTCCATCGGCACGTATCCAAGGTTGTTGACTATGTAATAGCCCATTGCCTTCGTGCTATGGCAGTGCTTGTCAGAAATCTTGCCTGTGTTAGGCTCATATACCCATGCCCCGCCACCACTCACAGGGCTCGGTCCACCACCGCACTCAGCAATAAAGCCTGGACAGTTATAATTTACATATAAATTAGGTCTCCCATGTTCATTGAGCTTCAACATAGTCCGCAAGGCTTCAACGTTACCCTCTACGCTAACCTTTTTAGTCCGCAAGTAGATATGTGGTGCTTTTTTGCGCCAAATCTCAACCTGTGATTCTGTAGCCGGGTGTGCCTTGCCAGCAACATCAATAGCGCCGCTGCTAATCTTTCCAAACCACGGCCATTCCTTCTTGCACTTGTTAATTACAGCCTCGGCAGTCATGTGCTGGACATACATCTCGGCTATTAAGTAGAGAGAGCCTTCTTTCACCTGAATCGCTAGTACAGCATAGGCTCCGGGTAGGCCATAACCAGGGTCTATAGCAATATCCACAGGTGCCTCGGGATCGTAAGGGAAATACCCCACATGAGTCTTGTTGGAGAACTCAGGCAACACTAGACCAGCGGGCTTGCACGGTACTGCGCCGTAGCGTTCTTGGAAAATATCAGGCGGCGTAGTCCGTTCCAGGCGTAATATCTCAGGGTCCTCGCGGCCACCAGGGAAAATAACCAGATTAGCCCAGCTCGGGAGCGAAAAAGACTGAGCATCGTCCTCATTCGGCACTTCCCAGCGCTTGAACATCTCCGCATACCACGATCCCACCACACCGCTCTCACTAGCGCCTTCAAAAGTTCCAGACAAGCCTAGGGCTGCCCTTCTCTCTGCAATACGGCCTAGAATCCTCAAAAACGCCATATACTCCTGCCGGGCAGCCTCCGTCATGCTAATGTAACCTGGTGCTTGCATACCAAGTTTCTTAAAATCCATCGCACTTTTGGTAACAACTCTGTTCCCATTCCACAACTTCATCCAAAGTGGGCCCTTAGTAGCATCTGAAACATCAGCCAAAAGCTCTAATTTTGCCATATCATCGGCAAGATAGCGAAACTCCTCCATAGCACCGTCATAATCTGGTCCCACAATCCAAAGTAGTTCTGTTGTTGGGTTTGCAGCGGCCAGAGTGAGCTCTATGGACGCAGTTTTTGAGTTATGTGTCGGAATCATTGAACGCCCAGCTAGAAATAAGTGCGAAGGTGAGTCAACCTGAACACATTTAACAGGAACACTAGGTATCGGGACAACCTCTGTAACAAAGCGCCGAGTTTGCCGTACTGAAAAAGCACCATAAGAGCGAAGGCGTTTTCGTTTGCGAGGCAGACGAAACACGGGAGAGTAAGGCGTGAAGGCAATAGTGTATTTGGTACCCTTATCAGCCCCATTCAGCTTAGCCCTACCTACACGTAGTGTCGCCTTATAACCTAAACTTACAATCAGTTCAAATACATCCTGCGCCAGTTGTAGTTTCGTTGTGTAATAGTCCACTACGCCTTTGTCCAAACACGCATAGCCATCGCTATCCATGAGACCCTGCAACAATGCCAGGCGCTGAGAGTAAGAGGCACGCAGATAGTCACTAGGTATATGCTTATTCCTCAGTAAATGCTCTCGCTTCAAAGCACTGTGCAAAGAACCATTCGGCTTGAAAGAGCCAGTTTTGCTATCTTTTATTGGTTGTTTACATCCGATACCCCAGCTAAGATAGCCAGAGTATTTCTTCGCAGAATACCCACAGGCCACTATTTCATTGACCATCTCGCTATCCGCTGTGGTAACCGTAGCAGATGCTGAATGTCCATCTCCGAGCCAAACACCTAAGACATAAGGCTCTATGGGCAATTCCTTCAGAGGGCAATTCAATGGCAAGGTGCAAGGTATAGCTATATTAGATCGCCCATTTTGTCCCTTCGGCCCTTTCGATGTTCTAATTTTATATACTAGTTGTTGAGACATGGCTTCAGTTGTCATAATTAGCGGCTTTGCCCTATTCTGGACATTCAACCAATTGGTGTGCTGTGGGTTAGGACAACGACGAGCCATAGCCTTGCGATAACGGAAGTCGTGAACTTGCCATAAATGCCCGGCATCTGCTATCAGCGTAGAGCTGTCGCTAAACTTTACAGCATAACAATCATGGCCAAACATTACTGGTGTTGTCCCTATCACTTCGCATTGTTGCCCCTGTTCATCAAAGAGTATATCCCCCATCTTAATATCAGCCACAATCGTCCAGCCAGACGGTGTCGGGATGGGTGTATCTATATACAGTGCCTTTCCGCCTCTTTCACCCCCGGCGATGAGCTTAATGCGGGCATCAGACTCATGGATTGGCACCTGAGCCGCCGTTGGGGTATAACCAATCTGGCTGAAGATGTGGTCTCTATAGGCCTTTTTCATTTCGGCTTACGTTGTTTCACTTCGCCTGCCACTGGTTTACTACCCTTGCCAGGTGGGTAGCACACCCGAACATAGGTCCGAGACTTCTGGCCTTTCGGCTTAATCGTCCGCGTCCGGCTGCCTGGTTTTTTGGTGCATCTGGTAAATGCTTTCGGCATTATCCCTTCACCCTCTTGAGCCGCGGATTTTTCCGCTTGGCCTGTTCACTAGCCGCCCTGGTGCTGGACGCCAGAATCGCACCAGCACGCTTCTGAGAAACTCCCTGCTTACGTGCTATTTTTTGTGCCACCTTCTTAAACCCGGGGTGTCTAGCCATCATCAACCTCCATCGCTTTCTGAAGAAGCCGGTATTTTATCTGCTCCAGCAGCCAGAGAATTTCTTTACTAGTCGCCCAACTCGTCACCCACTGGCCATGGTCACCGTCTCGCCACTGAACCCACAGAACCATGTTAGAAATCTCGTGCTTTTTATCCTGCAGATAAGAGAGCACCTCGTTAATCCCATCAAGATGAAGTAGGTCGTCAACAGTTACTTTCCTCTTCGGCATCTTAGCTAGGTCCTTGATGTGCATCGATTTTACCCCCTTTGTAATTACCGAATAGGTCAAAAC
>JGI10211J34971_10003010_pt1 | contig 13573 bp, 11 predicted proteins | sample Etolagsediment_FD_34971 | JGI IMG/M metagenome (IMG submission 34971) | reverse complement strand
TTCATCAAATAATTTTGAAATATTTCCAATCAAGTAAATGTTTAATTTTGCAAAATAAAACTTAAGCCATATGAACCGATTAATACTTTCATCAATTATTTTCATATTCTCCATTGCGTCTCTTAGATCGCAAAATGTGATTTCACAATTTTCTATTCGTGTAGATGATTGTAAAAAGGCAACAGTCGTGAACCCGGAAAGCAACATGGATATTCAGGCCAGCTTCAGGGTTAATAAAACCTTTGGGCCGGCACCACTCAATGTACAGTTTGAGGACAGATCGCAGGGCGGAGCAGTAAAATGGCGCTGGCTGTTTGGAGATGGATCTGTCGCTGATACTAAAGACCCTTCGCATACCTACACACAGGAAGGTATTTATACCGTTAAACTTACAGTCTGGGATGCTGATTCTGTTACTAGCACTATTTCGCGTGCGGATTATATCCGTGCGGTAGGATATGGCATTTGCGATTCGGTTAATTACGACATTCCGGGATCGTATTACTTGTATCGACTTGAAGCACCGGGTACAGGGTTTTTATCCGGCAACAATTCAAAAGGTGATTTGGCAAAAGCCAGTTTTATTGATATTACAGAGGAAGAAGGCCTGTTGATGGGGGGATTGTTCTTTTTTGCATATAAAACCACCGGATTGGCAAGCGATCCGCAAATAACATTTAAAGCATGGGATTATGATGGAAGTTCAGGAAAACCTGGAACAGTTTTAGATTCGGATTCCAAGCTTCTGTCGGAGATTCCTGTTGACGATCAAGGTACCGGAATTTATCCGGCAACCATTGCTTTTTTTGATAATTGGGTTCCAATACGTGATGATTTTTATTTAGGGTTTGAGCTGCCTCAAACACAGGGTGATTCACTGGCTGTTTTTACAAACAAAATTACTGCTACTACCAACGGGAACGGATGGGAGCAGGCATCATCAGGCGAATGGAGAAGATATGAAGATGGCAACCCCGGTTATGATGTTGACAATGCCATTTTTCCAATAATTTGCCAGGCAACCGGAATCGACAACCATATTCTGGAGCAGAACTTCATAGTTTATCCGGTCCCGGCCAAAGACTATATTTATATCAGCTTTTTCGATCAGGGATTTCATGAAGTTGCAGTTTCCATTTTCGATTTGTCGGGAAGAGAAGTTGTGAAAGCCGGTTCAAGCATTTCATCCGGAACAGCTATCAACGTGAATACTTTAAGTGAAGGACTTTATATCATGAGGATAAGTACTTCTGATGGCGTGATTAACCGGAAAATCATGATTGAATAAAGAATAAAAAGCTTTCAAATTAATCAATCAGGTGCTTTGAAGGGTTTTCCCGGTACTTAATTTAAATCGAAGAACGGACAATGAGTAAATTAGAAGGATTGTTCCGGGAGATATGAATGACATATTTTCGATCAGTACAGATAAGTAAGAGCCAATGATTTCTTCGAAATTACCTCCAATTAAAATAAAGGCCAATACTGCTATCCACTTGTCAATTAGCTTTAATTGTTTCCAATGGAAAAGTATAACCATCACACCAATACCTGTAAATATGAATGAATTCGCACTGGTAAATGCCAGGAGTGGAATGGTAGATGTTAATATTGCAAAATCTATGATTTGAATTTGATCTGGTTTTGCCGGCCTTTTGAAAAGAAAAAAGTATAGTACTCCTATTAAAGCAAGAATTATCATTTTAAAAATAGTTGAACTAAACCCTGCAACGATTAAGTAATAAGCAGGAGTGTATCTGGCAACAAAAGAGAAAATTGTATGGTTCCTGTCAGTAAGTAAGGGCTGCTTCTTTTCAAGTTCAATTAGCAGCTCCCTGTACCACCTTCCATATTCGCTTATCATATTATCGATAGAATGTGTGTAAAGCAGGGGTAGAAGAACCAGGATGGCAAGAAAGATAAGCGAATAAATTAGTGTTTTCCAGTCCCTTTTTATTAGAAAGTAAGGAAAGAAAATCAAGCCAAATGGTTTGATGAAGATTGATATTGAAAGAAAGAAGGCTGAAGTTATTTTTTTAGATTTCAAATTAAAATACAAAACCACAACATAAATCACCATCAGCAAGTGATTGACCTGGCCAAGATGTAATTCCCTGAGGAAATGCAAGGCAAGTATTGGAATCATCAATAAAATGATCAGGTTTGCTTTAAATATCTCATTCTTAAAAATATTTGGCTGCAAGATTTTCAAAATGAGTGCAAATCCAAATGCTATGACCAATGTTAGAAAAATCCAGTAAATAAACTTTGCGATCGAAAACGGGAGAATTGTAAACGGGATATACATCATCGCCGAAACCGGAGAATACTTAAACACGTAGTGAGCGTTCTCCAGATGACGGTATAGCGGTAAGCCATTTATAATGCGGTCGGCAGCTTCATAATAAACCCTGAAATCGGATATCGTGAACCTGCCATTCAGGTTTTCAAAAAACATAAAAACCAGACTGATAAAAGTTAATATTGATAGGGCGAGGAGAGGTGATTTTTGAAATTTAAAAAAACTTTTATATCTGTGATTTCTAAGTCCCATAAAGTTCCATGTGAAAACCTTAAATATGACAATGCTTTGCTTTTAGAGGCGGGCAAAATTAGCATATTTGTTGAAAAACAGAATTCATAATTATTTCCGTCTTTCTGGATTTTTTCTCACACCGGCATAAAGATTTCTATATTTGAACTTTATCCCATGGATTAATAAACGTATTTGCCTTTCACAATTGCATTGGGCAGTTGTTTAAAAGAAACTGTTATTGGATTGTTTAAACTGAAGGATTCATAAGCTAAAAAAATTCTACTTTTGCGGACTCAAAAAATCAGCATAATATGTTTGAAAGTTTAAGTGAAAAGCTAGATCGGTCGTTTAAATTACTCAAGGGGCACGGGCACATTACCGAAATTAACGTTGCAGAAACCCTCAAAGAGGTTCGTAAGGCGTTGCTTGACGCTGACGTTAGTTATAAAATTGCCAGGGAATTTACGGATGATGTAAAGGAAAAAGCGCTGGGTCAAAATGTGCTCACCGCAGTTTCGCCCGGCCAATTGATGATTAAAATCGTACATGACAACCTTACCGAATTGATGGGTGGTGAACATGAGGAAATTAACATCAAGGGTAGTCCTGCAATTATTTTGATTGCAGGCTTACAGGGTTCCGGTAAAACAACTTTTTCGGCAAAGCTGGCCAACTACCTTAAAACTAAAAAGGGTAAGCAACCATTATTGGTTGCTGGCGACGTGTATCGTCCTGCCGCTATCAATCAGTTGCAGGTATTGGGCGAGCAGATTGGTGTTGAAGTTTTTACTGAAGAGGGCAGCAAAGATCCTGTGGGAATTGCCCGCAAATCCATTGATTATGCTAAAAGTAAAAACCTGAATGTTGTCATTGTGGATACCGCCGGCCGCATGGCTATCGATGAGGAGATGATGAATGAGATCAGCAATGTTAAGAAAAGTATTAATCCTCACGAAACGCTTTTTGTTGTTGATGCAATGACAGGCCAGGATGCGGTAAATACAGCCAAAGCTTTTCACGACAGGCTTAATTATGATGGTGTTGTGCTTACCAAACTTGATGGTGATACCCGTGGTGGCGCGGCCTTAACTGTTAGGTCGGTTGTTACTAAACCCATAAAATTTGTGGGTATTGGCGAAAAGGTTGAAGCGCTCGATGTTTTCTACCCAAAAAGGATGGCCGACAGGATTCTTGGTATGGGCGACATTGTATCGTTGGTGGAGAAAGCACAGGATACTTTTGATGAGGAAGAAGCTAAAAAGCTGCAACGAAAAATTGCGAAAAATCAATTCAACTTCAACGATTTCCTTACCCAGATCAAACAAATTAAAAAAATGGGTAATGTTAAAGATTTGATGGGTATGATCCCGGGAATGGGTAAGGCCATTAAAAATATGGATTTTGATGATGATGCTTTTAAAGGTATTGAAGCTATCATCTACTCGATGACTCCTGCTGAGCGCGAAGACCCGAAAGTATTGAACGGTAGTCGCCGCAGAAGAATTGCTAACGGTTCGGGCAACGATATACAGGAAGTTAACAGGTTGATCAAACAATTTGAAGAAACCCGGAAAATGATGCGCATGATGAGCAAAGGTGGCGGCAAGAATATGATGAAAATGATGCAGCGCATGAAAGGAATGTCCGGGTAGTGGATAGAAATTAGAAGTTGGAGGATAGATAGAAGAGTATAGGAGTGAGTAAAAGTTTAAAAGTTCCAAGTTTAAAGTTTAAAAGTTCACACTATTAACGAATAACTATTAACCCATTAACCCATAAACCCACATCATGATTTTAATCAACGGAAAAGAGACAGCAGCCCAAATAAGAAAAGAGATTCAGGCAGAAGTTGCAGGATTTATTGATAATAAGGACATCGCACCTCATCTTGCTGCAATTTTAGTTGGTGATGATCCGGCAAGTGACACCTATGTTTCACATAAAGAAAAAGATTGTAAATCTGTCGGGATAACCTCTTCGGTTTATCGCCTCAGTACAAAAACCACTGAAAAGGATTTGTTGGATACCGTAGATTTTATCAACAGTGATAGGGATATCCACGGGCTCATCGTTCAGCTTCCTTTGCCCGACCATATCAATGTTGACAGGGTAATCGGACACATTAATCCCGAAAAAGATGTGGATGGATTCCATCCTGTAAATGTCGGTAAAATGGCGCTGGGTTATCCTACATATTTGCCTGCAACGCCATATGGTATAATGGAACTACTCAAAAGGTACAATATTGAAACCGCCGGAAAGCATTGCGTGGTAATTGGCAGGAGTAATATTGTGGGCACGCCCATGAGTATTCTTTTATCGCGAAAAGCAAACCCCGGAAATGCAACTGTGACCATGTGTCATAGCAGAACCGAAAATTTAAAAGAGATTGCCGCAAGCGCTGATATCCTGATTGCAGCCATCGGCAGGCCTGAATTTGTAACTGCCGATATGGTTAAAAAAGGAGCCGTGGTTATTGATGTTGGCATTCACCGCATCCCATCCGATAAAACAAAAACCGGATTCCGACTTATTGGTGATGTGAAATTTGATGAGGTAAGTAAAAAAGCCTCCGCCATTACGCCTGTCCCCGGTGGGGTAGGGCCGATGACGCGTGTTGCCCTTTTGCTCAATACGCTGGCGGCCTTTAAGCATACCCGGGGCATAATATAATTGTACTTATGCGATCTATTCCGCTGATAAGTTTACTTTTCTTATTCCATGGTGCTCTATTTTCCAATGCCGATTTTGATAGTCCTTGTACCGGCGGTGATACTACCGGAATTCATACCACTCCATTAAAACAGATTTCAGTTCAACCAAATATTTTTTTAACGCCATTGGCCCCTGAAGTAAACGAAACATCAGGTTTGGTTTTTTGGCAGGGAAAAATTTGGACCCATAATGACAGTGGGGGAGAGCCTGAAATTTATAGCATCGATACTGCAACAGGATTAATTGTCCAAACCATCAAATTATTAAATGCAAAAAATATAGACTGGGAGGATATTACCCAGGACGATCACTATTTGTATGTGGGAGATGTGGGAAACAACCGAGGCACAAGAAAGGATTTGAAAGTTTTTAAGGTGGCCAAAGGACTCATCCCTGTAAACGGAAATGCTGAAATTTCGGACTGGCAAGAAATTGATTTTAGCTATGCCGATCAAGAGGTATTCGAAAAAAAGATGAATAAAAATGATTTCGATTGCGAAGCCATTTCCACCTTTGGCGACAGCCTTTATCTCTTCACAAAAAATTGGGCTACCCAAAAAACAAGAGTCTATTCCCTGTCAAAAACCCCGGGAACATATGCCATTCATCCGACAAAAACATTCGAAGCTGATGGATTAATAACAGCTTCAGCTTTCAACCCTAAGGCTAATCAATTGGTGCTTTTAGGCTATATCGATTTTGAATCCTTTATGTGGCTGTTTTGGGATTTCGAAGGCACTGATTTTTTTGGTGGAAATGTACTTAGGATAAACTTTCCTGAAATGATTTTTGTACAAACCGAAGGAATTTGTTTTATTAATGATGAGGATGTATTAATTTCCTGCGAGGAATCATCAGAATTCCCCAGTCTTTTTTCGGTCAACACTGATTCGCTGAAAATGAAAGCTACAGGTGGGCTGGGCGATTTTTGTTCCACCGATATTATTTTATCCGGAATGCCTCCTGAAGTTTCTAACCGGCTAAAGGTTGATGTTCTTGAAATACCCGGCCCCGAATTTTCTTTCGAATTACGAAACCAAAGATGGACAAAACTTGTTGAAGGTAGTGACGTTAGAGTTAAAGACGAGCAGAAAATGAGGATTGTAATCAAAACGAAGGATTTACCGAATGGTTTATATTTTCTTAAAATATCATCCGGGGAGTATTCGATAATAAGAAAAGTGAGGATAAAGCATTGATCAAACCAAAAACAAATAACCCTGAGCAGGATGCATTGCTCAAGCAGGGGAAAATGCTTCCGCTTATGGAAGAATTTTACACCATCCAGGGCGAAGGTTTCAATACCGGCGAAGCTGCCTGGTTTATCAGAGTTGGTGGTTGCGATGTGGGGTGTCGGTGGTGCGACGTCAAGGAATCATGGAATCCGGCACTGCATCCTTTAACCCTTACTGATCAAATTGTTGAACATGCCGCCGCACAACCATCCAAAGCAGTTGTTGTAACCGGTGGCGAGCCATCCATTTACAATCTGGATTACCTCTGTCGGGAGCTCAAAAAACATAATGTTAAAACCTATCTTGAAACCTCTGGTGCTTACCCTTTAACCGGCGAATGGGACTGGATTTGTTTATCTCCCAAAAAAAATATGGCACCGGTCGGCGATATCACCCGAAAAGCCCATGAGCTTAAAGTGATAATTTATAATGAAAGCGACATTGCCTGGGCAGAGAAATTTGCGCAACAGGTTCACGATGGTTGCATGCTTTACCTGCAGCCTGAATGGAGCCGCGCAAAATATATGACGCCTGTTATTATTGAGTATGTTAAAAAGAACCCCAAATGGAAAATTTCCATCCAGTCGCACAAATTCATGCACATCCCATAATCTCTCCTAAAAAATCCATCTGATAAATTCCTGCAATTATTTTGTTAAAGAAGGGTTATTGTTTCCAATAGCAATTTAATTCATTTGATGGCCACTCATCTCAACATATTTAGAATCCTTGTGATTTTTGTCTTACTTGCAATTTTTGCGATTCCCCTTGATGCTCAGGAATACTCGACCAAATCATTGAAAGCCATCAAATTATTTGAAGAGGGCAGGCGGAATTACAGCCTGATGTATTACAAAGACGCAGAACAGGATTTAACAAAAGCCATCGCTGTTGATGATGAATTTCTTGAAGCCTACATGCTTTTGGGGGATGTTTATAAATCGACAGGTAAAAAAGCTGAAGCCCTCGAAATTTACCGGGAATTGATTAAGATTGATGATAAAAAGTACCCCGAAGTTTATTTCTTTTCAGGAATCCTGTTTTTTGAAAATCAAGAATATTCAAAAGCGAAAAACCATTTTGATAAATATTTAGACAGTGATGACTTGCAATCCGGCAGGGTTGATGATGCGAGTTTTTTTAAGGCCTGTGCTGTTTTTTCAATGGATGCGATGGCAAACCCGGTTCCTTTTTCACCGGTAAATGTTGGTAAAAATGTAAATTCCTCAAATGACGAATACATCAATGCAGTGAAAGCAGATGGGTTGATGCTTTATTTTACCGGTCGCGAAAACAATGCACAGGGAATCCCGGGCGGAGATGATTTTTACTTTGCCATCAGGACTAACGATACATCGGTTTGGCAACCAGCTGAAAGGCTGGGGCCACCGGTTAATACTTCCGGCGATGAGGGTGCTTTGACCATCAGTCCTGACGGAAGATATTTGTTATTTGCCGGATGTCAGTGGAAGGGTGGTTTTGGTAGCTGTGATATCTACGCCTCAAAGTTTTCGGGCAATAAGGTCGGAACGCCGGTAAACCTTGGAGCGGTTGTTAATTCAGGATCGTGGGAATCGCAGCCCTCTCTGGCCTCAGACGGCAGAACGCTTTATTTTGCCAGTGCCAGGGGTGGCGGCAGAGGGAAATCCGACATTTGGAAGAGTTATCTAGGGGATGATGGCCGATGGTCGAAACCTGAAAATCTTGGAGACAACATAAATACTTCCGGATCGGAGATGGCACCATTTATCCATCCCGACGGGCAAACCCTGTATTTTTCTTCCGACAGGCATGTGGGCATGGGGGGCATTGATTTGTTTTTGTCGCGACTGGATAGTTCGGGCAATTGGTCGAAACCTCAAAATCTTGGATATCCATTGAATACTTCGGGTGATGAAATAAATATTGTGGTTGGCACTTCCGGTGAAAAAGGTTTTATTTCTGCCAATCAGCTTGGTGGCTTTGGAGGCTACGATATTTTTGAATTCGACTTGTATGATGAAATTCGTCCGATTCCATCAACATATATGAAAGGTGTAATTGCCGATGCAGTAACTAAAAAACCGCTGGAGGCCTATTTTAGTCTGATTGACCTGAAGTCGAAGGTGGAGGTTGTCCGGTCATTTTCCGATGAAAAGACAGGTCAGTTTTTGGTTTGCATCCCGACCGATCGGGAGTATGCACTCAATGTTTCAAAAGAAAACTATTTATTTTATTCCGAAAATTTTTCCCTTACGGGGATAAAAACTGATGTGGAGCCCTACCTTATTAATATTGAACTCGAACCTGTTTCCGAAGGCAAAACCATTGTACTACGCAACGTATTTTTTAACAGCGGAGAATATGAGTTAAAAGATGAGTCGCGTGTAGAGTTGGATAAGCTCATTGGATTTTTAAAAACCAATTCAAGTATCGGCATTGAAATTCGGGGGCATACAGATAATGTGGGGACGGAATCCTTTAATCTTACCCTCTCTGAAAAAAGAGCAGAGGCTGTTTACAACTATCTCATCGCACAAGGAATTGATGGGAAACGGCTTCAATATCGGGGATATGGTTTTTCGATTCCAATTGCAGAAAATGAATCGGAAAAAGGCAGGGCTCAAAATCGCCGCACAGAAGTAAAAATTATAGAAGTTAAGTGAATAGTAAAATTCAGATAATATATGTCCTGATTTCAGCTGTGATTTTTTTACAATATTGCACATCAATTATAAGGTAATGCTATTACTACCCTCCCGTAACCCTTTGCTTACGTGATATTTTGTGGAAATTGTCGAATAATAGGTTCCTTTACAATTTTTTAAACTCTTGAATAGTAAATGTGTATTCAATTATATTACCTTTGCGCCCAATTTTGGATTTGAGAAATAATATTATGATTAACATAACATTACCGGATAATAGTGTAAGGCAATATGAGGAAGGTGTAACCGGACTTGATATTGCAAAGAGTATTAGTGATGGGCTTGCAAGAATGGTGCTTTCAGTAAAGGTAAATGATGAGGTTTGGGATGCAACACGTCCAATAACCAACGATGCGAAAGTTCAATTGCTTACCTGGAGAGACAAAGAAGGTCAATCAACCATGTGGCACTCTTCTGCCCACATAATGGCAGAAGCTATCGAAGCATTGTATCCGGGCGCGAAATTCGGTATTGGCCCCGACATCGAAAATGGTTTTTATTATGATGTTGATACCGGTGACAAAGTGATTACCGAAGCTGATTTGGCTAAAATAGAGCAGAAAATGAAAGAGTTTGCTAAACAAAAGCAAACCTTTAATCGCCGCAGTGTTTCCAAAAGCGAAGCACTGGAATATTTTACAAAAAAAGGCGACGAGTATAAACTCGAATTGATTAATGAACTTGAAGACGGCCAGATCACCTTTTACGAATCCGGAAATTTTACCGATTTGTGTCGTGGCCCTCATATCCCCAACGCCGGATTTATCAAAGCATTGAAACTTACCAGCATTGCAGGTGCTTATTGGCGCGGCGATGAAAAGCGAAAGCAGCTCACAAGAATTTATGGAATCACTTTTCCGAAAAATGCAGAGCTTGAAGAATACCTGCACATGCTTGAAGAAGCCAAGAAACGCGACCATCGTCGTTTGGGTAAGGATCTTGAAATATTTACATTTTCACAAAAAGTCGGTTCCGGTTTGCCCTTGTGGTTGCCCAAAGGCGCTGAGCTTAGAGAACGTCTTGAAACCTTTTTGAAGAAAGTACAAAAAGAAGCCGGATATGCTCCGGTAATTTCACCTCATATCGGAAATGTTGAGTTGTATAAAACATCCGGCCATTATCAAAAGTATGGTGCAGAATCATTCAGGCCTATCACAACACCTGTTGATGGTGAGGAATTTTTTCTTAAGCCCATGAATTGCCCGCATCACTGCGAAATTTACAAGCACAAACCACATTCATACAAAGACCTTCCTATCCGATATGCTGAGTTTGGAACTGTTTATCGTTATGAACAAAGTGGTGAGTTGCATGGTTTGACCAGGGTTAGAGGTTTTACACAAGATGATGCTCATATTTTTTGCACGCCCGATCAGGTAAAAGATGAATTTAAGGGTGTGATGAAAATCGTGATGAAGATTTTTAAGGCACTTGATTTTGATAATTTCGTGACCCAAATTTCATTGCGCGACCCGAATGATAAAGAAAAATATATTGGGAGTGATGAAAACTGGGAAAAAGCAGAAAGGGCTATTTTAGAAGTTGCCGAAGAAACTGGATTGGAGACTGTAATAGAACATGGTGAGGCTGCATTTTACGGGCCAAAAATGGATTTTATGGTTAAGGATGCACTTGGCCGAAGTTGGCAACTTGGAACCATCCAGGTGGATTATAATCTTCCCGATCGTTTTGAGCTGGAATATGTGGGTAGCGACAACGAAAAGCATCGCCCTGTAATGATACACCGTGCGCCTTTCGGATCGATGGAAAGGTTTGTAGCGGTGCTGATTGAGCACTGTGCAGGAAAATTCCCGCTGTGGCTTGCACCTGATCAGGCTATCATACTGCCAATCAGTGAAAAATATAATGCTTATGCTGAAAAAGTTCTATCTTTGCTGAAAAATTTGGAAATTCGCGCTGAAATTGATGACCGCAGTGAGAAAACCGGAAAGAAAATTCGTGATGCAGAAATGAAGCGAATTCCATATATGATCATTGTTGGCGAGAAGGAAGAGGGTGATGAAACCATATCAGTAAGAAAGCAAGGTGAAGGCGATTTAGGCTCATTCAGCGTTGAAAGTTTCGCAGATATGATTATTGTTGAAATTGAAAAATTGATTTCAAAAGGATAATTTTAAAATTTGAATCTAGAAAACTCAAATTTTTTTATAAACAAAATATAGGAGACAGAATTATAGCTACGCCATTTAAAAGCAGATTTTCCGGAAGAAAGCCTATTAGAAGGCAAAAGGAAAACCCACACAAAATCAATAATGAAATCAGAGCACCTCACGTGCGGGTTGTCGGCGAAAACGTCGAACAAGGAATATTCAACATTAAAGAAGCGTTGGAAATCGCACAGCAGTTGGAGCTTGATTTGGTTGAAATATCACCGTCAGCAAATCCTCCGGTTTGCAGGGTGATCGATTACAAGAAATTTCTTTACGATCAGAAGAAAAAGCAGAAAGAAATTAAAGCCAAGTCGGCCAAAGTAACTGTTAAAGAAATTAGACTAGGCCCCAATACTGATGAGCATGATTTTAATTTTAAACTGAATCATGCAAAAAAGTTTCTCGAAGAAGGGTCCAAAGTAAAAGTTGATGTGTTTTTTAAAGGACGGTCAATTATTTACAAAGATAAGGGCGAAATTATTTTATTGAAATTTGCCCAGGAATTGGAAGAAGTTGGAAAAGTAGAAAGATTGCCTAAACTCGAAGGCAAAAGGATGATCATGATCATCGCACCAAAGAAATAGTTTTTTTAATTCAATATACATTCATTCATTTAAACACTTTTAGTAATGCCGAAGATGAAGACGAAGGCCAGCGCCAAAAAAAGGTTCACCTTTACAGGCTCGGGCAAAATCAAAAGGAGACATGCTTACAAAAGTCACATTCTGACTAAAAAATCAAAAAAGCGTAAACGTAACCTCGGTTATTTCGCTATAGTTGAAAAATCAGATGTGGGTAATGTTAAAGCAATGCTCGTTAAGTAAAATTCACTAAATTGTTAACTTGCGTTTAGCAGAAAAGTTCCCGGGGTGCGGGGCGCTAACGTAAAAAAAGAAAAAGTAAAATGCCAAGATCAGTAAATGCAGTAGCATCAAGAGCTCGGAGAAAGAAAATACTCAAAAGAGTAAAAGGACAATTCGGGCGTAGAAAAAATGTTTGGACGGTGGCCAAAAATGGATACGAAAAAGGCCAACAGTATGCATACCGTGACAGACGCAACAAGAAAAGAAGCTTCAGGGGACTGTGGATTCAAAGAATTAACGCAGGAGTAAGGCAATTCGGTTTGTCGTATTCTGTTTTTATGGGCTTGCTCCATAAAAACGACATTGAGTTGAGTCGTAAAGTTTTGGCCGACTTAGCCATGAATCATCCAGGAGCGTTTAAAGCTGTGGTTGATGCAGTAAAAGAATAGATTAAAAATTTTCTATTATAAAAAAAGCAGTTACGATTTTTCGTAACTGCTTTTTTGCTTTAAGCAAATTGCTAATTGATAATTAACTTTTCGGTAAACTGATTTCCTGAACCGATTTTTATTACTGCGAAGTATGTGCCTGACTTTAGATGTGACAAGTTTAAGCTGATGGATGGTTCGGAAATATTATCGGAATTAGAAACAATTTGGCCGGTGTAATTATAAATAGTCACAGATTCAATCTGATCTGAGGTGCTAAAGTTTATTATCCCATTTCCAGGATTTGGGAAAATGTTTAGCGTTGGCAATGATTCATTCTCGTTTATAAATGTCGGTAGTAAATTGATGGATGTGAGCATCGACAATCCAAACTCATCAAATAAACCATCGTTGTTTGGCATTCCTGAATGATAAGTGACTTCGATTGAATGTTCCTCACCAATACCCTCCATAAATGCTTTCCATGTAAGGTATTCACCAATTTCAAAACCTTCTTTTTGTGCTGTTTGCGGATCATCGCCAAATGCAACTATTTTAATGGTGTCATTGTTATGCCACTCAGCAGCACCGGCACACAGCTCTACGCCGTTATCAAGATAAAATACGCCAAGCCAGTCTCCTTCCTCCATTATTGAAGTTCCGAGTTGGACCTGTGTTGTTGGAACATAAATAATATGTGTTGTATTGGTGTGATTCGGCATCCATCCCACGGGCATTTGCACTGAATCAGAAACAACAACCTCTATCGGTCCGGCAGGATTGCTTTCGCCGGCATCATACACTGCCGTTACAGCATATAAATAGGTATTACCGAATTCGAGGTTTTCGTCAAAAAAGCCTGTTTCTTGAGTGGGTTCGCTGTTGATTTTAGTTCCGTCCCGGTAAATATTGTAGCCAAAAAACTCAATTTCTTCGATGCTTTTAAAAGAATTATGTTTATTAATATTTTCGTTTAATTGAACAAAATTACCGGAATT